>ENA-UOUE01000881-UOUE01000881.1-compost-metagenome-genome-assembly--contig:-NODE-881-length-21978-cov-7.926259_pt1 | contig 21978 bp, 10 predicted proteins | sample MGYA00238146_ERZ747223 | MGnify/ENA primary metagenome ERZ747223 (study PRJEB28781, sample SAMN06268865) | compost metagenome | isolation source: single cell | place: USA: California, Emeryville, Joint...
CAGCCCTGCTTCCTCGTACATCTCCATCCTAAAATACAATCAGAAAGTTAACGCGCAGTCCCTTACGTTAGTCCAGTCATATTGGAATCATTGAGTTTCTTGAGGAAAAGTGGATTGCGTGGGGAAGATTCGTCACCTGCTTGAACTAACTCCTGGGAAATTCTGTTCATAGCTTTCAGAACAGAGTCTTTAATTTCCTTATCTAGTTCAAGCACTTTTTGAGGAGTCAGAAAGTCAGGAATTGTTGCCTTCATGTCAACTTTTCCTTGCACTGCATCATCCAGCTCAGCCAAAATTAAATTTTGCTTCATTTTTATATCCCTGCTTCACTCTGATTTGTTCAGCAAATTTTAAAAATCTAAACTTAGCTGAGAATCGGATTGAAGATGAGGGAATTAGGGGGTTAGCTAAGAACAAATCTTGGTGTAATCTAGAAGAGTTAAATTTGAGACATAACAAGATCGGTGATGAGACCTTAATAGTAAAGAGATTCCATTTGGTCAATTGAAATTAATTTCTTGTTAGTTTCACTGTATTATAGAGAGACTAAAAAAAGGAAAATATATATATTAATGACTTGAAATTGACTTCCATATGTAATATGATTAGTGGACAATAAATATCATAACTATTGGAACATTGCATTTGAATATTTCATTGATCTTCGACATTTTGGATGCCGAGGATAACATATGCAAAAGTTTTTACTGCAATAGTCAGGATCGGCACCCACAGAATCACGAGGGAGACGAACTGCAGAGACTGATGCTAGCAACAAAATCAGCGTTGTAATCAATAGGACGATCTTCAGTTTCATTTTGTCCATTATTCTTGCTTCAAATTGAATTGATAATAAAAATCGAGCTTGTTTACAATTTAAACCCTGAGTTGGACTGAACGTTACAAAATTTGGAAGGAGTGCTGTATTTCGATTAACTGGTTAGTGGCACTTATTCGTTTTACAATTGCATATTTGGGAGAACAGGTAATAACAGAGAGAGTATTATCAGTTTGGATCAAGAGTGTGATGAATCTCAAAAATGTCCCTAAATATGAGAGGATTTTGACCGAAAAGGGAACAGTAAATTGCTAAGTGCCCAGTAAAATTTAACTAATGTCAAAAACTGCATGAAGAAAAGAATCATTGAAAAACTCGCTAAAGCCTACATTCGCTTGAAAATTCAGTGGTTGCCATCTGTTCCAGGCAGACAAAGGAGAAGAGGAGTCATTTCTAGATTTGTTGGTCCGAAATTGCCTTTGGTAATTAATATTAGAAAGTTCTAGTCAATTCGTTAGGGATAATCGTTTTCTATTATTCCATTCAGTATCAGATTATACTTGTTATGCTGGCAAAGGAAGTGAATATATTGCAAAGGAATTAGCACTATTAGCACTAACAAACGAGCGCAGATGGTGAAGTATCGTCTCATCTGATATCGGATGTACTAATAAATTCTACTTACAGAGAAAAAACATGAAATGTTTCCTTGTCTTCTCACGGTTTGCAATATATAGCTCTTTATTTTTCCTGTGAGGCACTAAGGCACCAGTCTTCTAAGGTATTCACTCGAACCCATAGTAATAATCATCGATTGATAAGGAGAAGTTTACAATCATAATGAGTACAAGCCGAGTCTATACTGAAGTCATCAGTCATCCAAGAACAAGAATGCAAAATCTATTGCAAATAAGAGCTAATGCCAACTCAATATATATCTTTAGCTGCAGAACGAAACTCGTTTTGCTGGGTTCTGGAGAGTTGCTTGTTCTAATAGTTTTTAATTGAATTTATCTTCCTATGAAAATGTCCAAATTAACATGTCCCCTGGATTATTCCAAAGATTTATAAGCTTATTAGTAGTATTCTTTAAACTTATATGTAGTTTAATGAAAATATAGAATTAAAAGCAACTCTACAATTAAGTATATAAGGGAGGTGAGGAGATAAATAGATGCATTATAATCAGCATTACTTATGAAGATGGTTGCTTACAATCTAATATGGATAACAGTGAAGAGCGAAGCAATTCGGATATAATTAGTGGCCATATCGACATCTGAAACTGTTGGGGTAACACTTGCAGTAGTTTCTTTGGCAATAAGAAACTAAGGGATATTCAGAATAACCTTTGGGAGGTCTCAGTGCAGACACTGCACAGATGAAAGAAAACAGGATAATTATTAATAGCGCAGCGATTTTCAATTTCATCTGAGATTTTTGTTTCAATTTGAATTATTGTGAATAGGATCTGATTAGCACTATTTATACCCAAAGAAGAACTAGGAGTTTCAAGCTTTCGAAAAGATATTTTTTTTCTGATTTACTGATCTTCTTACTTTATCTACTTGATGAGACGATTTCTAAGATTCTTGCCTGTATGAATAAGTATTTTTGGTGGTAAGGATTGTTGATTAGTATCGTCATCGTTGTTGTTCAGTAATATCTGGCAAAACCAGTAAGTGAAAATAGAATCATCAACAACAATTTACAAGGAACTAAAAAACAAATTGGTTTTAACAGTACAACTCTCTTGCTCTAATCTGTATACATTATAAAGACTCAGGATAAGAGCATCTTCTCAAATTTTTTTTTGGGATGCAATGCTTTATAATGAGAACTAGAACTTTCTTGTTAACTTTTTACCATAAGCGTTTCTCTCATTCCATTGATTATTCGATGATTATTGTGATGTTGGAAAAGAAAATGGCTATCCTTTGAAGGAGTCAGTGTCATCAATAATAAAAAAGGGAGCTGTTGTTGAAACACAGGAATATTGATCCTGTTTGTCATGGCAAACTCGGTGAACAACTTTTTAAGCACGATAATGCTTACTTACCTTCTCATTTTTTGCAATAGACAATTCGGCATTAATTGTGATAAATAATAGTTCGTATCGATTCAAGATATATATTTATTAGCCTCAGAACAAAATTCATTTTTTTGAGTTCTGGACAGCTGCAGATACATACTAAAAGCTTTTATTTGAGTTTATTTCCTGACGGACATGTCCAAATTAGCATGTCTCCTGGATTATTCCAAGAGTTATAAGCTTATTAGTAGTACTCTTTAAACTTATATGTAGTTTAATGGAAATATAGAATTAAAAGCAACTCTACAATTAAGTATATAGGAGAGGTGAGGAGATAAATAGATGCATTATAATCAGCATTACTTATGAAGATGGTTGCTTACAATCTAATATGGGTCACAGTGAAAAGCGAAGCCATTCGGGTATCATTTAGTGGCGAGATCGGCATCTTGGACTATCAGGGTAGCACAGGCAGTAGTTTCTTCTGCAATAAGAAGGCAAGGGATAATCAGAATCATCTTTGGGAAGTCTCAGTGCAGACACTGCACAAATGAAAGAAGCCAGAACAATTAATAATAAGACGACGATATTCGATTTCATCTGAGATTTTGTTTCAATTTGAATTGTTGATAATAAAATCTGATTTCCTCGATTTTATACCCAAAGAAGAACTAGGAGTTTCAAACTTTGGAAAATATATTTTTTCTGAATCACTGACCCTCCTTACGATATGAGACGGATGAATGAGTATTTCTATTGGTGAGGATTGTTGGTCAGTATCATCATTCTCGCTCAGTAATCTCAGACAAAACCAGCAAGTGAAAAATGGCACCATCGACAGCACATTTCCAATGTAATAAAAAAGAAATGTTTTAAGTATTGCAACTTCTGTTGCTCTAACCTGTATCATAAAGACCAAGGGGCAAGTTCTCAATTTTATTTTTCTTAATGATATTCCTTTATTATATTATGAGAACTAGAACTTTCTATTGGTTCGTTACCTTAACTGTTTTATGCCATTCCGTTCAGTATTCAGTGGCAATGACGATGATGAGCACTCACCTTGAAAATGGAATTATTTAATTGGAACCTGCGACCAAGTGATGACAGATGCGAGGGCAAATTCCTGATTGAAAATGTCAGTAAATGCAGAAAGTCTTTTCAACTACTGAGAGTTATTGTTATCGTTTCTGATCTTAGAAAATGTTTTTTGATGATTTGCTTGGCAATATTAAAGATGTTACATCCTTATGTCTAAAATTCTACATGAGTTGTTACATAGCTGAATCATAACAAGTGTAATCTTCACTCAAGAAAGCGAGGTTGCTTATGTTCATCATTCAGCAAAACACAGAAACTCACGAATATAGCACAAAGATACATCATAATGATTGGAAAGAAGTTGGAATTTCAATTGGATGAACTTCTCTTAACTTATTAATATTTTTTAATGAACCATTCTCTTTATTGAACAGCAATAGTATGAAACCAATAGTTCAGAAATAAATAAGCATACTCCATTAATAATAAGGACTATCATATAAATATAAGCTTAATTAAGATGATTGGGGCCAAATATAATAGAATATAATAAGCGTCATAGCTAAGTGCAAACTCAATTTATTCGACTGTTCCCCGACAATTCGGATTACGAGGCCAACATGTGCAAGGGTGCTTTCTGCAATATTCAGGAGAGTAGCCTGGAGGGATGTTAGGAAGCTTAATTGCAGTTACTGAAGCCATAAACAGCACCAGAAGGATCAATAATAAGACGATCTTTAATTTCATTTCAATCGAGTTTTTTGTTTCCTTTTGAATTGTTGATAATAATTTCCAACCATTTTTCAATTTATCTTCAATAATGTACTAGTGGTTTTAACCTTTGGAAAATATGCTTTGTTCCGATTCACTGGTTACTTATAGTTCTATTTCTGAATGCATTGATCGTAGTATTAGAATCTTTGGGGTTAAGAGCTCATTGACGGTATTGTAGTAACCGCCCAGTAAAATCCAGCAATACCAACACCCGCCAAAAATGCAATTATTCGACTTGACTTCCAGTAAATTGAGAAAATGTGTGTGTTGCTATGAGTATAGAAGCAAGGACCGGGGTCGAACGTCTCAGTTGCCTCCAATATTATTGTTTTGAAATGAAGCTTGCTTCACAATGAGATTGGAATTTCTATGGTACACGTTAAGTATTGCCGTTTTCATTATTCTTGTTCAGCGACCAGTGTGATGATGTGATAAAAGATTACAATTGAGGTGACACAACATATATTAGTAACTATTAGCAAAAGCAACAATGAAATACCAACAATATCATTTCTTGAATTTGAACTCATTTTATTTCCCAAGTACGTAAGCAAATCGCTTGTCCTCCCGAACTTTGATTATATATGATAGAATGTAAATCAATGAAAGAGCAAGGCTCTACAATTACATCTTCTCACAGCTTTATATAAACTAGAGAGGCTTCTCATTTTGAAGAAATTGGAATCTAAGAGCTACCTTCTCAGTTTAGTAATGGCTTCTAGCAGTTTATTTATTCTCAAGGTTTTAGTACACACAAGTTGCTGATGGTTGCCTTATCTTACAAATCAATCTCAGGATCGTGCAAAATTCAAAACATTAAAATACCATAATAAAAATGATGATTAAAGGTTTTTTTTTGGTAATGTCAATTTTTCTTCATTTAGTTATTCATTTGCTGAGAATATAAGTCATCATTCGAATGAAACAGGTTATAATTATAGTAGAACATATAAATAAGAAGACACGGCAAGCATTTGCATGAATGGAACCTATCAGAATGAATTAAAAGCATTAAAGGTCTATGACAATGCATACTCGAACAGCAAGCGAACAGTAAGCGGTATAGCTCAAGCATAAAGCCCAATTTTCCTGCACCTTGGGTGCTGAGGAAAGCATTTGCAGAAATTCTGTTGGCAATACCCAGAACCAAGCCCAGAACCTCTGGGAAACTTGATTGCAAATTCTGAGGCGATGAACGTCATCAGAATTAGCAATAATAAGACCACCTTAGTTTTCATTTCGTTTGGAAAATTACGATAAATTGAATTATTAATAACAATGATTGGATTCTTCTCCATTTTATAGCCACAACGTGCTAGGGGTTTCAAACTTTGGAAAAGATATTTATTCCAATTCACTGGCTCTCTCATTACTCAAACGCATTCTAAGATTCCAGATTTCAATAAGCAAATATTAGAATTTATGGTCAGTAATAAGCTTGTCATCTGATAAAATCTAATAAAATTCAAGTTACTCCGTTTTGAGAATCAACTTTCAGTGCACATATTTGACTAAAAAACTGCTTTGAATCACTCCGTTCAGTAAAAGTTAAACCCGCTAGGAATGCAGAACCTATTTACAAGATATTCTCTCTGAGTGCTGTCAAAATGATATTTGTAAGTTTTCTTAGTGAAGAAATAATCTAGCAATGACTTTTATACATTATTGGTCATTTCATACTAATAGAAAGTAAGCTGTCCGAACAAAGTTACAAATTAGAGAGGGACATGAATTAAATTCACGATCCGCAAATAACACAAACTGCCCCTCAACTATTTACTCGACATCGCTTCATTGTGATAAATATACGATTGTAAATCGCAATATGGGCCTCTCACTAATTTTAGTGGCCACTGTTTCATAAGAATTATTGACTTATTCTATGAATAATTATGATTCTTTCAGTGATGATGGATGAAGCAGGCCTGGCGATTGTGAAAAGCCGTTTTGCATATATAATCCTACCTACCCACGGTGTCAGGGAGCAAAACGCTACTAAGAATAAACTCGTTCATATATGGTATTGAAAACCCTTAAAAGATATTGATTATTGATGACCAAAATAAATACTAATCATTTCGTTATCTACTGGCCATGGAAATATCGATAAGTTAAAGCGAAGTAACCAGAATGATTGAATTCAGAAACAATGAAGCTTCTGAAATTAATTAGGACTACTAGACTCTACCCTCTCTCACCGCCTTTGGGCTCCTTGCCCGCAGAGACGGAAACCCTCAACAACAACAGAATGTTCAATGGAGTGATCAATCTATCTGAGACTACTTGATCTAAATAAAACTTTTGATCTCTTTCAGATCGCGGAGAAAATCTTTGTATTTGATGTTCAAATAAAGATCTATAATATTTCAGAAAGCTTCTCAATCTACTCAAAAAGAATTTGTTGGGGGTGTTTAAATCAATAAAACAGGGCAATAATACTGTCCCCAATTTCATTTGATTTGAAATGTTGTTGTACTTTGAAATTCTTGGCAAGATCACAATTTTATATAAACCAAAAGCATCTTATTTTGACAAAAGTTTTTCAGTTAATTGCTAGCTTTTCAAGATCTTATTTATTAGTGGGAATGTTATTAAGAAATCGCAATTGATTACTCTCATATATCGATCAATGTCAGATCGCGCAAAATCCTAAGCAATTGAATACTATGAACAAAAAATAGCTTCATTTAGTTCTTCATTTGATGAGACTTTGAATCATAATTATGATGAAAAATACATAATTATCAGCTACAAAGAAACATATAATTAAGTGTAGATATAAACATTAACATAATGGAACCTATCAGAATTAATTAAAGACATTAAAGGCTAATGAAAATGCATAATCTCACAAGAGGCGGTATCGCTCAAATAGAAGGCCCAGTATACCTACACATTGAGACTTCCGGATGGCATTTGCAGAAATTTTGTTGGCAATAATCAGAACCCCTGGGATATCTAATTGCACATCCTGAGACGATGAACACCACCAGAATTGTCAATAATAAAACCACATTCACTTTCATTTTGCTTTGGGATATTACAATAAATTGAATTATTGATAATAAAGACCGGATTCTCCCTGATTTTATACCCACAATGTACTAGCGGTTTCAAACTTTGGAAAAGAGATTTATTCCAATTCACTGGCTCTTTCATTACTCAAACGCATTCTGAGGCTCCATACCACCTCGATAAACAAGTAACGACATTATTAACTAATTGATCCAGAGTTTCCATGTTGTATAATAATATAACTGCTTTGAATCACTCTGTCCAGTAGTTAGGTTAATCCCGCTAAGAACGCAGAGTACGTTTGGAAGATTATCTCTGCATACTGTGAAAATGATATTTGTAATTTTCTTTGTGAAGCTAGCAATAACCTTTATACATTATTGCTCATTTCAGATTAATAGAAAGTAAGCTGTCCGAGCAAGCTTACAAATTCGAGAGGGACATTAAATTCGCGATCCGCAAATAGCACATACTGTCCCTCAATTATTTACTTGACATCGCCTTAAGAAGGAAATGAAGGAATTGTGATAAATATTTGATTGTAAATCGCTGTACGGGTCTCTCATTAATTTTAGTAGCCACTGTTTCATAAGAATTATTGACTTATTCTATGAATAATTATGATCCTAAATAATGCAAAAATGAGGTAATTATGCACAGACGCTAGTCGTCAGAATTAATTTCATAAGCTTCTACTTTTTTTGAATTGAATCATTCTGGTTTCTTCGCTTTAACTTATCGATACTTCATTGTCCGGTATATAGATAAAACTAAATGATTGTATTTTATTTGAGTCATCAATTATCAATAGATTGAAATGTTGTTGTTCTTTGAATCCTTGGCAAGATCAGAGTTTTATATTAACTAAAAGCATTTCATTTTGAAGAAAACTTTTCAGTTACTTACTCGCTTTTCAAGATCTTATTTATTATTGGGAATGCTATTAAGAAGTTACATTTGATCACCCTAATTTATAGACCCATCTCAGATCGCGCAAAATCCAAAGCAATAGAATATCGTTAAAAAAAAAGGTTTAATTTAGTTATTCATTTAATGAGACTTTGAATCACAATCATAATAACAATAGATAATTATTAGCCAAAAAGAAACTTATAATTAAGGTATATATAAATATTAACACAAATGGAACCTATCAGAATTAATTAAAGACATTAAAGGCTAATGAAAATGAATAATCTAACAAGAGGCGGTAGAGCTCAAATAGAAGGCCCAGTATACCTACACATTGAGACCTCGGGATGGCATTTGCAGAAATTCTGTTGGCAATAATCACTAAGCCTAGCATCCCTGAGAAATCTGATCGCAGATCCTGAGATGATAAACACCATCAGAATTGTCAATAATAAGGTTACAATCGTTCTCATTTCGCTTGGAATATTATGATTAATTGAATTATTGATAATTAAGATCGGACTCTCCTCGATTATAAATCCTCAATTTACTAGGAGTTTCAAACTTTGGAAAAATTATTTCTTCCAATTCACTGGCTCTCTCATTACTCCAACGCATTCTCAGGGTCGAGCTCTCGAGAAGCAAATAATAACAACGCTTATAACTTGTTGATTCAAAGAGTTTATGGTCAGTAATGTGTTTGTCGCCCTGTAAATTAGAGTTTTCATGTTGTATAATAATATAACTGCTTTGAATCACTCTGTTCAGTAATCAGGTTAATCCAGCTACAAACTCAGAACATGTTTGGAAGATTCTCTCTTTGAGTGCTGTCAAATGATATTTGTGATTTTTCTTTATGAAGAAATAATCTAGCAAGAAACCTATCTACATTATTGATCATTTTGTATTAGTAGAAAGTAAGCTGTCCTAACAAGTTTACAAATTAGAGAGGCACATTAAATTCACGATCAGCAAATAACACATACTGCCCCTCAACTATTTACTCGACATCGCCTCAAGAAGGAAGTGAAAGAGTTGTGATAAATATTCGATTGTAAATCGCAATACGGGCATCTCACTAATTTTAGTAGCCACTTTTTCATAAGAATTATTTGTTTATTCTATGAAATAATTACGATCCTAACTAATGCAAAAATGAGGTAATAACGCTAGATGCTAATCGTCCGAATTAATTTCATAGGCTTCCTTCTCACACTCTACTTTTTTTGAATTGAATCATTCTGGTTTCTTCGCTTTAACTTATCGATACTTCATTGTCTGGTATATAGATAAAACGAAATGATTGTATTTTATTTGAGTCATCAATTATCAATAGATTGAAATGTTGTTGTTCTTTGAATCCTTGGCAAGATCAGAGTTTTATATTAACTAAAAGCATTTCATTTCGATGAAACTTTTTCAGTTAATTACTAGCTTTTCAAGATCTTATTTATTATTGAGAATGCTCTTAAGAAGTTACAGTTGGTCACCCTAATTTATCGATCAATCTCAGATCACGCAAAATGCTAAGCAATGGAATACTATATATCAAAAATTAGTTTCATTTAGTTAATCATTTGATGAGATTTTAAGTCACCATTATATTGAAAACATAGATAATTATTAGCCAAGCAGAAACATATAATTAAGGGTAGATATAAACATTAGTATAAATGGAACCTATAAGAATTAATTAAAGACATTAAAGGCTAATGAAAATGTGATCGAGTAGCAGGCGGCATAGCTCAAGCATAAGGCCCGATCATGCTACAGCTAGGATGCTCTGGGTAGCATCTGCAAAAATTGCTTTCGCAATAACTAGAGCCTCCAGAACCATCACTGGGAATTCTCTCTCTGGGATATCTAATTGCAGATCCTGAGACGATGAAGACCACCAGAATTGTCAATAATAAAACCACATTCACTTTCATTTTGTTTGGGATATTACAATAAATTGAATTATTGATAATTAAGATCAGACTCTCCCCGATTTTATACCCACAATGTACTAGCGGTTTCAAACTTTGGAAAAGAGATTTATTCCAATTCACTGGCTCTCTCATTACTCAAACGCATTCTGAGGCTCCATACCACCTCGATAAACAAGTAATGACATTATTAACTAATTGATCAAAAGAGTTTATGGTCAGTAATGTGCTTGTCGCCTAGTAACATTTTGGGTACTTCGTTTTGAGAATCAGAGAATTTTCATGCCACATGTTGAATTATTTGAATCACTCCGTTCAGTGATCAGGTTAAACCTGCTAGGAATGCAGAATCCGTTCTCAAGATATTCCCTCTGCATGCTGTCAAAATGAAACTTGTAATTTATCTTCGTGAATAAATAATTTACAAAATAGAACTTATTAAAAATCGCAAAATGAACCACTCGCTGTTTTGGGAGCCATTTTTTCATACGATGAATCATAAATGATAAAATACTTATGTTAGTTGTTCGATTTATTGATTAGTTTCCTTCTCATTTTACTTTTTCTGAATTATTCAGGCTAATTCTGTCCTTTAACTTGTCGATGTTTTAATGTCAGGTATATAGATAATAATAACTGATAAGTATGTGTTCATTAATAGATATTGTCCTGTATTAAAATTATTCAAAATCATATATAATGGGGGGTATAGCTGGTGCAAAGGAATTTATTCTTAGTAACGGTCCGTTCTCCGACATCTTGGGTGGCTAGGATAGCAGATGCAAAAAGGCCTGTCGCAATGGCCAGGCCTGATTCTTCGATCATCACTATAATAATCATCAGGAACAAGTCCTCCCTCACCGCCTTGGGACTCCTTGATCGCAGATACTGAAGCTCCCAGCAACATCAAAATACTAACTAATAAGACTATCCTCAATTCCATTTGGTTTGAATTTTGTTGTACTTTGAATTGCTAATTTATTCTTGAGACCAGCCCTTTCCTCCAATTTATACCTGAAAACGAACTAGTGGTTTCAGACTTTGGAAAAGACTTTGTTCTGATTAACTGGCTGCCTAACTCCTTAAGCGCATTCTACGGTCCCGACTTTTCATAAAAATCGAAGAGCATCTAAATTGATGATTTGACGATCAGTTTAGGACTTGCCATCCAGTAAAGTTGGACTATGAGCCAAGGAAGAAATCAAAAAAGATGAATAAAAGCTTATTGAAGGAAGATTCGGAAGGTTCAGGATTCTCTTATGATAGTGTCCTCTTCAAGCGCAACGGGGAAGGCAAGCTACTTCTCTTGCGTGTGCTATCACATCCCATTGACTCGCACTGAGAATTAGAATTTCCATGTTACACGTTTATTGTAACCGATGTGAATCACATAGTTCAGTAATCAATGATTTGCCGATAAATAAATAACACGAAGATATCAGTTAAGGAAAACTTAAATATGACTGCTGAGTAACGGTAAATGTGAGAGTGGAACAATTAGAAATGGACTTGTTTCAAACTAATTCCTTAGATTATAAAATAATGGAGCGCTTTGTGGAAATTTGGTGCTAGATAATTGTACCTTCGCATTTCAAACTATGCAAAGAAATTTATTGTTTAGGTTTTTCCTGAAAAGAATTTACAATATAAAATATGAGCATGAGCAAATGGATCCCAGACCAGAAAATACTAGAAATGAATGAATATTTTGCATTCTCTGCAAAGCCTTAGACGTGAATACTACTATCGTTAATTACTTTGGATCTCACCAAAAATAGATATACCACATTGCTTATAAACAGCCATCAAATAAATCAAAGCATAAATATTTTGCATGAATGAAGATGGCGTATTCTATGTCTTCGTGCGTTGTATTCCTAACTTCGGCACCTTGGACTATCAGGATAGCACCTACAAGGGTTCAGGTTGCAAAGGTAGGCAGGATCAACTGGAGAGTTCCTGTTAGGAATTCTGATTGCAGACGCAGACATTGAAATCATGAACCAGACCAATAGTATCAATAGCATGACGAGCTTCGATTTCATCTCGTTTGATATTTTTAATCTAATTTATTGAATTCTTGATAATGAAGCTGCGAACTCCTCTCCATTTATACCCAAGGATGCACCAAGAAGTTCAATTCTAATTAACTGATTATCTGATTATATAAACAGCTATGAAGTCCCATATCTGGGAGATTTTAGGCAGTAGTGTACTTGCCGCCCAGTAACAACATGACACCGTCACCAATGAAAAAGTTAGAAATGCAGGCAAAAGCTTAGTAGGGTTCTTAAACTGTTTCTCAATGCAATCTTGCTATAGTGTGTTGTTTAGAAAGACGATCAATAAACGATGAGTTTACTTACTGTTTTGAATTCTTTTGTAAAGGTCGCATGAATCACAACATTCAGGTTAGAAGTTCTAAGTTACACGTTTATTGTAACAGATGTGAGTCACTACATTCAGTACTCAGTGATTTGACGTGAAGTATCTGACAGCTAAGATCTCAGTAAAAGAAGACATAAGGATGGCTGCTGAGTAATGGTAAATGTGAGAGTGGGCAATTAAAAAACGTTAACTCGGAGTCTAAGGCCTTAATTAGATTATGAGTTTAGCTGGACCCGCTACAAACTATATCCTTATCTTATGAAATAATTTTTGCTAGATCTCTCTCTTGTTGGCCTGTTCATGGTGTTAGACAATTACTTCTCACAACAGAAAATATGAACAGTTATCTATAAAAGAATATTGGACCAAAAATAGCTAGAAATGATTGCGTATTTTTCTTTTTTTGAGGAGCCTTTAAAGCAACTCTTATTATCTTTGAAACGCAATGAAACTGAATGAGAAATATAGCTGCGTTCAATATACAGAACCATAAATCTAATAAATAGGCAAATATTTTTGGATGCATTAAAACAGCGTATCTTAGCTATGTGCATTGGGATTCTGCTTTACTGGAGTTGTTTTCGACATCTTGCGCTATTAGGGAAACATCGACATGGGTAAAGCCTGCAATAATCAAATCCAGAATCACCTCGGAGGCCCGGGATGGCACGCCTGATTGCAGATGCAGAAACTGAAACCATGAACCACACTAGGATTATCAATAATATGACAAGCTTCGATTTCATTCCCTTTAGAATTTTTAATCTAATTTTTTGAATTATGATGCTAAGAATTAAGGACACTCTCCATTTATACCCACAGATGTACCAAGAATTTTAATTTTGATTCTAATTAACTGGTTCCGATTCCATCGACAACCCATAAGTTCCCATTGTCGGGAGATTTTAGAAAGTACCATACTTGCCACTCAGTATAAACGCAGGCAAGAGTTTGAAAGAGCCCTTAAAATATTTCCCCATTCTGCGGTAATAACACTCTTGCTGCAGTCGGGTGTTATACAATGACTACCAGCAACGATGAGCTTACTTACTGTCTTGATTTACTACCAGCAAAGATGTACTGTTTTGATTTCATTTGTAAAGGTAACATGAATCACAAGTTTAGAATTTCTAAGTTACACGTTTGCTATTACCGATTTAAATCACCTTGCTCAGGTCCAGTAATCAGTGATATCGCTACGAATATATCCAAGTATTGCGAAGATTTAGATATTCTGTTCCGAGCAAGAGATCTGAGTTTTGGTCTTTTGAGGAAAAAGGAACCAATTTTTGGATAGATGGGTTAAATTAGCTGATTCTGCGTGAGGGCTGTCAAAATGACTCTAATTCTTACAACATACTAATTGCCTCGGGATATTTCCGAATATCTTCTTCTAAAGATGATTATTGAACCATCATCGAGTTGTATGCTATTTTTAAAAAATGAGCAGTTTATTATTGGTACTTAAATTCAGCTTTCCTTATTAATTATGATGATTTTTCACTGGAAATAAAGGGAGCCTTTCGAAAAATATAACATAATAATGAGTAGTTGGCAAATGCATTGGCCATTTAATTACTATGGGATCTGAATGAATGAAAGAATAAATATAAGGCTCTAATTTTAAACAATAACTAACATTTTTAGCTTAATTGGCATTTTTTATGCACTTGGGGCTGTTAGGGTAACATCTGCAAGGAAAAAGGTTGCAATGGTAAAATCCGGGATCAACATCAGACCCCCATGATCCAGACTTGCCTCTGGGGTTCCTGATCGCAGACACTGAGACCAGGAACAACACTATAAATAACAATAAAATACCCACCTTCAAACTCATTGGATTTGGGATTATTGTTTCAATTTGTGGAATTATTATAATAAAATGCAATGCTCTCCTCCATTTATACCCAAAGACGTGTTTCAAACCTTGGTCGAGATACTTCATTCTGTCTAATTGAGAAATTATGATCAGTAGCGTACTTGTCAATCAGTAAAGTCTAAGAATTTCTGAAACTGAGAGAGTAGAAAACAATAACAAAACATACGTAAAAGTTATCAATAAACTGCTTTTAGAGCTGGCTGATACATTTAGTGGAATTTCCTTCGTCAAGACAAAATGGAAGAAAGGAGCTTGCTTTCTACTTTACCCCTAACCTGCTAACCTGATTCATAATTTTCAGAATTTCCGTATGGCACGTTTATTGTACCGGATTTGAATTACTCCATTCAGTACTCAATAATATGTTGAGTAACTGGAGATAATTTCTGATGCCATCTTTTTCGAAAAGTAGCTGCTGAGACTCCTTAGATATTGTACGAAGAGCGAATCCCTCTAAAAGGAAATAAAAAATGATGCATTCACATGCATCGCACCATCTGTGGACTCGACTGCTGGTGTAGATATGAGAATGAGGAGACACGAAAAGGCGAAATTTTTCGCAAATAAAGACAGTAATAGTCTCGCTAAGTCAGAAAGATAAGAGTAAAAAGCTCAAAAGAGTCAAGCAATGCGGAAACTCGCCTCAGGTGTTGCTTTGAGCTAGAGGTTTTTCACGGGTGCGGTTAGCGAATACTTTCAGAATGAATGCATTAGTTCATCTTTATTAAAAAATTTTGTTGTGGACAGTGTAGTACTGTGGGTATTTGGGTTAGGTGGGATAATGGGTTTTTAATTCCATCTTAAACTTTTGGAATTCGAGAAATATGAGATGAAAAGAAGCTGCCAAATTCTGGCTTTTATTTTTTTCCTTTCTCTCTCTCTAAAATAAATTACAATCCCGTGCTCTATCTCAATAAAAAACGATATGTCCATAGTCTCAAGGTTAAAGATGTTGACTCTCATTTTTCCAAAAAGAGGCAACGAGCAAAATAATTCAGCTATTTTAACGACTGGTTTTCCAGAACATCACCGTTTTAGTTCTTACTGGAATGATAAAGGTAATTTAAATTTTTGGACACAGGAATCACTCGTGCTTTATTTTCATAAGCGATGTTTAGAAACTTCTACCAGAGTCTAACAGCTGCTGGTATCCGTCAAATCTCTCCAATAGGCTTCTCTCTATCCTTACTATCAATCATCTTGGCTGCTATTAGTGTTTGTACATCGCATCTAAACCTATTCTGTTCGATACATAAAATTCAGAATTTTTGTCTATTCCACCATGTTCCTAGTTCTCATTATACTCATCATAATCTTATATGAAAATATAAAACTTCAGACTTTGCTTCGCAAGCTATATCGATGAAACTAAATACCAAAAAAAAAAAAGAGCCTACGCTTAGCCAACTCGATTTTGTTTTGCCTCGCATCACGCAGACAATCTGGGCAAGATCTCGGTAACCTAGCGTAAACAATCAAATTCCTTACCTCGACTGGCCTCTTCATCTATTATTAGATTTTTATTAGAAATTAGCCCATGAGGCAAAAAATTCCAGTTTCTAATTAAAGAACTATTCGAATTTGTCCTCAAATCTAAATTGCAAATTTTATAAACTCAAGAAGAAAAGTCAGAAATATCAGCTTCACTCATTAATAATCATGCTACTAACACGACAATACCTATCTAAGGAAGGAGAAGAACACATAAAGACCTTCAAGTACCAAGGAGATGACCCATCTTACATGTACAAGTACTACAATTCTCCGATCGCGGAGTTTGTATTGAAGCATTTCATCCCACGATGGCTTGCGCCCAATGTTATCACCGTGATAGGGTTCTGCTTCACTCTCACGATCCATTTCCTCTTCTTTTACTACACAGGAGGAGAAATGAAAGCCGACTACTACCCGCCATGGCTTTTCATTGCTGCGATAGTCTCACTCTTTCTTTATACATTGTTTGACAATTTGGACGGCAAGCAGGCTCGCCGAACTGGAACCAGTACGGTACTCGGAGCGACCATGGACCATGCTCTCGACTGCTTGAACGCTGGAGTCATTGGAATCACCCTCATTAGCTCAATTAACATGCAAAACACGAAAGGTTACTACTCAATGGCCATCTGCGGATTCATGCCGTTTTTCACTGCCGCTTGGGAGGAATACCACGTTGGCGGCATGTTTATGCCTGTGATTAACGGACCTAACGAAGGAGTTCTCGCTATCCAGATCTTCCATTTCCTCTCCTACCTCTATGGACACCAATGGTGGCACGTAGAGACCTTTTTTGGACTCCAGCGAGCTGAGTTTTTCATCCTTTGGTCCATTTTCCAAGCCCAACTTATCTCAGTACAAAACATGATCCGCGTCGCGACCCTGAAGAGCGCCATGCCAATCTTCAAGAGATTCAGGCAATTGACGATGCTTGCGTTCTTCATCCTCTGTCTTATCCTCATCCAACTGTGCTCTCCAACTGACATCGCGGTTAGGAAGGGCAGATGGATCATTTACTTTTTCTTGTTTGGTTGGGCCAAATGTGTCACCCTGATTCACGTTTGGTACGGAGCCAACCAACCGTTGAATCTCGTTCGACCTTCGGTCGTGATCCCATACGCAGTATTCACTGCGAACTCGGTCCTGGGATACTTCCTCGGAGCTTGTCCCGTTGATGAAGATACTCTTCTGTACATTGGAGTGGTGGTTATGTTTTTGGTGTATGCTCATTTCGCTGCGAGCATTGCGAGACATCTCGCGGATATCTTGGGTGTGAAAATTTTCTCAATCACAGATACTCCTAAGGACAAGAAGAATTAGGTAAGAGGATCGTGCAAGCGATTCTCTAGGTATAGTCTAGAGGATCGTTGATTTAATCGTTAGGATGGTAAATAATATGAGTCAGTAGCATTTAAGGTTTAGGATAAATGTTATGGTTATTTATTATATATCTGTAAAAGAGTAGCTTGCGTATTACCCACCAGATTTTGGTTTGAGGAAATAAATACATAGTCTCTCTATCTATTATTATCTTGCAACCGTCCTAACTCACTTTCTCTTCGAAAAATCAGCCGTATGATCCTCCGATAGACGAAAATTAACAGCAAATAAATTCAAAATTTCGTGAAAAATCCATAACTAATTAAATTAAATAGATTTTTCTAAAAGCACAACTCATCGTATGAAACACCAAACACAATTTATACTTCTCATTATCATTTCCAGCGCTTGTATTGCAGCAAGTCAGTCTCCAAAAACCGAAATTAAGGTGTTTGAACCTTCAGATCTAAGGAATAAATACAACGGGATCCAGAATAAAAGTCTTGCAGTAGCAAATTTCGGTGAGGTTCACTGGGGTCGCACGCTTGTAGGACTCGTCTATCTCGGCTCTCCTTTCGATGGATGCTCGCCGCTTCAACCTCTAAAACTTCAACATGATAATGAACAAGGAGACATGGAGGACCCAGAACAATCAATAGTCCTTCTGGGGCGCGGAGGATGCTTTTTCGAAGTAAAAGCTCGAAACGCTCAGCAAATAGGAGCGAAAGCTGTGATTATAGTAGACTCCCAAGACGAAAACTTAACAGACTTTCTGCCATTGGGAAACGCGAGAGACGACACTATTCACATTCCAACAGTTATCATCGATATGAAATCCGGAAATTTAATCAAAGAGAAGTTGGTAGAAAAGTCTAATCTCCCTGTTTCGATTGGGATCAGCTTTCACGTTCCTAAAGTACCGAAAGACGTGACTGTAGATATCTGGACAACGAGCAGTGATCTCTACGGCTTCGATTTGATAAGAGAATCGTTTAATATCAAGGTAAAATTCGGAGATCTCGTAAAATTCGTACCTCATGCACTCGTTTGGTACTGCCGTCCATGCGCGGAAAAGAATTTTGTAAACACAACAACAGACGTTAATTGCGTGAGCTCAGGCAGACACTGCTCGCCTGATCCCGATGGAGCCGGGCCTCTGACGGGATCGGCAATTCTTATTGAAAACCTACGTCAACTCTGCGTTTATGAGAAAAGCGAAAACGCCTGGTGGGATTATTTCATCGCATTTAATAGATCGTGTGTGGGAACAAAAGACCTAGAGAGCTGCTCTTATCAGGCCATCAAGGACATTGGAGTCAGTGTCGATGGGATAACGAAATGTGTAAGGGATAGTTTTGGTGGTGGCCCGGTAGAGTCGGCTGAAAACTCGTTTTTTCAAAGAGAAAACGATCTGATCTTCAAAAAAAGGATTCAGACCTGGCCGACGATATTCATCAATGGCCAAATGTATCGAGGAGATTTACACCCAGTAGACGATATATTTGATGCTATCTGTGATGGATTTGAGAATCCGCCGGATATATGCTCTGGGAGAGTGGAAGATGTAGAAAAAGCGAGAAAAGACGTGGAGCAAACTTGGTTAATAATAACAGGGGTCGTGCTCATCATCAGTGTGATATTTGTGATTATTTTTGTGCTTTACAAACGAGCCATACGTAGAGAGGTTAATCAGGAGATGGAGTTAATGATATCTAGTTCTATGCAGAAATATATGGCCTTGCGTGAGGAAAAATAAAAGATTTGATGAGATCTTTCTGTTAGAGAGATTTATAATGCATTTGATTTTCAATGTGAACTTCGTTTTGAAGAATTAGCTTTTTAACTCTGTTTTATTTAAGATTTGTTTCCATAATTAGGCTATAAAAAAAATCGCATGAAAAAGAAAGTCGGTGGCTATCGCATTGAAGAAGAGGAGATTTCTAACTCTCCAATTGGCAGGTAATTTGAGAGCGGTTTCAAGAGGGATAATGGTTTAGTCTGTATAAGGGAATTCATGTCGAAAATGAAAACGACAAAGCAATGATACTTGTATGACATTTCGCTGAATTTTTTTTCATTGCTAATTTTCTTCAGGCCATTGACCGCGGACTGATCAAAGAGAAGTATTTTGATGAATTCAAGGAAAATATGGAGAAATTGATGCAACTCGAGAATGATAGCATCACGCAAATCAAGCAACTGACATATACGAAATCAAAAATTTACATATTTTTCGATTACCCCAACAACTACACACCACTATCAACTTTCATCAAGAAGAGCCGCAAGCCAGTCAACGAGAAGCATTTGAAAAAGATCTTCAAGCACTTACTTGAAATTACTCAATTTTTGAGAGAGCAAGAAGCTACGATCTGCCATTTCGTTCCTGAGATGATCTTTTACAACGGATCATATCGTATATGCGCCACACCTCCAGTGGTAGACTCTCTGCTCCATCACAAGAAGCTCAGAGCAAAATATCTCCAATTGTATAAAGAAAAAAGCACGATTGAACCTCCTCCAGAAGTAGCTCTCTTATTCCGAGAATCTGGTTCTAAACAGCTGTATAGTTAGAAAGCGGTGAAGTTTTCAAAAGCAAGAAGCTTCAGACAAAAGCCATGTCATGGTCATTGGGGCAAGTAATGGGCGCTCTGACTGCAAAAGGTTGAATTTGAGTGCTTAATTGGAAAATAACCTTTTTTCATAGATTTTAAGGCTAGTAAAGAGTCTCTTAACGAGATCAGGAAAGAAGAATCCCTTTCTAGTGAATTCAAAAGTAATCTGAGTGTTTGCTAGAGCGGTTTTGTAATAATTGATTTCCTTAAAGAATTCATGAAAGGCGCCATCTCAGAAGACCCTGAAAAGCGACCTTCTTTAAAGCAGATCGAAGAGGAGGCGTGGTTTAAGTAATTCGTTTGGATTAAATAATACTAAGAGAGATTCTTAGAAAACGGGTGAAGAAGGTTACCTTTGATGATCATTTTACTGGAGATAAAGACAGAAAATGGAATGAAAAGGTCCCGCATAAGAAAGGGAAATTTACTCCAGAGGAGATGGAGATTCTGAAAAATGCCATTTGCCGTTATGTGCAGGTAAACAATACCCATTTCAAAGGAATCCTTGAATTAAACGCATCCATTCTAAAGGAAAAAGGTCTCGGACACAATGGGTTGCTCAAGCTCATCACCCAGAAGGTCGATGAAGAAACAAAAGGAGCCTGGACCACAATCGCAGAATGTTTGCCTGACCGTGCTGTCCAAGCATGCTATCGACAGATAAGAAACAAATACCATCCGGATAATTATAAGGGAAAATGGACGCCTGAAGAAGAACAGGATTTGCTGAAGTTAGTTGAAGAACACGGCAGGAAATGGGAACTTATTGGTGAGAAGTTAGGTAAATGGCTCTACTCATCCAACGAGACTAATGCTGGAATTAGAGAGAACTGCTTTGAACGTTAGAGATAAATATAAGGAATTAGGCGAGGAAAATAGCGCGCAGAGAAACAAAGGTATATTTTCCTCATTGATCAATATACTGAGTGTTTTTTAACAACTGTAGAATGGACCGTTCATGACACCGTGAAATTCATCAGGCTTGTCGAGCAGAATGTTGGAAAGAAGTTCTTGAGCGACGAGATCGACGATAAGATTCAGGAATTCGTGGAATCTCAAAGACCGACCGGAGTGAGATTACCTAGAAAGAGATCCAGGGGTGGATTTAGTGAATCGATGGTAAAACTTAGTCTGAGAAGCCTAATTTAACAAATCATGCTATTTTGTAGGCTTTCATCAGTGATTTCCTTGACACAGAAGCAGCTTCTAAGATAGACTTCCAAGGGATCAATTGGACGAAGATAGCAGCTGCTATGGTGACAAAATCCAAAGACGATTGCAGAAATAAATGGTATTTATTCCCAAAAAAAAAAAGAGAGCGAAACTAATTCATTTTCTGTAGGTTCAATCAAATTTTCAACACAATCTCAACTCAGCTGGACTATGATCAGGAGGAGGATAAACAACTCCTTGAAGGGTACTGATAGAATACTTTCATCATTGATCTGATCAAAAATGAATAGGATTTTGGAGCAAGGCGTGGAGAAAGACGAAGATATTGATTTTGATTTGATTGACAACGGACGCACAGCCAAAGAGAACCAAATTAGATGGAAAAATGTACTTGGTTTCATTGTTACCTTTTTTCTCAAATAATATCCTTCCAGCTCAAAAAGCACGTCGAGAGCAGAGCATTGAGATCTCATGGTGACTTGATAAGACAACTTAAGGAACAATTAGCTCTCCCTAGGAGAACACCTGTTGCCAGAATTCTTGATGAGTCGGGACAAGAGAAAAATGACCTCATCGAGTTGTTTAAAGAGCGCTATGGTGGTTAAGCGGTACTTTTAGAAACTAGTTTC
>ENA-UOUE01000883-UOUE01000883.1-compost-metagenome-genome-assembly--contig:-NODE-883-length-21973-cov-9.034390_pt1 | contig 21973 bp, 7 predicted proteins | sample MGYA00238146_ERZ747223 | MGnify/ENA primary metagenome ERZ747223 (study PRJEB28781, sample SAMN06268865) | compost metagenome | isolation source: single cell | place: USA: California, Emeryville, Joint...
AAGGCGCACAAAGAGCATTTACAGTCCAAAAAACATAAAAAGACGTTGGAAAAGGAGAGGAAAATGAAACGAAATGCAGAGTTTATCATGAAAAAACAGCTTGAAAATAATGGGAAACCTACGGAAATGCCAGCTAAAGAAGATAAATAAGCCCTTGATATAAAGAGAATTATTTGTATTATAGTTAGTGTTTACAAAATATCAAAGCTATGAAGTTGACCTTAGTTTCTTAGACCGTCAAGTCTCAAGTCAAGTTTGCCAATTGCTTATTAGTGATTAGACAAATTAGAATTCTGTTTGAATAATGTCTTAATTTCCGAAGAGAGAGAGGAAACTGAATAACAAAAGGCCAGTAACAAGGGTACCATTGGTGCATATAGAGAATTCTTGTTCCTTTAAGCAAATAATCGCCTAATAGTTAAATTTTCAAGCAGAGTAACGAGAAGATTTCGAAGAATCTTCTTTAATTGCTTTAATTATTTATTAAGCTTTCGAATAAATTAGTTTGTGAGGAGATAGTCAAAGCGGAGAAAAAATCTGATCTCATTTGAAGCTGAAATTAAAGCAAAGCCTCTAGAAGGCATCTTCTGATATCACAAATCAGCTACGATCTATACCAATTCAGTGCCATTTGAGCTGAACGAGCTTTTTTTTTTTAAATTTCTTTTTTCCGCTCTCAAAGCAATTGTGCTCGCACTCAAGCAAAATAGTCCTCTTTTCAATTTTTCGATCTAAATCACTGTCTTTGTCGTTACTATCACCAAATAGAAACCTCATGCGATGTCTCTCGCACATTTCTGAGAGCGATCAGGTTCTTTATTACTTGTTAAATTCTGATACTATCAGGAACTCAATCGTTCCTGATTGATCCGAATGAAATTAAATATTTTACAGTATTCCAGTAATCCTGTTTTTCAAAAACTTATTTTATTAAAATTTGTGAGATTCCTATTTTTCAAAAATCCCGATTTTAGTATGAAAGTTGTACTGCTAACCTTTTTACTTCTACTTTCCATCTCATCAAGTATCATCCTCTGTTTTCGTGGCAATTAACCTCTGCAAAGCCATCGAGACTGCCTCTTATGATGTTTACGAGCTGATTTCCTATAGCCCATCGATTGGCCCACCTACTACCCTTGGAGATAGTAGCAATGAGATAAAAATACCATTCTCTACGATGCCAAACTGTAATTTATACATGTGCAATTAGTATCTTACCGCTTACCCATTTACATGTTACAAAAATCAGTAATCGGAGCGCAAGAGATTACAATTGGAACTTGGATAAAGTTCGATACGAGAGCCACAACCGACATCAGCCCAATCAATGTTTTCTATCTATTGTAGCAACCCCAATTATACACGTTTTAACTTTTTGATATCCATCAGCTCAAACAATAGAATGCTGCATAAATTCAATAGAGCATTGACAAATTGCGCTCCAATACATTCCTTCGGAGGCATCGAGTATAGCGAATCATATCAACCAAATGTTCCTTTGAATACGGTTCGCTTTTTTTTTTGTTTTATGAAATTCTCATTGTTAATAAAATATAGACATGCGGACTGGCTCGAGGGCGTTGGTTTCAACTTGTATCTACAATAAATTACAATTCTTTTGCAGCAAAAACAATTTTCTACGATCCACTAAACTTCAACAAATACACTGAAAAATCATACGTCACCTGGACGACCTCTTTACCTTCAGAGCCAATTACATTTCAATCGTCAGATTATCTCTCCTTCCGCCATGCTGATGTATCAGACTATGCTGCTACTGATGCAAGCTTTTCGGGTGCATTTGCAACTCCTCACTACCTTCCTGATGACGATCTTTCGTTTGCTTTTGGAGTGTTTGAGAGTAAAATTATTTTCTGCCATCACGTTTATACTCATAAAATAGCTAATTATCTCGTCGTGTACCAGTTTTCTTCTTCAACAACAACTGCCAAAGATTATTCTGGCTTTGGCTTTGATGGGACTATGAGTAGTTTAGCTTATAATGTCTAAGAAAATAAATTATTTTTCTAGATCAATCATTTTCAGCCCCATACACTTTCTCTCAATACACTCAAGTCGCAGTGCCAAACAGTATTTCAGCGAGCATCCAGCCTCATAATCAAGTTGTCGGGCTTTCGTTCAACAAGATAACGTTTTTCAGTGACTCGCCTACGTTCTCGTTGTTCAATATTTATGATGTAACAACTCATTATACAACTATTGTAAGCAATTTTCGTAGGGTTCGACTCTCTTTTTCTCCACGTTATGCTTTAGATACTACCCCACATTTCAACTGTGGTTCAATGGCTCTAACTTGGTGACAGACTTAAATTGTAAATCTTATCTGGTGATCCTTTCAGAACTCTAACTATCATTTCTTAGTCGACACAGAATACTCGCTTCATTTCACTTTCAGAGGCTTTGCGAATAAACTTGAAATAAGATTGTATGTCTTACCAGACAATGTAACCTATTATCGGGCTGTTTCTGATGTTGCTTTCCCAACGAATTGGATTATTTCTGTGGGCGGTTACTTTGAAAAGGAGGAGGCGGTTGGTTTCAAGGGCACTCTAAAAGATTTTCGAATCTCTACAGGCACAGGAGCAATTCCTGGCATGCCACATATAAGTGCTCGAGAGTGCGATGACTCAGTTGGAATATTTGCAGGAACACATGATCCTTGTTTTTTAGATTATTCCAACTTAGGTTCCGTTTCATGCGGTTTTGCTAACACGGCAGAGTGCATGGGATGTCCACAAAACAATTTAATGCAGCGTGCTGGCTCGAGTTCTCCTATTTGCCAAACAGGCTGCCCAGCGGGATATAATGGAGTCTGCAACAGTTGTGGAGGCACCAACCAAATTTATCACGGTGGAACTTGCGTTGATCATTGCCCGAATGGATTAGCAGCTGATTATTCTACAGGAACATGCATTGACTGTGCTGCTATTAACGGTACTGTCTTATACAATGGCTCTTGCATTTCGACATGCCCAGCGGGATATTCTCTCAATAATTTTGGTGTCTGCTCAGTCTGTCCTAGTTCTCAGTACTATTTCAACCATAGCTGTGTTGATGCTTGTCCACCTACCACTTTCGCTTCGACATCATTTCAATGTGAGCCATGTGCCTTGGGCTGTGAGAGCTGTACTTATGATACTAACACTTCCTGCATCAAGTGTGCGAGTGGCTATTATTCATTAACTGGAATCTGTGTCTCTGGGTGTCCAGCAGGGATGTATGCTAATCCACAAACAGCAGCATGTGAGGGATGTGCATCTGATTGCGTGACATGCAGTGCATTAAGCAATGCAGAGTGCACCAGTTGCAAGACAGGGTTTCTATTAAGCAGTGGGTTATGCGTCTTGAATTGTCCATCAGACTATTACGAATCATTTCTAGGAGATCCATCATCTTTTCAGATCCCAGCTTGTCTTCCGAGACTCAATCTAGTCTTTAACCTTACATTGAAGTCAAATTCAAGAGTTGTTTACATCAATTTCAATTATTCAATCGCAGACATCATATTCGCAGTGACTCAATTCACTCAGATTTCCATCGCAAAAACTCAAATTAGTGAGTTATTTTACTCTTTAAAACTCGTATCAAACGCCACGATTGAATTTGAATATCTCGGAGATCAATACTTCCCTTCCCTCAGTGTGCTTAATGTCACTATCGCTTTAGCTGACAGCTTCAGTAATGACCCTTACCAGAAGTTCAAGATGGGAAACCAAACTGCAACCATTCAACTCAGTGAAATCTACCCTTTCTCACAAAATGAATTGGATGTTATTTCAAATTCAGCCAAGGCTGTCAGTGGCATAGGAGGTTTCATTGCTGGAGGACAAGCCTCCGCAGCAGTGGGTAATGGGATGCAAGGTTCTCTATCACTTAGCGTTGTTCGCATGCAAATTTTGGGAGAATTAGTCCAACTCCTCAGATTTATCGATCTCGATTGGCCTGCTAATGTTAAAGAATTCTTTGCTAATGCTCATATTGACCCCAATTCTATCACTATTCAAATGGACCTTACTCTAGGCTGGAATGATAATCTGCAGGATCGGAATACCTCTATGCCTCATGTATTTCAAGAGTACGAAGTAGGTCCATTCTTTACTGAGAATTATAGTACTGAGCTTTCAAATCTTTTTGGGTTTTCATCCGTAGCGGTGTTTGTCGTGGTTGTCATATACTTACTGCGGAAAGAACTGCCTGTATTAGAAGCAAGGCTATCTGGGAATCGGGTGAAGAGAATAAAAGTCAATCTAAAGTCACCAAAACTAAACAAAAAGATGGATGAGGAAAAGCCCTCAGAAGATGAGGAGTATGTAGAAGAGAAGAAGCCAGGCAAAATATGCTCGCAGCAGTTGGTTAGGGTGATTCAAAAGTTGAAAGGATACTTGGAAAAAGCGACCTTTAAGGTATTATGGAACTACGCCATTATGTTCTTTTTGACATTATATCAGCCCGCAATGTTCTGGTCACAGATTAACTTCAAATATGCAACAATGATACTGGAGCCTCCTACTTACTACACACGAGGATCGCTTGCTATAGCAGTTGTATTCTTTATATTTAATGTGGGTCTCTTCAGCTTTGTGCTTTTTGTGACTCGGAAAAATTTCAAGCATATCTTAGCTCCTGGAGATTCGGCGGATTTACCCCCTCATCTCGAGGCGTATAAAGTGTTGTTTGAGGATTTTAACAACAAATCGAGGCTTCAAATACTCTACGCATCATTGGATATGGCAAGAAGTTTTATTTATATGATATCAATCGCAGTCATCCCCAATGCTATCGCTCAAATGACGCTTCTATCGATTTTCTCGTTGACCTTTGTTCTGTACATGATCATATGTCAGCCTTTGAAGGAAAAGTGGATAAGGAGAATTACCCTTTCAGTTGAAATATTCGCTTTCGCTTGTTTGTCAATCGGGTTGGCCTTGGCAATCATTGCAAATCACGCAACCATTGACCCAGCGACAAGAATTGAGATAGGAACAGTTTTCATGGTCTTCTCGCTGCTGATGACGATTACAGGTGGACTTTTGACTCTAATTCAGGTCATTGAAATCGTAATTCCTATAATCAAATTTGTACGAAAACTTTTGAGAAGAAGAAGGGCTTCTGTATCACCTATAACGGTCGCCGAGCTGCGGCCACAAAGCCCTGATAATATGATAGCTGACGCAAAAAGCGAGCATCAATTTATTTTTCAAAATCATTCGGAAGTAGAATTGCCTTCGAAGGTTACCTTATGCGAAGAAAAAGGCATTAAACTCGAAGATCTTTCAGCATAGATTTTATCTGTTTAACGTCACGATTCATTATAAATTGTAGGTTTTCTGGTGGTTTCAAATAATTATTTTCAAACATTTTTTATTTCTGTCTTAGTAAAATGCATTTCATGAGTTGTTTCAGAGCTATTTTTTCTTTTGGTATGATTTTAGAAAATTATATGTTTAATGCCTTCGATTCTGAGAAAGAATGGCGTTTCGTTTTAGTAGATATAGCTTCATAGAGTACTATTGCATCTTGGTTTCAATCTCTAGGTTCTTCGACTAGATCCTAAATCTCTAGCAGAGGCCATTGCTAAGGGTCCGATGCCTCGGATTGCTACATGTTGCAGCTGCTTGGATCGGATATCACTACAAAGGTAGCTTGTTCTATCATATTCATAAACCTCGTTGCTCCGAAATAAGGAGATTTTATGTGTTTGTTAACCTTTTCTGTTCGGAAAAACTCAGTGTAGAATTTTAATAGGCTATTATAAAGAAGTTCTGATCGGATTCATACCAATAGATGCAGTTAAATAGTTCAAGCTGCTAACTATCTACAAAAACAACAAAAAAACAAAACAAAAAACAAACAAGCAAATCAATTCCTATTAAACGAATCCAATGCAAACTCAAGATTATTCTGCTGAAATTCCCAACAAGTGGGAGATCCAACCTGCTGAATCAAGAATTGTGAGTCCAACTCCACGAAAAAGCTTGACTTTGGACTTTATGGACGACTTCTTGTCCACTCCAAGCTCAAATGCTGGAAGCATTACAGACTTGGAATTCTTGGAGCAAACTCTCGACTCTGAAGTGCTAAGCAGAGTCTCGAACCCTATCATCTTTGATAGAAAGTTCGGCGAGTTAGAAGCGAACAGCTCGTTTAAAAGCTGCGGGGACTGCCTCGACGAAGCTTTTTACTTTTTGTAACTGATAGCGTATTTAGGAGAGCTTTTGACAGCACCTCTTTAATTCATACGTAAAATAAAGCCAGTCGGGCCTTTTCATCAGCACGCTTGTATGACAGATAAATTGTGCGGAAGGTCAGCTGGGTTAGGAAGTTTTAATTAACATTTACATATGTTGAACCGTAATATTTATCATGGTTAGTCTTAACTTTGATTCTTTATCAAATGAATCCACGAACATTTTTTCATACCAAACAGATAAACTCTTCCACACTTTTCTCAGGAACAAGATTCTCACTTAAGTTACAATTCGCAGGATAAGGTAAGTTTTTGGTGGTTTCAAATATCAACTACCAACCTTTTTGATTCTGCCTTATTAAAATATACATTTCATCAATTGGAAAAGAATTTTTTATCTGTATCTGAATTAAAAAACCTGGATAGATGACGAAAGGCATTTAATTCTGACTTATGGATCAGCAATACTCGCAAACTCACTTAACATAGAGTAATATTGTATCTTTACTTCACAAGCTTTCATTATGAGGCTAATTTTATTTGAGTCCTGAATTAACCAAAAATTCCTTTCAAGAGCTTGCTCCTCTCTTATTCTGTGGTATTTCATTAGTATCGCAAGCAATTCGAACACTTAAAATTTTTTTTTTTTCGATGAAATTTTCGTTCATTAGCGTAATCTCACCGGAAACTTGAGAAATTTGACTCTTATTAAAAAATTTGTCATTGTTATGCGGTTGCTCACTAGAGGCAGCTGGGTTTACTCTTCTCATAATTGAATGGAAACTCCAGAGCACCCTGATCAGACGGCACTGATGACAGAGAGATTTTTATTCGCGATATTTAATTGGGTAAGTAGATGACGTAATCAATCCTACTTAATCAGAGCGTGAATCTGATCTAATTTGATTTGTCGTACTCAAATAAGCCTGTTATTCAAGAGTTTATCTAACTTTTCCGAGATGTTATTTTCCAGAAGTTTCAGAATAAAAGTTATGCTGCTAGGCTTGTTGCTTGTAATTTTTGTCTCATCAAGTACCTTTGTTCCTCCTCAACGAATATAACCGCTCGATAAAGCTATTGAGGCTGCTTCGTACGATATTTATGAGCTAATCTCCTACGGTTCCTCTATTGGGCCGCCTACCACTCTCGGAGACTCCAGCAATGAAATAAAAATAAGTTTTTCTACAATGCCGAGCAGTACTCTATCTAATTTGTCGCCAACTTGCTTAATGATTTACATAAAGTGGTCGGAGCTCAAGAGATCACAATTGGAACTTGGATTAAATTCGATACGAGAACTTCAGCCGACATCGGTCCGATCAATGTATTCTATCTATGGTAACCAACTTTTTTTCAGGCATTGCTTTCATTCCTGGCGGATGATAGGTCGAATGGAAGAAAGTTGCATAAATTAAATAGAGCATTGACGAATTGTGTACCGATGCATTCCTTCGGAGGTATCGATTACAGCGAAACGTACCCAGCAAGTGCTCCTTTGAATTCGGTTCTTTTTTTGGTTTTTCGAGGAAAGTCTAACTTGTAAAAATAGTCATGTGGGATGAGTCGAGGTCGCTGGTTGCAGCTCGTGTCTACATTGAATTACAATTCTTTTGCCGCAACAACAATCCTTTATGACCCATTAAACCATAACAAATATAGCCAAAAATCCTATGTCAAATGGACTACATCTTTAACTTCAGAGCCAATCACATTTCAATCTACAGATTATATTTCCTTCCGCCATGCTGATGCGACAGAGTATGCCGCTACTGATACAAGCTTTTCAGGTGCATTTGCAACCCCTCACTACCTTCCTGATGACGATCTTTCGTTCGCTTTCGGAGTGTTTGAGAGTAAAATGCTTCTCATGCTCTTCTTTATGATCATACAATAGCTAATTATCTCGTCGTATACCAATTTTCTTCAACAACAACCGCCAAAGATTATTCTGGCTATGGCTTTGATGCGACTATGAGTATTTTTAATTGTACAGCGGAAAAGCATGAACTTGATTTTTTAGACCAGTCGTTTTCAGCGCCGTATTCTTTCTCTCGATATACGCAGGTAGTGATCCCAAGCAGCATTTCTGCAAATATGCAGACAGAAAATCAAGTTTTTGGGCTCTCATTCAACAAAATAACTTTTACGAAGGACTTGTCCGCCTTTTCTCTGTTCTCCATTTATGATGTAAATTGTGATTGTCTGACCGTTACTAACCTTTTTCGAAGGGAACAACTCCATTTCTCACAACTGCTTGCTATAACTACTATCCAACATTCAATATATTTCTAAATGGCACCTATCTGCTTGCATCTTTCCAATGTAAATTTTGCCTGTGAATTTGACCAAACTTCCAACTAATGATACTTAGACGATACAGAATACTCGCTTCATTTCACTATTCGAGCCTTTCCCAATAAGATTGAGTTGAGGCTGTATGTCTTACCAGATAATGTTACTTACTATCAACCAATTTGGTTAGCTATTGTTCTTCCAACTGATTGGAAAATTAGAATCGGAGGGTGTGATTCAAAGGAAAATGCATGTGGTTTCCAGGGAACTTTAAAAGAGTTTCGGCTCTCTACAGGAACAGGAGCTATTCCAGGCATGCCACATATAAGTGCTCAGAATTGCGATGGCTCAGTTGGGATATTTGCAGGGACACATGATCCTTGCTTCTTAGAATATCCCAATTTGGGTTCTGTTTCATGTGGTTCTGCTAACACAGCAGAGTGCATGGGGTGTCCACAAAACAATTTAATGCAGCGTGCTGGCTCGAGTTCTCCTATTTGCCAAACAGGCTGCCCAGCGGGATATAATGGAGTCTGCAACAGTTGTGGAGGCAAGGGTCAAATTTTTCACGGAGGAAATTGTGTTGATCATTGCCCGAATGGATTAGCAGCTGATTATTCTACAGGAACATGTATTGACTGTGCTGCGACTAATGGTACTGTCTTATATAGCGGCTCTTGTATTTCGACATGTCCAATGGGATATTTTTTAAATCATTTTGGAGTTTGCTCAGTATGTCCTGGTTCGCAGTACTATTTCAACCATAGCTGTGTTGACGCCTGTCCACCTACCACTTACGCTTCGGCATCATTTCAATGTGAGCCATGTGCCTTGGGATGTGAGAGCTGTACTTATAGTGCCACTACAAGCTGTACTAAGTGTGTGGGTGGATATTATTCATTAAATGGTGTCTGTCTCTCAGGGTGTCCACCAGGTATGCTCGCTAATCCACAAACAGCGAAGTGTGAGGGTTGTGCATTTAGCTGTATGACATGCAGTCCAGGAAGCAATTCCGAATGTACGAGCTGCATGCCAGGATATTTCTTAAGCAATGGTGCGTGCGTTCTGAACTGTCCATCGGATTATTATGAGTCCTATTTAGGTGATCCTACCTCGTATCAGATCCCTGCTTGTCTTCCGAGACTCAATCTTGTCTTCAACCTTACTTTGAAGTCCCAGCCTAAGATTGTTTACATCAATTTCAATTATTCAATTGCAGAGATCATATTTGCAGTGACCCAATATATTCAAATAGCCATTGCAAACACTCAAATTAGCTCTTCATTTTATTCATTGAAACTCGTCTCAAATTCCACAATTGAGTTTGAGTATCTTGGAGATCAGTATTTCCCTTCGCTCAGCGTCCTCCACGTCACTATAGCCCTAGCCGACAGCTTCAGTAGTGATCCCTACCAAAAGTTCATGATGGGAAGCCAAACCGCAACTATTCAACTCAGTGAAATCTACCCATTCTCGCAAAGTCAATTAGATATGATCTCAAGTTCGTCGACAGCTGTGAGCGGAACAGGAGGCTTTATTGCTGGAGGACAGGCAGCTGCTTCTATGGGTGGCTCTTTCTCGCTGAGCGTTGTTAGAATGCAAATATTAGGAGAGTTAATTCAGCTCCTCAGATTTATCGATCTCGATTGGCCTGCTAATGTTAAGGAATTCTTTGCTAATGCCCATTTTGACCCCAATTCTATCACTATTCAAATGGACCTTACTCTAGGCTGGAATGATAATCTGCAGGATCGGAATACCTCGATGCCTCATGTATTTCAAGAATATGAAGTAGGTCCGTTCTTCACTGAGAATTACGGCACTGAACTTTCAAATATTTTTGTGATATCACTTGCAGTGATTTGTGGCGTTATTGCCAAATATATTCTACAGAAAACATTGCCTAGATTAGAGGTAAGGTTAACGATGGCTCAGGGCAAGGGAAGCAAAGACTCAGATTCAGATTTAAAAGTTAAAAATTTTGCGAATGAGGAGAAGAAGCAAGTAGAGGAGATGAAATCTATCAAGAAGTGCTCACAGAGACTGATCTGGACAATCCAGAAATTGAGAGGGTATTTAGATAAATTGACTCTCAGTATATTAGGAAATTTGGCTCTTATGTTCTTCTTAACATTATATCAGCCTGCGATGTTCTGGTCACAGATCAACTTCAAATATGCAACAACGATACTGGAGCCTCCTACTTACTACACACGAGGATCGCTTGCTATAGCAGTTGTATTCTTTATATTTAATGTGGGTCTCTTCAGCTTTGTGCTTTTTGTGACTCGGAAAAATTTCAAGCATATATTAGCTGCTGGAGATTCGGCGGACTTACCCGCACATCTCGAAGCTTATAAAGTGTTATTTGAGGATTTCGATAACAAAAAGAAGCTTCAAATACTCTACACTTCATTTGATATGGTGAGAAGTTTTGCTTATATGATGTCAATCGCAGTCATTCCCAATCCCATTGCTCAAATGACGCTTTTGTGGCTTTTCTCGTTGACCTTTGTCATCTACATGATAAAATATCGACCGTTGAAGGAAAAATGGGTACGTCGAATCACTCTATTGGTTGAAATTTTCGCGTTCGCATGCCTGTCAATCGGATTGATCTTGTCAATCATGGAAAATCATATTACACTCGACTCGACGACAAGAATTGAAATTGGCGTGGCTTTCATTGCGTTTGCATTATCAATGACAGCGGCTGGCGGTATTTTGAGTCTAATCCAAGTTATTGGAATCATAATACCTTTGTTCCAATTCGTAAGAAAAATATTGAAAAGAAAAGCTGCTGTCACACCCGTGGCAATTACAGAGGTCCAAAGCCCCGGAAATTCCATGAATGTTGGAAAAGCCGAGCCTTTTAGCTTCCAGCCGCAATGTGAAGTAGAATTGCCATCGGTCTCAAAAATTTCCTTTTATCCTGACGACAAAAGAATCAAAATTGAAGAACTCTAAGCGTGAAATTTATGTATCTGTATTGACTCCATGCCATTGTAGAGATTATGGCGCTATCTTTCATAAATTTGTTTATGAACAATGCATGTGCGTTGTTAAAATGGTTATTCTCATTTATGATTGTGTACAAATCCCATTGCTGACACAAGGCTTTTCGTTGAGGGGATAATCCTCAAGGATACAGCTCCGAATTGTGGATATTAAAAAACAACTCTTAAATGCTCTTTAGTTACCTTCCTATCCCGAGGAATGATGTCAAACACGAAATTAGGTTCTTTAACCTGTTTTTGACAGCTCTCATTTCCCAGAACGCATTTCGAAGAGGAAAATATTTTCTAAGATCATATTTTAGGTTGGAATCTATGCCTATTGCTGAGATACACCTATGAATGACCATATTTTTTCGCATATAAGAACACCAGTTTTTGCTGCTTAACAAATTAGCAAGAAGCTGATAAATATGGCATTCTTAGCAAGGGAAGAAAAGTTCTGTGATCATACCTTGGAATATCCTCAAGAAATACCTCCAAATAAGAACAGTGAGTGCAAGCACTATTTCATAAGTTTTTTTTGGGTGATATTCTGGCAGATGATAAACTTGCTTTTTAATTGCCTCATTTCAACTCAAGGTAAGAATAAAATATCTCACCAGAACAGCTCTTAAGATTTTATGGAAAAAAGCGCAAACGACCCGGGTAAAGAAAAAGTAAAGGCGACTCCAGAAGGTCTTGATGTAGACTTCTGTGTCATGCTTGATTGCACAGGTTCAATGGGATCGTATATCAACATGTCACGAAACAAGATTAAAGATATCATCAAACAAGTCAAAGAGCAATACTCAGACTCAGCTATTAGAATAGCAATCGTCGGTTATAGAGACATTAAAGACAAGAAAAGATTCGAATTGTTTCATTTCAGCGAAGACGTGGATAAAGCAAAAACATTCTTGGACGGCCTTCATGCAGACGGAGGTGCTGATACTCCAGAGGACGTGAATGGAGGATTTCAAAAAGCATTGTATGAATTACAATGGCAGAATCCTGTAAGAATTCTAATACATGTTGCTGATGCGCCATGTCATGGCAAAGCTTTCCATAATTGCAACGACGATTCCTTTCCCATGGGTCATCCAAGCGATAAGCCATGGGAACAGCTTTTCAAAGATCTCGTGGAAACCGGCATTGACTATACATTCCTGAAGATAACAGAACAGACTAATAAAATGTTTACAGAGTTCAAAAAAATTGCGGATAAATGTGGTGCGGAAGAGTATGATATTGCCTTTACTGAAGAGCCTATCAACGGAGAGAATCTGAGCCAGAAGTCTGGAAAAAAGAGTGCTGAAGAAGGATTCGCAGCTGTTATCTCTGATAAAATTAAGGTTTCAGTGGAAAGAGGACTGAAGAGAGGTCTCGCCAGAAGACTCGAAAAAAGAACTGCAAATAACGCGAAATTGATGTCCAAAATCAGAGAGATCATTAAAAAGAGAGTGAGCGAGATTAACATTGACAAAATGAGGGAGAAATATAAAGACCTTGCTGCGAAAGTCGGAGAATGTATTCTCTCTTCCAATAACTTCATCGACGCGCTCGCAGATGAAGATTGCTTGTGCCTGACCTTCAATATCGGGAGATCTCAATCAGCGATCGTTGACCCAACGCATATTATTATCAAAGACGTCTATCCTAGCTTCATAACGGCTGGATCGTTCTTCTATTCAACTGAATATGCGCTAAAGAAGGATAAGTTGGCTCACGGAGGGTACGAAAAGCATGCTGAGGGTATGATTGTGAAAGGAGCTGCCTCTGAGAATATCACAGGTGTCCTACCTCTGTATTTCTGTGAAGAAAATTGGCCGGTTGCGAAGCAACTGTTGAAGCTCACGCTTGCATGGGATGTTACGTTAGACGCTGCCGGCTATGAGTACACTCAGATGAAGGTGGTCCCGTTCTTGATCCTAGCGAAGTTAGCTCAGATGATGCATGAGAAACCTGGTTCGGAGTTCTTGGCTTTCCAGTTTGAGCTTGTGAAGCAAACTTGCATGAAGATCATGGAAGACGGAAGCAAACCTGAATCCGAGACTAACTTCATTGAAGGAGTGATGAATCAGTATAATAACTATGTTGAAGACCCACTTTCAAGAACCGTTGATGCAATCTCAAGCAATTTGGTGTTTTTGGCTCAGCTCTACATCGCTTTTGAACTGGGTCAAAAATCCAAAGGGGAGGAATACTTCGATAAGATGTTTTTGGGAATACTCGAAGAAGAGCTCAGACGAAAACAAATTCCGCTGCCTGAAGAGCTAAACAAGCATGAATGGCAGCTGAAACTCCTCAATGTCAACTTCGAGGAGCATGTCATCAAGCCTTACAACACATTCGTTGAAGAATATAACGCGCAGCTCGCTGGTGAAGAACACAAAGGCGAAGAAGAAAAGAAAATTTCAGTTGGTGATCCTCGAAGCAAAGAAATCAAGGATTACACAATAAATTGGAAGTCAGAGTCTGGTGAGTACAACAAAGAACAAATGCACGCTTTCGATGATTACAAAACTTGTCTCAAGATTGTGATGGCTTACTTGTATCCGATGAGACAGCTTCTAACAACGAAAAAAGCCGAAGACCCGACACGTTTCAAAGAGTGGGGTTTCAACAACGAGAATCGATTCTTCACTCTCTACATTCAAAATAAAACTCAGCATAAAAACGCTGCTAGACGAGCGGCAATCCATGCCAATGAATATTGGAACCCTTTAACTCAATCTCAGGGGTACATAAGAAACTTATACAACTCATTGGTTGAGGCTGAGAAATCGAAACGCATCAATGCATTTCTTTTGTCGGTCAGAGGCCCTACTGGTGAATTCATTGCTTCGGATGAGACTTTTATGACAGCAACATCGGTTATGGCGATGACTTCTCGATCAGTAGAAGATAAATTATCTTCTGGATATGCAGTATCGAAAGGCTTAGATAAAATAGGAAAGCCCCAACTAACTATCACTGTGCTCGGACACGTAGACTCAGGGAAGAGCACGTCGTGTGGTCATTTGCTTTACAAGATGGGAAAGATCGACAAAAGAACATTGGAAAAACTCGAAAATGAGGCCAAGGAAATGGGTCGGATGAGCTTTAAATATGCTTGGATAGTAGATAGGCTTAAAGCTGAAAGAGAACGAGGGATTTCCATTGAGGTCTCTACGATGAATTTTGAATCGCCGAAGTATAGCTACAGTTTTCTGAACACTCCAGGGCATAAAGATTTTATGAAAAACCTGATTACAGGAGCATCTCAGGCTGACTGTGCGATACTGGTTGTTGCTGCCGCTGCAAATGAATTTGAAACAGGCATTTCTTCTACTGGCCAAACTCGTGATCATGCGCTCATCGCGTTCACGTTCGGGATAAAGCAGTTGATCGTTTGCGTAAACAAAATGGATGATGCGTCGGTAAACTGGTCCCAGAGCAGATTTGAAGAGATCAAAGGGAAAATGTCCACTTCCTTGAAGAAAATCGGCTATAAGCCTGAAGAAGCCCAATTTATCCCGATTTCTGGGTATCTCGGCGATAATCTGACCGAGAAATCGACAAATCTTTCTTGGTACACAGGTCAAACTCTAATCGAAGCGCTTGACAGCCTGCAACTTCCAAAGAAACCAGTGGAAAAACCACTGAGAATCCCTTTGATTTCTTCTTTCAAAATCGGAGTCGTTGGAACCGTTCCTATAGGTGTTGTTCAATCCGGTGTCATCAAAAGGAATATGCTCGTCTCATTCGCTCCATCAAACGTTTCTGGAAACATCAAAGGCATTGAAACTTATCACGAACAGATGGATCAAGCTGGGCCCGGTGAAAGTATCGGATTCTGGGTCAGCGCTATTAATCATTCAGCTCTTAGAAGAGGGTACGTTTGTGGTGATCCTGCAAATGATCCACCAAAAGTGGCGGTTACGTTTAAGGCTCAAATAATCATTCTTAGTCATCCTGGGGAAATCAAGAAAGGTTATACCCCTGTCGTAGATATTCATACCGCTCATGTTGCATGTAAATTTGAAGAGATTCACAGCAAACTCGACAAGAGAAGTGGAAAAGTGATTGAGGAGTCTCCGAAGTTCGTGAGATCTGGTGATGTATGTATCGTTACTCTGAGACCAATGCAGCCGCTTTGTGTTGAAGCTTTCAGTGATTATCCGTCACTTGGAAGATTTACTATTCGTGATCTGAGAAAAATTGTTGGAGTTGGCGTTATCAGAAGCGTCGAAAAAAGCGAAACTAAACCTCTCAAATAAAAATTGAGGATCAATTTCTAAAATGAGCATCAGCAAGTGCCCCTGATTGTCATAAATTGTTTCTTTTTATATCATTGATTCTGGAGAGTTGGAAGTTAAGATGAACAATGCAAGAAGAGATACATATGTTGAATATTCTCCAATGATTTAAGGCATAGTATTAAGACTCGAGAATTTGAGATATATTTATCGAAAAGCTATTGAAGAAACAAACTTAAAATCAATTCTGAATGACTCACTACGTTGAATCAAAATTCATTTTTTTCGAAAAGAGTAATGTTGACTTGAGTTATTGATCGAATTATTGTTCTCAAATTATCTAATTGCAGTTATTTTATTGTCTAATGATAGATGATGAATTGCTATACGAACCTCCAATCTTGATGTTTATTCAATATCAAGTGAGTCTCTCTCTTTCATGAAAGGAAATACCTTCCAGATTTGGCTCAGTTCAAGTTAATCTCTCGATTTTTGAAAAATCAGAAAACGGTGTTCTTTTTTACTCTACTTGAGGCTTCCGTTCCCAAATCAAATCTATTCTATATCCTACTCGCTAACTTTCCTTACGCCGACTTGAAAAAATAAAAAATAAAAAATGAAGATCTCAGGAAACAAGATAATAGCTCTCTTTTCTCATTCTAAAAAGTAGTTGGGCAAGCTACGTCACTTTCCAGGAGTCAATGTAAATAAAAAACCAAAGAGCAAATGGAGAGGATCATTCTTTTTCGGAAACAGCGCGAGAAATCAAAAAGAATTCGTAAATTGAGTTCTTTGGTGGTATGTCCTGATCTCCTATCATGGTAGTCTTGAATGATTTCGATTGACATTAATGTCTGTTATATTTTCAGAGGGTTTTTTCTGATCGCTCTCAGATCAATTTTTGTTGCTGATATCGTCTTTGGAAATGAATTATTCCCAGTGCCTCTAAACAAAACGCAATTTTTAAAAAGATATTTTCCGCGATCCTGGTTGGATATTCTAGTTGCTTTGCTCATCTGCTTCTGAGAGTGTAGAGATTAACAGTTATCTATACAGAAGATATCATTAGAATCTCATTTGGAGTTCATTATCAAATTGGATTCATACTCAAATAAATTTGCTGATTTTTGTTGTTTAATCAAAATTACAACAATCTGATAACTCATAATTCATCAGTACCGCAGAAAATCTGACAAGAGTTGATCCACAGCTATATAAGACCAGACAGATCTCAAAGAAATAATTTATAAAGATAAATCAACATTTGAATCCTAGAGAGCAGAGCTTTTTACCAAATGGAGTCTATAGAAAAAGAACAAGTAAAGACGACAGTACCTGATCTCGACGTTGACTTTTGCGTCATGCTCGACTGTACAGGTTCAATGGGATCATACATCGAGATGTCAAGAAACAAAATTAAAGACATCATCAAACAAGTGAAAGAACAATACTCAAAATCAAAAGTTCGAGTCGCTATTGTTGCATATAGAGATGTCCAAGACAACAACAGATTCGAAGTTTTTAAATTTAGTGAAGATGTTGATAAAGCGAAAACATTCTTGGACGGATTGGTAGCAGATGGAGGTGGCGATACTCCAGAGGATGTCAATGGCGGATTTCAGAAAGTATTATATGAATTGGATTGGAAGAACCCGGTGAGAACTCTGTTTCATGTTGCTGATGCACCTTGCCATGGTAACAAGTTCCATGACTGTGACGATGATCATCCAGATGGACACATGAGTGATAAACCATGGAAACAAATATTCAGTGATCTCGTCGAAAAAGGAATTGACTACTCATTTTTGAAGATAACGAGCTCCACTGATAAAATGTTTGAGCTTTTCAAGCAAATGGTGAATGAATTTGGTCCTGATGACATTGATTTTACTCAAGAAACTCTGGACGTTCCGGTTGGAAGCAACTATTTAGAGGAAGACTTCTTATGTGACTATAAATGCGAGAAAATGATGTTCTGTGCTACAGAACGAGAAGATTTGGCAATGGATCTCTGCAACGAGGATGAGAGAAGTGTACCTGTAAGATCCAAAGAATTAAAAGAGTGTGCTGAAACTGCATATGCCAATATAATTACTAGCAAAATTTCAGCTTCATATGCAAAGAAAGTTGAAAAAGTGATAACTCGAGATACAGCAGTCAAACCAGAGATAGAGAGTGAGACCAAAACCGGTTTCATGAGCAAAATTTCATCTATTTTTAAATAGACACTACTCGTTTTTGTTCTTTGATATGTACTTAAATCATGGGTCCATATTCCCTGTTTAAGAAAGGTGATAAGTCATAATTAATACTCTGAATTCCAATCTTATTTTAAGTCGCCCACAATGGAATCCTCATTACAAAATGTATGAAGCAAAACTAAGATAGCCTATTGTAGACGTCTACAACATTATCGATTTACCGAATCATATAATCCTCTATGAAAAATGAAAATCTATACTACTTAACGAAAATAACACTTTCTGATTCTATATTACAGACAAGCTCAAGTCAATGAATTCTTCATACAATTGACTTTGATGTAACATCACATGAATTAGCAGAAATTTCCAATATCTTGAGCTAGATACCAGAATCTTTATGCTCAAACTCCGATAGACTGAAATATCAACAATATAACAAGAGAATTTAGAAGAAAATCGTTTTTAGAAATATGAAATTCTTATTGGATACATAATGAAACTCCCAAAAATAAACCACTTTCACAGACGTATTTTGATTGGATAATTTCGAGTTAAAATCTAAATGAAATCGAGAGGAAGTCTATAACACATTTATTTAAATCAGCCCAAAAAAATAAACTCAATGGAATCTGCTGATACCGAAAAAGTGAAAACAGCTGTCGAGGGTCTCGACGTTGACTTTTGTGTCATGATTGATTGTACAGGTTCAATGGGAGCCTACATCGAGATGTCGCGAAACAAAATTAAAGACATCATCAAGCAAGTCAAGGCACAATACTCAAAATCTAAAGTCCGAGTGGGAATTGTTGGTTATAGAGACGTTAAAGACAAAGACAGATACGAAGTCTTCCCATTCAGTGAAGATGGGGCGAAAGCAAGGAGATTTTTAGATGGATTGGTTGCTTCTGGAGGCGATGATACTCCCGAGGATGTAAACGGAGGGTTCCAGAAGGCATTATACACTTTAGAATGGGAAAGTCCCGTGAGGATCATTATACACGTTGCTGACGCGCCTTGTCATGGTCATGAATTCCATGACTGTGACGAAAAGCACCCAGATGGCCTCAGCAGCGATTTGCCATGGACTAAGATTTTCAAGGATCTCGTAGAAAATGGAATTGACTATACATTTTTGAAGATATCACATATAACCAATAAAATGTTTTCGCTTTTCAAACAATACGCCTATGAATGCGGCGCTGAAGATTACGACATCGCTTTTACTCAAGAACCGGTCGACGCTTCCATTCTGGGTGAAGATCCGGGTGAGAAGAGCGCTGAAGAAGGGTTTGCGGCCGTGATTACTGAAAAAATCAAGGGTTCATTAGAAAGAGGGCTGAAGAAGGGCTTGGCGAAGAAGCTGGATAAAAGAACTGAAGGAAATGCTGGGCTAGTTGCTAAAACTCGAGAGATCATCAATCGAAAGGTGGCGACCATTGATTTCAATAGCATGAGGGAAAAATATAAGGATTTAGCTGAGAGGGTAGGTGAATGCATTCTCTCTGCGAATAATTTCATTGACGCGCTTGCTGATGAAGACTGTTTATGCTTGACCTTCAATATCGGAAGATCTCAAGCAGCTGTTGTTGATCCAACCCAGATCATCATTAAGGATATATACCCAAGCTTCATAACAGCCGGATCGTTCTTCTATTCAACTGAATATGCGCTAAAGAAAGATAAGTTGGCTCATGGAGGGTACGAAAAGCATGCTGAGGGTATGATTGTGAAGGGAGCCGCTGCAGAGAATATTACTGGGGTGATGCCTCTGTATTTCTGTGAAGAAAATTGGCCGGTAGCGAAGCAATTAATGAAGCTCACGCTTGCGTGGGATGTCACTTTAGAAGCCTCAGGATATGAGTATTCGCAGATGAAAACCGTTCCGTTCTTGATCCTAGCGAAGTTAGCGCAGATGAAGTATGAGAAGCCTGGATCAGAGTTTCTGAACTTCCAGTTTGACCTTGTGAAGCAGACTTGCATGAAAATTATGCAGGATGGAAGTAATGAAGATTTTAAGAACAAATTCACTGAAGAAGTGATGAAACTTTATGAGAACTATGTTTCTGAGCCTATTATAAGAACAATCGATTCGATCCCAAGCAACACAGTCTTTTTAGCCCAACTATACATCGCTTTCGAGATCGGAGAAAAATCAAAAGGAGAAGAATACTTCAACAAGTTATTCGCGACACTTCTCGAGGAAGAACTCCGACGAAAGCAATTCCCTCTGCCCGAAGATCTAAACAAACACGAATGGCAGCTTAAACTCCTCAACGTTGACTTCGAAGAGCATGTCATCAAACCTTACAACACCTTTGTTCAAGAATTCACAGCCAAACTCGCCAGCGAAGAAAACAAAGACGAAGAAGAAAAGAAAATTTCAGTCGGCGACGTCCGAAGCAAAGTAGCCAAAGATTACAAAATTACTTGGAAACCGGAGTCTGGCAGTTATAACAAAGAGCAAACAGACGCGATGAATGATTACAAAGCCTGTCTGAAGAAGGTGATAGCTTACTTATATCCTCTGAGAATGTTATTCACAACGAACAAAGTAGAAGATCCTTTCCGTTTCAAGGACTGGGGTTTCAACAACGAGTTTCGATTCTTTACTCTCTACATTCAGAATAAGACCCAAAGCAAAAACTCAGCGAGACGAGAGGCGATAACTTCCAATGAATATTGGAATCCGCTGACCCAATCACAGGATTTTATCAAAACTATATACAGTGGGTTGGTTGAAGCAGAGAAATCGAAGAGAATTAACGCATTCATTGCGACTGTGAGAGGTCCTGTGGTTGAATTCGTTGCTTCTGATGAGAGTGTTGGAACAGCAACGACTTTGTTAGCAACGAATACTGCAGAAGTTGAAAAGAAAATGTCGAAGCTGATGTCGAATGTTGAACTGGCAAAGAACTTGGACCCGAACCGAAAGGCTCAAATCACAATTACTGTGCTCGGGCATGTAGATTCAGGAAAGAGTACGGTAATTGGGCATTTGCTCTACAAAACCGGCGCTCTCGATATGAGAACGGTTGAGAAAGTTGAGAAGGAATCCATAGAAAGGGGAAAAGAGGCCATGAAATTTGCTTGGTTGTGCGATAGGCAGAAAAGTGAAAGAGAACGTGGGATTACCATTGACTTCGTGACTCAAAACTTTTCCACCTCTAAATACGACTACAGTATTATCAATGTTCCAGGACACAGAGACTACATGAAAAACATGATCACAGGTACTACTCAGGCTGACTGCGCAGTTCTTATGGTTTCTGCTGCTTCCAAGGAATTCGAAGATGGAATTTCTCGAACGGGTCAGACTCGTAGTCACGCCCTTCTCGCATGTACAGTCGGAATAAAGCAAATTATCGTTTGCGTTAATAAGATGGACGACTCCAGTGTAAACTGGTCGAAAGGCAGATTTGAAGAGATTCAAACAAAAGTGTCTACTTACCTTGGCAAAGTCGGCTACAAAACTGAAAATACCCTTTTCATTCCAATTTCTGGATACGTTGGAGACAACCTTCGTGAAAAATCTTCTAATCTCTCCTGGTATAGCGGTCCAACTTTGATTGAAGCCCTCGAACACCTACAGCCTCCAAAGAAACCAACCGAAAAACCTCTGAGAATTCCTTTACTTGACTCTCATAAGATCCCAGGCATCGGAACCGTAATGAGTGGTGTCATCCATACCGGTATCCTCAAACCAGGCATGCAAATCACATTTGCTCCAACAAATCATTCTTCTGAAGTCAAATCTATTGAAACGTATCATAAGCCTCTCCAGCAAGCTTTACCTGGTGAGACCGTCGGTTTTAATGTGAAAAATATGAGCCAGAGAGATGCCACAAGAGGCCATGTAGTTGGTGATTCGAAAAATGATCCTCCTAAGGAGGCAATCAGATTTACAGCTCAATTAGTCATTCTCAGTCATCCTGGGGAAATCAAGAAAGGTTATACCCCAGTCGTAGATATTCATACCGCTCATGTTGCATGTAAATTTGAAGAGATTCACAGCAAACTCGACAAGAGAAGTGGAAA
>ENA-UOUE01000885-UOUE01000885.1-compost-metagenome-genome-assembly--contig:-NODE-885-length-21937-cov-14.505535_pt1 | contig 21937 bp, 29 predicted proteins | sample MGYA00238146_ERZ747223 | MGnify/ENA primary metagenome ERZ747223 (study PRJEB28781, sample SAMN06268865) | compost metagenome | isolation source: single cell | place: USA: California, Emeryville, Joint...
TTGTGGCGCAGGTCGATAAACTCAAGCGATTTGCTTTTTTCTGTGAGTTTCCCAAGAGCGTCCAGTCCGATCGTACCGCTTCCAACGTCATTCCATTCAGCGTTGATGCCTTTGATGTAGTTATTTCCCTCTAAGTTCGTTATTATATGCCCAAAAGCGTCGGAAGAGATATGGTTGCCTCGGATCTCCAGATGCTCCAACAGTTTGTTCTGATAGAGGAGATCAGCGACCTCAAAGGCGCCGTCATCTCCAAAATTCAAGTCGTTGAGAACTAATGTGCGAGCATATCGTTGCTCTTCAAGAATTTTTGAGAGTTGGGCCTCAGCGCGTTTCTTGGAGAGGGTTGGGTAACGCTCGGCAGGGTCTTCGACCCTGGGAGAGTAATAAGTGCCGGATTTTTTCAGTGAAGAAGAGGATAAGTGCATTGAGTTTTAACGAATGAAACTCTTTTAGGCTCTAGCTGTTAAGTTAAATTAATAAAATATTTGAAATTTGGAATTGAAAAGCGTTCACGATAATCGTGAAATGGCCCTCACCTGCTCCTCCAGATGCCTTTTGCCAATTATTTTCCTATAAGAAACCTATATGGGGTCAACTGAGGAAGCTTTTTTCGCATCTAAAGAACTTATATTATAGGTTATTAATACATAAACTCAGGGATATGGAATATAGTAGGAAAAAAGATTTTGCCTAAAGCAATAGTAATCTAAATGCTATTGGATAATGAGCGACAAGGAAAAAATTAATTTTCATCAGGACTTATAGTTTCATCAGAGATAACTACGTGGACTTTTGAAAGCTCCTTTGGTTGAGGTTGTAAGCAGAGTTTTTTTGACCAGTGGAGATTCAGTTTTCTGATGCGATTTCCGGAGTTCCGTGGCGGTTATCGGTTGCTTTGCTTTGATCAAGCTGCCTTTGAAGCCTTCGAGAGTGGTGTTGGAAGGGTCAGTTACCATTTTTTTAAACAACGATATCTCATTTAACTGCTCTTGGAATTTGAGCGGCGGAACTTGCACTCTCTCTTTCTCGCGAAGAGTAGTCGCAAATTTATTTTCTTTCGTGTCTTTATTATGATAAAACGTCACTGCGACGCCTTCAGTGAAGAAGTCTTTGGCTTCTTTGATCTGCTGTAAATTACCGCTGGAAGTAACATGCGGAAGGTACTCCTTAAGCTTCAGACCTCTGTTTCTCAATGGTGTGTCATAAAAGGTATTGTTGCTCACTCTTATAGCTGAATACGAGCTAAGTTGCTGTGGCTGTTGCACTGAGTGGCAATCTGAAAACTTTCCAATGCTCTTTGTAAGGTCTGGAGTTGAAAACCGCTTTTCCAATATTTGGCTCGACATCATACTCCCTCTAATGTTCAGCTCGTCCCTTTGCCCATATCGAGACCGATCAGAGAGTGGCGCATATCCTTGAGAGTCATCTCGCTGCATATGGAAAAGTCTATCAGAGAAAGGGTTCTCTCTTTCACATGGCTCTTCAATAGACTTTCGCTCACTTTCTAATGGAGCCTCATTGATATAATTTACCACACGGCTCGTGTTCTCTGGCTCTTTTGCTAATGCTGCTAACCGGTTGCTGTTCTCATCCTGTGCTTCACCAACCGCTCGTTCAGGTGGCAGCGAGCGAGATTCTCGCTGATTATTGGTTTTAATTCTGAATCTTAATTGACTGATTGCCGCGAGGCTCGTTCTCTCTGCACTAGGAAAAATATGAGGGTACATCTGCTTCACCTGCTCGGATATTAAATGACCAAATCGCTTCAGCAGCCACGTCACACTGAGCGTTTCCAAGTACGAATCTCCTCCTCTCGCAGCTGCCTGTGCCTGGTCATTTAGCGGTTTTCTCTTCCGCCTGTAGTTGCTTATCGTCCGGTCAATTTCAATATTACGAGCGTAAAGATTCTTATACAGCTGCACCATCAAGTCTTTCTTCTTCTCGAAGTCCAGCATCTTCGTTCCTTTCGATTTCTTGAACGCGTATGGTTTGAAGCAGCCTGCTGGTAAAATATACGACGAAGACGTGAAATCAAGGTCTTCGATCACGTCTAAATAATTTCCAGGAGTTTGGTCTGGTATCCTCACTGTGACGAGCTTCGGATACGATTCCTCTACGAGAGGTTCAGCCACTCGTTGCCGCGAGGTTATCGCTTTGGGTTTCTCAGGAGATAGTTGATCGACACTTTCAGATCTTTATAAGGGAAATTGTGTGAGACAAAAGCTAGCTCATACAAGAAAATACCTTGATTTAATACCTGTGGTCTCTTTCTCAGATTCCTTCTTAGCCTCCTCGGGTTTATTTGTTAATTTTTGGCCCAGGACCGCTGGTGTTTCATTTTTTTCCTTGAAAATTAGAGAACTAAGGGTCTGTTTGGTTTCTATCTGCGCTATTGCTTTTTGCATAATGGCTCCATTTGTATTCGAAACCGGCGCTGAAGCGATTTTCGGAAAGTTTTTCTTGCTGATTTCGTCACTTAACTCTCTTAGTTTGACCCGCAGCGTCTGTTGAGGGTCTTTTTCGATAGTTCTATCAGTCAGAGGCTCTACTGAATTGGAGGCTTTTGCTTGTCTGATTGCTCTTTGAGTGTTTTCATTGAACATTGGCTTTTTTGCAACTACGTGTGGTGGTTGAAATGACATTTTTGAATATAGCACAGCAGATTTCTGCTTGATGATGTCCTGGTAGTGCTGCCGAGAGATCTCGACTAGCCATTTTGCGAGAATGGAAATCATTGGGTACTACAAATAGAATTAAGCGTAAGGAGACGCTAAAATTTACGTTGATGAGCTTGTTATTAGCATATGCTCTTTTTAAATCTTCAACTCTGGCTGCCAGTTGCAAATGCTGGAAAAACTTCAAATACACTTTACAGATATCCTTTATCTCGCCCGAAGGGTTGTAGTTATCATAACTGAAGTCAGAGGCGATTTTCTGCATCGTTTCGTATGATTTTGTTTGAAATCGCCTAAAAAATTGCAAGGAAATGAACACTTTGAGGATTTTACAGTCGCTGGGCAGAGTCGAAATTCCTGAAACCGAAGACGACTTCGAGATAATCGTTCTCTTTTAGCAATCTCATTTTTTCGGCTTTCTTGAGATTATTCATAAAGATTGAGAGTTCCGCTAGCTGCTGAGGCGACGCTGAGAGGGACGGATTCGTTTCCAGCTGACTTGTGATGGTTTCAGTCTTTTTAATGAGGGTATCGACCGAAGTTAGTCTTTCAGTGAGGTGGATGTAAATTTCCTCCATTATATAAAACTCCTCTTTAATTTATGAGACTCAATAAAATTTTATCATACCTGCTTTCTTGCGTTACTACTCGCGATTATTTTCTATTTTCAGGCTTAACAATAAAGAAATCGAATGTTAACTCGGATAAGAGTGCAGAATACCAACCTTCTAATCTCTTCTAGGACTCTCTAAATAAAAAACACAAGTTTTTCCCTTTTCACGAAAAATTGCGCATTCAACATATTCACTCTCTATCATAGCAGCCATTTCACAATGAAAGTATGAATATAAACATCATTCTTCACATTCACAATGCAATTTCTCAAGTCTTTACTCATTGGCTATTGGTATGTTCGTTAATTCATAATCCAATTTACCCAGCTTTTCCTTCCTATTAAATAGTTAATTTTTTGCTTTTGAGATATTGTCTTACAAAGAGCAAATTTTCTGCACGAGATGCTTGTGCTCGTCTTCTCCAATATTAAATTGGATTGGTGCCTCAGTTTTCAAATGATTCGAGAAAGTGTTGAATCTCTCAAAGGCTACCCTCAACTAAACAACGACCATACATTAGTCAGTCTTCTCAATGTGGGAAAACTTACTTTCTCTATTTCTTGTTGCGATTCGGACGCTTTAGTCGAAAACAGACGGATTTTCTCCAAACATTCACGCTCTTGCTTCGAAAGCGGTTGCGCAGCCTCACGGAGCTTGCTGTATAATGTCACAAGCTTCGAATGAATTTTCTCCTGTGATAATTGCTGAGCTCTCGGTAAAATGAGGTGACGTTTTACATTCTGTTCGTTAAGTCTAAATTGCGTGCTCTCTTCGATTTTTTCTCTTTTTTCATCGAGAGCTTTGAGCCGTCTTTCCAAATCCTTGAGTTTCTCGCTCTGGCTCGCCTTCACCTTGTGCAATAATGATATTCTAGTGATAAGCAAGGTCACAAATCCCTGAAAAACTCAAGGTAATCACTTCTCTGCTATTTTATTCTCGATGAACTGTTTTGTTTCAAGTACCCTATTCAAATAGCTCTCTGCTCTCTAAAAACGATTTAGAGGGGCAAATATCTGCACATTTATATACGTTAAGAGACTCAGGATCGTTCATGTCGACCTTCGGAGGCAGGAAAGTCTGTATCGGAGAGAAGTCTATTTGATTTCCCTTTAAAATTTTTTCCTTTGAAAATTGTCATTGGGAACGGCCATTTTCCTTCAATTTTACCAGCTCCGCGCGGTCTTGGAGCCGCTCGTTTTTAGCTGTTGCCTTCCGAGTAGCACTATCCAGGCTCTGCTCGAAATTCTCAGTCTGGTAGTCGCATCTCAAGAAACGGTAGTTCAATTCACCGGCTTTTGAATTCGTTTAAGAGAAGAAGCAAAGAGAGTGCAATTACCTTTAGTTTTCATGAGAATAAATAGAAAGCCAAAAACTTCCTATTATTAAATGATAATAGCTTCACTCTCATTGATTTTCAAAGCGTACCTGCAACCCATAGAACGCGTAATCCGAGATATCAAACTTTTTTGAATCAATAAGCGCTTGGGTAACTGGAGGAGTGTCCATCTCAGCAAGCAGCGCGAGCTGAGTCTTGATACTGCTTCTTTTATACAATTGCGAAGACAAGGTCCTCTTTGCCAGATTTTCCTCAAACTGTCTGACCCACTCGATATCAACCGCATAGATTTTATTAAAAAACTTCAAGACAACTCTCCCAGCCGGCGCTAAGCTGTGGAAAATCGCTTTCGGCGAGCCCAACTCTCGATATCTGCAGTATTCCTGGTATTCTTTATTATTCGCAGCGTCTGCAGGCTCTTTAATCGTTCCTAATACAGAATCCAATTTTATCCTCGCGAGTGACAGCAGCTGCACTTTCGGCTCGAAGTCCCAATTCGGCTGTAATAAAATATACATTATCATCTTCTGCAACCTCAAAATAAATAAAAGTACTCTTTCCTTGCTCGAGTTCGGCATAATAGCGTTCGCACTATAGAAAATTGAGCATTTTCCTGTTCTCTTGGTAAGCACGAAAAACAACCCATGCAAATTTTTCGCCGCGTAAATTCCTGTGTAATTTCTCTCAATCTTCATTGGTTTGAACGAGTCGCCCCCATCAATCACCGTCAGAGGCCTAAAAACACAAAATCTCATTACTGCCAAGCCAATATACCATTACCCTTGAATTGAATTTTCCGCCAACGACTCATACTTCGTTCCATAGATAGATTTCGTGACTATATACTTCGACTTCCCGCTGTCGCAGTACTTCAGGAAGTACTCGAATAAAAACTCATAGTAGGCCTTCGAGCTTTCGTACTGTCTCGGCTCCGACTCGAATTTAGAAAACAGCTCGTGTTTCAGCCCTTCGAGGCTTTCTTTCGGGATTCTGATTCCCTCGAAGATGATTGGACAATAGAAAAACACCTCGCCTTGGGCAGATAAAAAAAACACGCTCAGGTTCCTCAGGTCGCTCCACTCCTCACTCGGAGAAAAACAAAAATCTACAATATATTCTTCGTCTTCAGGCGCGTTGACGCTGAACCGTCCTGACTCCGAGAGTTTATGACTGTACTCTTTCTCTTTCACTTTTTGCCTTGGAGTCAAATCGATGAGTAAATCCCGCTCGTCCATGTCCTTCGACACGTTAAAAATCATGAATTCGTTTCTGTTGGTCAAGAGACAGAGGTGATCAGGCAGCAGATAATGCCATTTGATTTGCTTAAGAACCGTATCGGAAACGCCGAGCTGCGGGCATTCTACTTTCGCTGGTGCGGGCTGGTTATCACGAGGGAATTTGAAGTCAATCGCCGCGACTAGGTAATAAAAATGACATTATATAAAGATTTTCCAAGGGAAACAGTACCAAAAACTGCGGTTTTATTGTAAAATGCGAGCTTAGACCCTGCGCAGTTGATTGCTATATTGTTAGGTAGAAGCGCCATGTTGTCCTTTGGCGTAAAGGCGATCGGTTTGTTTTCAAAATCAAGAAACACGACTGGAACCTTCACAAAGTAGAGTTTTTTTAATGCTTCCAATTGCTCCTGAAGCCCGAGGCGATTGTCGACTTGCGCCGCATAAAACGAGAGATTGACGACGAGGAGGTTGGCAGTGAGCACCCCACCATCGTCTCGAGTTTCATAGATGTATAAAGTGTTATCAGCTGGGTTAAACGCGATGGTATCCTGGTCGTATGCCAGCAAACCCTTTGGTTTCAATGCGAGGAGGTCCTCAGTACCGAGCACGTAGTCCAAGAAAGCTTCTTTGATCATTTCGATAAATTAATTAGCGAATTTGAACTCTTAAAGATAGATTATCAAACCGCGGAAATCCTATTATGATTGCTGTTTTGAATTAATTTTTCATATAAGAGTCATATTCGAAGATACTAGGCTATTCTATCAACTAGGACGATAATAATGCAATATAGAGGCAATATAAAGTATCAATTAGATACGATTAATGATTAAGCACCTCTGATTCTTCAGTCATTCTACCAGTAGCTAAGAAAGGCACGAAGACCTCAAGGATATCGGCGTTGGAGAATTGAAGGTGTTGGCCAGGCAGTTTAATTCGTTTTAGTCTTCCAGTAACGTCGAGAGTCTTCAGTCCAATGTAGTCTTCTTGGTAGAGTGGAGTTTCTGTCATGTCTTTCAAGTTGAGGTTTTCGTCGTAGTAGCCGAACCATGCAGTTTCTTTAGGGTTAATGACGGTGTCGTTAGTGAACATCACGAGCATCACGCCCTCAAGGGAGGAGAATCTCTGCTTATGGGTTGCGTTTTTAGTGGATCTTTCGTTGTTGAGGTCTGGGAGGTAGCGCGCGGAGGCCAAGTACGACTTGTAGGAGCGAGAATCTTTGAAGTAATTCGCTGCTCCGACGAGGTTTTGCGCTAAGCCATTGTACACGGCGAAGCGGACGACGCTATTGAGGATATCACAGAAGGTACCATCAGCGCAGTTTGGAACGGTGTAGACGCCCATATGAGGTCCGGCGATCGAGATGAACTTCTTGAAAGAGCCTCCGAAGTCGCAGTTTTGGATGAGGCCTCTCGCGATGAGAGATCCTTGAGAAAGGCCAACGATATCGATGTCCTTGCCTGCAAATTTGGGGTTTGCCTTAAGGGCAGCGCAGGCGGCTTCTTCCTGAGACTTCATTGTGGTGAAAAGGAAGCTATCAAAGCCCGCTCCAGATTCGATGCATTCAGCATCAACGCCGAGGTAGTAGCCGAACATACTGGCAACTCCCTGCATACCTGAATTCTCGCAAGAGTCGCCGATACCGTGGATCAAGACGACAGGGTTAGCCGCGTTGCAGACGGCAAGAAGTGCCAAAAGGGTGATGATAGCCTTTGTCATGAACCAGAATTTTAATCAATTAATTTCCTTCTGAATAGAGAAATTTAAGTAAATTATTCCTGGTTCTCATCATCAAGAAGAAAATTTCCACTAAAAAGATTTTAAGTAGGAGCACACAGCCTCTGTAATTTGTAAAAAGTAGTTTATAATTATCGTTTTGCAATTCTCGAGACTATAGGTCTACTAGACGATAGTTTCATTGAAGATGGTGAAATAAGATGTGAAAAATGCTAGATAATTTCAAAAATCATTGGCACGGTGGCTTTTATATAGACTCCGCTCGTAGACTCCAGAAAAACGAAATATTCAATTCTAAGCAGTCCTTTGGAAATCGGCAGTAAGGACACTTTTCGAATCGTCTGCTCTCCAGACTTCAAAACCCTAATAATTGATGCAGATCATTAACTTAGCTCTAACGCAAGTAATGAGGATCTACCCAATGTTTATGCTCTTTTCCAACGGTATCGCGATCACATGGTCTTTCTTTATCAGCTCTCGTGACAACGCATACCCGTTGTCTTGAGGCATGTCTTGCGCTTGTTTCGTCGTTTGTCGTACGAATTCTGGCAGTTCATCCTTCGAGAGGTATTTTATCTCGGTTCCCTTCTGTTCTTTGTCCTCTTCAGTCGGCTCGAGACGAGCATCCTCCTTAATACGTAGATTTAGATGACATTGTCGCATTAATAATATTCTTCTATACCTGCAACGGGTCGATAGTTTGCACCCCACTTTCGAAAGTTTCTGGAAGCATGCAAGTGAACTCCAAATCATTGATCGAGCGGTTCGTCACAACAAGTTCTATTTCGATCTTTTCCTCAACTCTGTAGCTGCTTTTCTCTAAAAAAAGCGGTTAGTTGATCAGCAAAAAGCCAGTTCATCTACCTTTTCGACAAGTCACGTCAATAATGTTGATCTCCCGAGTATTCCAGATCACTTTTGTGATCATAGATTGAGAGAATATATCCCCTAAGCTCCATCTAATGTACAAAGGCGTATAAATGTGAACTGAGAGTCCCGTGTCGGGAATTTTAAGCAGTTTTGAGTCAGTCATTATGAGATTTTTATCGACGATCAATTTCAGGTCTGAGTTCCTGAGACTCGATCTCCTTCGCTTTAAATTACTATTGACGATGCTTGTCAATGTGCGTTCTCTTTCCTCAGGAACCTCGCTCACTGAAGAAGCAATCGTCTTCTGCCGCTCAAACGAAAAATCGGTTTCTTTAAAGCTGCTTAGTCCAGATTCTAATTCCATTAGAAAACACTCAATACAACTGCTAATTACTCGAGCTGATCGGAGTCTGGACTGGGAAGTTTTTCCTCGCTGGCGTGCCGGCTTCGCTGTGTTTCGAAGAAAGTTCGCTAGCCTGAGTCACCTCATTTGAATGTCTGAATGATGAAGTCGAGGGCGTTTCTGGATAGGCTTCGATGCCGCATTTCGTCGTTTCGATGACAAAATATCCGTTTTCGGGACTGCTTTTCAGGTGTTGGTTTGACTCGTTTTTGAAGATAAGAATCTTTCCTTCCGAGGGAGGAAGAGGCTTATCCTGTCTTCGTGAAATCTGGATCACGAGGCTATACACAGTCGACTCGTCTATCTCGATTTCGCTCTAACAAAAGCGTTTTTACGACCACCACAAGAAGAAAAAAGCTACCGTTTCACCGAGGATATTTGAAACAAACATGTCGTTTAACAGTGTGTTAATGCTCTGTTTCGCGTCTTATTCCAAAGCGTTATTGACTAATATCGCTATGATTGAGTCTTACTCGGGTCAAATTGGTTCTTCGAGATGCTGCTGCTCAGAAAGAACTCGATGTTTTCTATCGTTAATTTAAACTGCGGGTATTTGCTTCGCGTATCAATGACCTCTCCCAGCACGTTTTTCATCTAATACAAACAAACCCTTAGCAATTCATCTATTTCGTGGGGATTACCGTTATCGCTATCAGGGTATTGTTCCCAAAGACGCTGATATCCGAGGAAATTTGAAAAATGCTGATGAATTTAACATTCAGCGTGCAGGTGACTGAAGGCGGTTTTTTGCCTTTTTTCCCGTGCTTGTTGTTAAAAGTATTGAAAAACATGTCCTCCATGGATCGAATTTCAAGGCTCTCGTTGACTTGCGAGAAGCGTTGGCCTTGGGACTGATAGATGGTTAATCTGAAGCTCAAATAGACGTCGATAAACTCCATGGGAATCGATATCGGGATTTTCGCAGCGATAAAAACAAGCTCTTTTTCCATGTCGATATAGTATTCAAAAATCTGCTCGTCGATTTCTGCGTTCATCTGATTGTTATTGACCATCTCTAATTCTCTATGCTGCCAGAAGATTTGACTCTCGAGGTATCTCGCGTTCATTGAGATGATACGCTCGCTATTGTTTGATGCCTATTGCAGTGATAGTATGTTATTGATCCTGCTGAATTCTCTTTGATTTTACATCATGCTTTGTGAGGACCACGCGAAATTTGAGGTGCTTTATCAGTTCTTGGAAGTCTTTGGACTTCAAGTCGATCTCAGGCTCATTCTCGAGCTTCTCCATGACGGCGATGAAGCCGCAGTACTCTCCTTGAAGGATGCTGTTGCGGAGAGAGTTATGAGCTTTTGGACGTGAAAGGAATTAGTGAAGGGAGCCGCAGAGTAGAGGGGGTTACCAATGGATGGGAAAGTTCCAAGCTTTGGGTTTTCGATGGGTTGGGCTGAGGCGTGGGTGGCATGAGCTTCGAATTTGTATCGACTGTCGGTTATCGCCTCGAAGACATTGATCTTTGGGATGTAGCAGTTGATTTTGAAGGACTCCAGCGGAGATTTCTGCTCTTTTTGATGAACGTTGCTGTACATGTTGATATAAAAGTTTATTTGCTGGGAATAAAGATGATATCCTTAATATTCAATATCCTTCGTGAGTGGGATAGAAAACGTATTAAATTACTGGTGCCATCGGTTCATTGGAATGAAATGAATGAGTCAGGAATCTCTTTGTGATCTATGGACAAGATAATATCAGTAACGACAAGAAAAGTATCAGTGTTAAGTATTAACAAGAAATTAGTCTTCGCTGAGGGGATTGAATTAAATAAATATGAGAAAGTTGTCGTGTTCCTGAGTGTCTATTCCTTTGAGTTGTTGTTTCAACAGATACTTTTCCATAATATTTACATGAATAATCCTCTGCCAGAAAAAAGGGTACAGACGAAAAGATAGTGTTAAGGATATTTGTGTTACGAAATCCTACAGTGACAGAAGAAAAAATAGGAGATGTCAAGAGTTTGAATATTTTGAACTTCGTTGAAATGAAGAACGTTCCATGAGGCTTTGTTCCGTTTGATACTCCAAAACGTGTGTCTTTAAAGGTATTTATTTTAAATCAAGGTGCTTTCATAACATAAGATGAATACTTTGTGCAGCATAAGAGTGTTGATAATAAGATTACTGCCTTAACAATCTAAATGCGTCGAGATGCAATATAAAAGCATCAAAATAATTTACTAAAGAAGAGATTTCTCCAAAAATTGACAGCATGTGAATTAATGAACAAAGAATATTTTCACGATTTGAAAATGCTATTTTGTCAGGCATCAACCAGAATTTTTTGTTTATAATAGTTGAACAATCCATTTACTTGGAGTTGTAACTTTTACAGCTGCGATTATGCTACTCAATTCCTCCCCAGAAATTTGCTTAGGTATATTGTATTCAAGTCACCAGACCTTACCCTCATTAAACTGAGATAACCGCGACTCTTTTGCTTGATGACCAGAACCAGAGTAATCACATAGAGTTCACTTCATCGTCGAAAAGATTTATTCAAAGAAATTATTTAGAGCTGCAGAATTATACTTCTTTGATCATTTCGAGTGCTTCCAGCACGCATGAAGCCAGCAAATAAAAAATGGATAGCTTGCATACATTTTCTCATAGCCACTGAAAGAAAAACCTAAGAAAAATTAAATAAAATTCTCCGAATGATGATTTTTTCAGATTTTCTTCTGAAATTCCGAAATTAGAAATCGTTTTAATTTCCTTAGCTCGTTCTTCGATCAGCTTTCAGATTCACTTAACGCTTTCAATAAAACACTAATACCTTTCACTCCTAGTCTTTCTCCTTCCGGAAGCGATTAATACAATTTCTTCGTTAAATTCATCTTTTTTTTTTTTACCTTGCAAGCATGTTTCCTTCATAATCAATTATACTGTCATCTTCTTCTACGAAACCGAACTTACCAGTGGCTTGACTCAAACGCCCTGATCTTAATTGTAGTTGATGAAGAAAATTTAACTGCGAGCTAATTTCGTGCCAACGCCTAAGTTATAAAATTAATTGCTACGCACTTGTGTCAAAAACTGTAAAAAAAAACCCCCCAATAGAAAAACTCTCGATGAACGGTACCTAGTCTCCCTTTGGCGCATTGGCTCATAATCTTTCTTCATAGTCACTATACACGAACCAAATCGTTACCAAAACGGAACCAGGTCAGCAAATTCCATCATCTTATGGCCAATTAACATTTATTTAGATCAGCTTTCGATCGCCATGAGGCCAAACATCGCCAGTCGACTGAAGAAATCGCGCCTCGCTCCCACCTCCACAACTTCGACTCGCCAACGAGACTCATGAACACTAAGCTCGGCTTTTTCAAGCCTGGAAAGGGCAGCCAGCCTCTGGGTGATCCTGAAGAAGACATGGATGAAAACGGTGATTGTGTGGCTAGACCATCGGCTTTCAAGAGAAATTCCTTCAAGAAAAAAAGCAATAGAGCTCTCAGCGGAGAAAACTGGAGATCTCGTCTCGAGCATCCCGAGGTGTTCTTAGACGCCTTGGATTACGCCTATGATCCAACGATTCCAGCGGATAAGAGGTTTAAGGACGTGATCCTTCTGGAGGACGTGAGATATGATGCCACTTACCTTGATATAAAACCAGAAGAATTCCCAACTTATTTGAAAAACTTCAAATTCATCGAGGATAAAGCTGATACCCGCGTCCCTTGGGCTCACCCCAAAGGAGGAGTCGCGTGCAAGGAGTATGTCATGACAAAGTATAGAAATATCGCAAAAGGCGTCATGCAGGAGTTCGGAAAGAAGATATTGTCCGGAAACTTTAACCTCACTACAGTCTCTTTCCCTATTAAATCAATGGTTCCATTGTCCTTTTTGGAGAAATGCAGTCAATCGAGTAACCTCACCTGTTCCCATGTTATTTTATAACAATTTTATTGTTTTTCTCAAGCTGGATTGTACCCTATCTATCTGAACCTGGCGTTGCTAACAAAAGACCCTCTCGAGAGATTTAAGCTTGCCATTACCGCTCCAGTCGCGATTCAAGGGTACCTTGAAGGGTTCTCGAAGCCAGTAAACACCTTCGATATTCATGATCATATATGCTAATATACTTACCACAGTTGAATCCTATCTTGGGAGAAACGTTTGAAGCCGGATTTTCAGATGGCACTGAGCTGTTTCTTGAACAAGTCTCGCATCACCCTCCAATCAGTTACATTCTTTTATATGGCCCTCAAAAGAAATTCCAGATGTCCGGAGCGTTTGTTACCGAAGCAACCGGAGGCTTAAACTCCCTTAAGGTATGGCGAGTCGAGGTACGTGCGGCTAATTGACTGTATGAATGTAGATTCTGACGAAAGGGTCAAGAAAAATTATTTTTAATGACATAAAACAAGAAATCATATTCACTTCGACCAATGTATAACCAGAGTTATCATACATTTATTTATCTTTGATATGCTGTTGACAGGATATGTTGGATGGAACTTTAATCGGAAGATGCGTTCACTCATGCTATGGTACTTTCATCGCGAAGGACGAGAAGAATGGCTTTGAATGCAAGGTTACATTTGGAAAAGTCAAAAATAAGTAAGCCTACTTGCTAATATCTTCGTTGCTAAAACCTCTTCAGGCTCATCGACTACTTCGAGGGAGAAATCACCCACAACGGCAAACAAGTCTCCAAAATTACAGGAACTTATCTCGGTAAGTCGAGTTGATAGCGCAGTTGGCTCATTCTCATATTAGGGTGGATGGAAATCGACGGCAAAAGGTACTGGGACCATAGATTCATTCATCCTTGCAAAGTAAGCAAATCTCATTTCTAGAATTATCTCTCAACGAATTTTGTCTACAGCTAAACAGACATAAGTCACTATTGGGCTCGGACTCATACTATCGACCTGATCTGCTCACACTGGCTTTAGGTATGACTTCCGATGTGAATTTCTGGTCTGAAAAATTTGTATTTGTAATTTCAAGGCGAGGTTGAGAAGGCGCAAAAAGAAAAGGAAAGCCTTGAACAATTGCAACGTTACGACAGAAAGCTCAGGAAAGAATACATGGAAAAGCAAGGAAAGAAAGCGACTCATTAGAAACCCCATTACAATCTACTATATATCGTGTGCAAGGAGCCCTTAGTGCAAGTACTTTTTGATAGGCACGAGCATTCGTGTAGCAAAACTCACTGTCTTTTGGCTATTTAAACCGAAAGAAAGTAAAAATACTCATCATATTCCTATTGCGTATTGGTTTTTTATTTGATATTGCTCCCGATGGTTACTGTTTTAAGAAATTTGAACGAATATATTAAACCATATCCCTTAGAAAGCCTGTTTTTCTCTTACAAATTAACATTCACAGCCCTTCTACAGAGCCACTAACGAAGGAATAGGATGAAGGGAAAATATAAAAATCGGGATTTTTACCTTCATGAAATTATTCGAAATCCAATTAATTTTCAAGCAATCATCAAAGAACTCGTCGATTTAAACACATCTCGAGCAGATCAATTAATAATTTTACTCGGAACTAAGAAATAAGACTAATTTTTTCTGTATTGATCATGAAGACGAACACTGCACTGGCCCTGCTCGCTGCGTCAGTAGCCGCTTTGCTCCTCATTCACTTCGCCTATCATACGAACAAAGAGATCAGGAAGGATGCGTCCAACTACCCTTTTTCATATTGCATGGATAATATCACAGTCTCAGTAGACTCAGTGGAGCTTTCTTCGCAACCTACGAAAGGCCAGGACACTATTGTTCAGTTGGTAAGGCGCTTTATTTTTGATCTCTGAGCTAACTGCTCTGTTTTCAGTCAGGCACATCAACCATAGACACGACAAGTGTGTCCGTCACCGAGATCATCACCTTCAACGGCGTGCAAAAATCCAAAACAACGACGGCTTATAGCGCGGCTTTCCACAAAAACACGACTTATAGTCTCAATCACACACTTAAAGTGGACCCCGACTCCCAATCTGTAAATATTCGCGTTTGGATTATTGACTAAATTGAACTTTGCTACAATAGGGCACATATAACTGCAAAATAAGCATTCAAGATGCCAAGAGCGACATTACTTGCGCGCAAATATCATATAGCTTATAGGGATATTTAGCCAAGACAGTTCGAGCTGCACAATTCATTTTATTTATTTTTTAAACGAATCAGTTTGCACCTTTGAAAGCGTCCGATACGCCATGCACAGCAATTGTTTATATTTCTTTATATATTGGTAGATCGCTCGCGCTTTCCTGCTGATGAAGCATTTACAAATCGAATTAATCATAGCAAAACTTTTCATTTGTTTTCACCATTAATTGTGTAAATTCTCTTATTTCTCAGGAAAACACACTGGATCTTGCTCCTCTGTAGTTTTCAAAAAATAATTTGAAGCGAATAAGATATAGATACAGCGCGAGTTATCCTAACAGAATTTGATTTTGCACTGCGTTCCCTTTTTTAATTTCGATAGAAAGTGTTATAATAAATTAAATTGAATAGTTTCAAAAACTAATCGAGATTCAAATATGGTAGACAAGCTCAACTTCCAATGCATGTAAAACAGCCTCTTCCGATACACCCGTCTGACTATTTTTTGCCAGCCACTCTTACTCCTACAACGGAGACTCCTTCAAACTCATCGATGGAACCACGATTGCTTTCTTAGCTGGAGGTAAACGATGGAAATTTCTTCACAACTAAATCCATTATAGCCGCTCTTTGCTTCTATGACATAACCACAGGCAACAAAGAATACATTTGGTAATGAAGACTGCGCTGGAACTCTCTTTTACTAATGAAATTGTTCGCAGGTCGAAGAGACATGGCTTCGGGTGCTTCGAGACCAACCATAAGCGAGGGATATTCGCAGTTGCTGAGAACGGATTGAATCCGGTGGTCTCGGTCTTTGATTACAAGACACGCGAGGAGATTTTAAGAATAACAGGTTCAGAATCCAATGATTTCACCTTTTGCTGATATCATTTGCTTCAAGACGCTGCTCAAGTCGAGATCAAAGAGCTTATTATCAATCGTGACGCCTCGAGACTCATCGTACTGAGCGGAGTTCCTGATAATACCATCCGAGTCTGGAATCTCAAAGAAAAGGACGAAGAAGGAAACACCGTTGGCAAGGAGTAAAAACACCGCATGTGCGCATTTATAACATTCATTTTCTTTTGAAAGAATGACTGGAATTAACTTCACAATCCCTAAGAACTACAAGAAAATCGTCACAAATCCCAAAGACCCCAACAGCTTCGTCATTGTCAAGACCGACGGGCTGCTCTTCTGCGAAATCAAGCCAAAATACGTGGGAATTGATGAGAATTCCACGGATAAAGAATACCAAATTGTCTCAACGTATTTTTCTTCGCATATTTGCATTGAGCTGATTATTGTCCCTAAAAAAGCAAATTTAACGTCCAGAATGACGGAGAGGAGGTCGAGGACGTCGAATACCTCGATTTCGTGTACGACATTGATAGCCGCAAGAGAGTAATTCTCCAAAAAATATGCATCATCTAAATTTCCTGTGTCCAATAGGCGTTCTTTACCACTGATGAGAGCCAGGTTTATCTGCTGTCCTTGCCTGAGATGACGGCTGAAGGGAACTACTGCGAGTCTCCTGCCCAGCATCTCTTGCTCACACAAAAGCATCTCATTATCTCAAAAGACAAGGATGGATCCTGTATTTTCGACTGGTATCTGCTTGAAAACGAGGAAGCTCAGCCTCTGTTTGAGTATGATAAGAGCTTTTCGATCGAGCTGAACGAAAGAAATAAACGAACGCCAATCACGACATTCATTTACAACCATAATTTCGAGAATATCCTTATGTCTACCAGCAATGCGTCTATTTACATCCTTCCAATCAAAGCTGAGAGTCTTGAGGTACTGTTCTTTCGTTCATGTCGGCCAAACTAAACACTATTTTTTCATCTAAATAGCTAGAAGAAGAGGCTGGTGATCAGAAAGAAGAAGAGGAAGGTGAAGCTAAATCAGAAGAGGACGAGTTCGCGAACGTTGAGATCAATAAGGTGAACTCTTACCACACTGGTCCAGTTGCTTTCGTCAAAGAATTGGCTGGGTCTCCTTGCATCGTTACAGGTGGTCACGACGGAAAAATTCAAATTTGGAACGTCGCTGAGCAGAGACTGCTTGCTAGTCTTCAAACCGAGAGCTCGATCACAGCTGGTGACGTCGATCCTGATGGTCACGTGCTGTTCATTGGAAGCGCGATGGTAATAACAGCGTGAATATTAGCTGAAAATGACTGTTTTTCATCTCTAGGGAGTTATTAAAATCTTTGACGTTTCCAACAGAGAAAACATCAAACTCATCGACTTCAAGAAGATTTTTATGAAGCCTATCACTAAGCTTCAGTTCAATCAAACTGGCGACGTCGTTGCTGTCACTTCGAGCTCAAGAAAGTAGTTTTTTTGGTAATAAGACATTGGTTCTAACTGGGTTTTTTCAGGTTGTTTTTCCTCCATGGAAAACACGAAATGGAGTTCAACATCATCGGATTCGCCAAAGTTCCTGAGAAAATCTTTGATTTCACTTGGTCCTACTCATCCAAACTCCCCAAGATCACCTCTGCTGTCGTCCTCGTCGCAGACAATGCCCTTCTGATGGCCATCCCACCTCCACCACTTAACACCGGGCTGGATCACGCCGTTTTAGACCAGGAGATCTGCCCTCAGTTCGCTCGTAGAATCGACCCTGACTCAAACGTTATCGCAGTCAACGACGTCACAAACGAGGTCTACATCAGCGGCAAGGACAAACTCCTCAAGAAGTACAAGCTCCCTGAAGATTACCTTGATAAGTTGGATAAGAAGATTAAAGCGGCACCAATCCCTATCGAAGAGGTCTTCGGCCACCCACTCGTCACTAGGACTATGGTGGTTTCTAAGGACGGACGAATCCTCTTTACTGGCGGCAAGGATGGAACGGTCTTCGCAAGAGAAGCCATTAACATCACCAAATTCACTGAGATTAAAGCGCACAGCCTAAGTGCCAACGGAGTTTCCCTCATCACAGTGTCTAAGTACCTCCCAGTTATTTACACTGGAAGCGATGACGGTTCAGTCATCATGTGGGCTTATGAAGATTTCGACTTTGAGGAGGTGAATTACGGTCAGCCAAAGCAGCCGACCGAGGCGTTTTTGAACGTGGAGATCTTGGAGGATCATAATGACGAGGATCTCATGCATTACAAAAAAGTGCTCGAGGATGAATATAACAACAGGAACGCAGACGCAAGAGCTGATGTTCAAGCCCAATTCAAATCAGAGCTCGAAGGCATCAAGAGAAAGCTGAATGAAATCCTTATCACTAACCAATATGCTGATGATCTCGAGAAGTAAATGGCTTTGTTTTAGATAAACTTTTTAACCCGAATGAATGTAGACTCGACCGTGATGAATTTGTTTTGAACGTGGAAGGCATGAACAGGATGCTGGCAGAAAGAGACCAAAAAAAGCAGGAGTTGCTTGCCAAGGCTGAGCGTGACAACGCGAAGCAAAAAATCCTTTATAACAAAGTCAAGAAAGCCACTTGGGACAAAATGAAGCAGCCATTAAAACACGTCATTGGTTTACAAAGACCGGTTATTGTGTACAACTTCCAGATCAGAGAGAGAACAGCAAGCGAGCTCAAAAAGTAAGAACGTCGAGCCCACTACCAATGTGGTTAATTATCATCTGTTATTAGTTATCAGGCCGTTATGAGACTCAGAAAGATGGAATTGAGAGAAAAGATCCAAAGGGAAGAAAACAAAATCCTTGAAATTCTCAACGTTGAAGAATTTATCAAAAAGCCTGAAAATTTCCTCATCAATGGAAAGCCCGGCCCAGCAAAGATGGTGTTGGTCGATTACGAAGCGGTAAGCAACTCTCTAGTTTCTGATATGCTAACCTGGCTATTATTATAGAAAGAGGACGCTGGACCAGGAGAAACAGGCAAAAAAGAGGGAGGAAGAAAGGAAATGGCAAACGTTAGAGGCGGTAAACCTGCGCCTGTGAAAGGAAAACCAGCAGACGCTAAAAAGCAAGGCGCTGATGATAAGAAAGATGAAGAAGACGCTGAAAAGAAGGTGATTAGGCTTAATTCTCATTCGGTTTATCTGACTGCTTTAATGTAGAAAGAAGAAGAGGCAAAGAGAAAGAGAGACTTTGAAGAGTCGCCAGAATGGAATGACATCTACAGTTCCTTCGAGCTCTTCACTAACAACAGGAAAAAGAGCCAGAAAATCATCTTAAGAGAGCTTCTCTTCAAGATCAAGGAGAAATTCAACAAAGAGTTCGAGAGCTTAGTGCTACTCCGTACTCAACAGGTATATAACGCCATGGGAAACTCATAGTGACAAAGCATCGATTAGGTCGACTTGATCCAAGAGAAAAACAACAGAATTAAGGAAATTCTGACCGAGCTCGGAGAAGATGTGAATTTGTTCGAGCCTCCAAAGAACGTGGGAGAAAACCCTGAAGAAGTCCTTACCGTCCATGAGTCTGACGTTGGATTCGAGCGTTATCTGTCCAAAGAAAAGAGAGAAGAGCTCGAGAAAAAGAGACTCGCTGAAGAAGAACGATTGAGACTTCTTTCCGCCGATGATGCTGGTCGTAGAGCGTAAATAAGACTATGGCACCAACCAGCTGCTTACCCCCATAATTTTTAGCGTTTTACAAATGATGAATGGAACTCTTGAAGAAAAGAAAGAAACAGCCTTGGGTGAAACTGTAATATTCATTATAATAATGCAAAAGCGATAATTTTCCCCTCTAGCTTGAAAGAGAAGAATGGATGAACAAGCCAAAGGACCAAATGAATGAGGATGAGCTCATGAAGCTCAGAGAGTTCGAATTGAAACTCGAGAAGCTGAATGAAGAGAAGGAGAAGATTAAGAATAACCTGAGAATGGATCTGAGAAAGTTGAGAAATGATATCAATGACATCTGCAATAAATTCGATGAGAAACTCTTCGTTCTTTTCCGCCGCAGATTGGAATTCGAATACAGAATCTGTGAGCAAGAGCTCTACATGATCAATCTGGCGCTCTCCATCGAGAAGAGCGAAAACAAAGCTCAACAGGTCATGGTCTTGGATGAAAAGTACGAAAAGCTTCGTCACAGAGCGTTGGAACTGCGCGCTCAAAGAGAAATGATCAGCGTAATTTGATATATTAAATTTAAGGGTCTTAATACATCTATCAATTTCAGTATGAACTCAAGAGAGCCCAATCCGCAAAGAATGAGAGCGAAACATTGTTCAACGCGGCTCATACGAAACTGGATAGAAACTTCTCGGAGACAATCCTGGGCATTTACAGAGATATCTTCGAAGACAAGGGCAATGACAAGAAAAAGAACGCTTTCCTTGAAAATGGTATTACTCTTTCTCCTTTTCAGACCATGAACCTCTAACTCTCTCTAGCTGAGTTCCAAGGAATGATCCAGAAGCTTGATCCTTACATCACCTACGAAGAAAACGGTATTTTTCCTCTTAGATAGCCATAGATCTCAACTGTTGTTAATTAGACGCCCGAAAAATCCGGGATGAAGATTTCGAAAACTTCTTACCTGATGTTCAAAACAGACTCAGACCGGAGGTCATTGAGTTACACGAAGCTCAGCGCGCAAAGATCATTGAAATCCTTCAGCATAAACACGCTTACAAGAGAGAAATGGACCATTGGGACAAGGAGTCCAAGGAAGTCGCGAATTACCTTAAAACCTTAGAACAAGAGTGTCAGACTGCTGAAGAGGAGCTGAACAAGGTGAGAAATGACCGAGACGAGGCTATTGCCAAGACTCATGAAAATCTCTCGAATATCGAAGTTTTGATCAGATTCAAGCAGGGACAGGTCGAGTTCCCTCAGGAAAAGCCTATCCCTGATACTTACCTGGAAGACGCTATTCTGATTAATAAGAGGCTGATTGACCGCAAGAACAAGGAGATCAGAGAGAAAGGCGACTTGAAGATAGAAGAGATGAAGAAAATGCAAAAGACAGAGTTCGAGTACCAGAAAGGGAAGTTCGATTTATCGATGCTTGAGCTAGATATCGAGGATCTCACGCATAAGAAGGACGAGATCTCGCAGCTGAGAGTCACTAGAGAGCTGCAAATGGCGTTGATGAGGAAGGAAGATGATCCTAATGGAGAGGAGCTGCAGAAGCTCTCCAAGCAGATCGAACTGCTTGATAAAACGACAACGACGAGAATTAAGAATTATCAAGAGAAAGAAGCGAAAATTAAACGAGACATTGAGTATTTACAAAAAGAAAACGCTCAACTTTTGAACCAAGGTCTTGTGCTTAAGGTAACGTGGAGTTTACTAGGCGTTGGTGATAATGATTTGGTTAGAATACTGTGAATCAACGATCTGATATCATGCAAATGATGAAGCCGAAAAATGAAGAAAATAAGATTCCTGGAGCCAAGGATGATGCGACTGAAAGCGAGGCGTATAAGAAATTCAAGTAAATTTATTGTTTTTGAGAGGGAAGGAGCTTACTGTGTTTTTTATAGGGAAATTTCGACAAATAAGAGATTGTTTGAAATGGCAAAGAGACAAACAGAAGAAATTGAACTGCTTCGTGAGGAACTGACTAGGCTCAAATCTAAGACATTTGCTAACTTCTCAAACGTTGCATAAAGCTGTTTTGTAAGTTCTTGATTTAGATTGACTGGATTGCAATTGTCTAACATAATTGAATACTCGTAACGCTCTGAAAAATATTACAAGATGCTTTAACATACATATGTGCTGCTTACCTAATAAATTCTTCTTTGATTTGGTTTGAGTAACATCTGCTAGGTTTTATACACCAGGAAGTTATTAGAAAATAATTGGATTGCTTGAAATGTGTGGTTTGCTAGCAAGCTAATTTTGATAGTTACAGGAAAGACAAATCTGAGGCTTTTCTTGATTAGCACATCTTGTTGAAAACTATGCTATTACTTTTAAAAAGACGATACAGTTAAGGAATGCATTGATAGGAGGACTTGATTCTTCTAAAGAATTGCAATGAAAAAAAGCTAGATCGCTATGACCTAGCCATTA
>ENA-UOUE01000886-UOUE01000886.1-compost-metagenome-genome-assembly--contig:-NODE-886-length-21935-cov-5.243481_pt1 | contig 21935 bp, 11 predicted proteins | sample MGYA00238146_ERZ747223 | MGnify/ENA primary metagenome ERZ747223 (study PRJEB28781, sample SAMN06268865) | compost metagenome | isolation source: single cell | place: USA: California, Emeryville, Joint...
CCTTGGCACTCTAAACAATTTGGGTCACATTCTCTGCAATTTCCATACCCAACATAATATCCAGGGATGTTGCAAGCAACACACGATAAATTTCCTATGTATATATAGTATCCAGCTGCACCACATCCCACGCACGAATGGTTTCCTGGAATAAGGGCTTTATCATTCGCACACGTGAGACAGTTTGTATTTAGCGGCCCATTACATGTTCGGCAGGAAGGATCACATGAGAGACAGTAAGTGCCATCATTATAATATCCATCCACCGTACAGCTGACACAGCTCCTGTTCTGAACCAACATATACCTGCCGGCACTAGAATCACAGGTTGTGCAGGAGTTTGGCCCAACTCCATTGCAGGTGAGGCAAGTCTCATCACATCCAAGACAATTCGTCCCACTGATTGTATAACCATCTACATTGCATAGAACACAGCTGCTATCGGATGCAAGATAATACAAACCTGTAAAGCAAGACGTACACTGTGTGGGTAAGCTACCACTACATCTTTTGCAACTTGAATCGCATAGATCACAGGTATTTGCCAGTGAATTTGGGAAATAGCCGTCTTGATTGCAGGCCAGACACGATGAATTTGCTGAAACGAAGTAATAACCCGCGGCACATGTCGTGCAACTGGTCGGTCCTGTGCCTACACAGCTGGCACATGAAGGATCACAAGGAGTGCAATATTGAGAATTTTGGAAATAGCCACTGGCTATGCAGGCAACACAGCTTGAATTCGAGATCAGCAGGTATGTTCCGGGAGGGCAGGCCAGGCAATTCGTTGGACTCGGACCACTGCATGTAGCACAGGAACTATCACACGTCAAGCAGTTTGTTCCTGAGATAAAATAGCCTGGCTGATCGCATGCTAAGCAGGTATTATTGCCAGCAAATAGGTAAGAACCAGTGTAACAAACAGTACATTGAGTGATAAGATTGCCAGTGCACCGAGCGCATGAGGAATGACAAGAGTCACAGGTTTGCGTTCCTGTGTTAGGGAAATAACCGTCTTGGTTGCAAGTTACACATGAAGTCGTGGAAGCCATGAAGTAGCGTGTTCCAGTGCAGGAGAGACATTGGTTTGCTGCTGCACCCGAGCAAGTATAGCATGAAGAGTCGCATGCAAAACAGTGGGAACCTGTACTGATGAAGAATCCTGCGACATCGCAGCTCACACAGCTATTATTTGATAGCAATAGATACTTAGAAGCATAACATCCAGTGCATTGTGTTGCGGTTGCTCCATTACAGGCCTTGCATGAAGAATCACATGTTAAGCAGTTTGATCCTGAAATATAATGACCATCAACATCACAAGCGAGACAAGTAGAATTAGTGCTATAGTAATATTTACCAGGTGAGCAGGTGAGACAACCATTGGGATCTGGAGTTGAACAAGTTGCACAGGTTGAATCACAAGATTTGCAAAGAGAGCCGAATACTACCACTCCCGGAGTGTTGCATAAAGAGCAAGTGTTACTGTCCGTGAAATAATACCCGGTATAACAAGCAATACATTGGTTTGCTAGAGCTCCGCTGCATCGTTTACAACTGGAATCGCATGTTAAACAATCTGATCCGGAGATGAAAAATCCATTTGCGATACAATTAGTGCATGCGTTTGTACTCACAACGAAATATAAATTCGAAGGACAAGAAGTACAACTGTTCGCAGTAACTCCATTGCAAGTAAGACAGGAGGCATCACAAGCACTACAATTCGTTCCGGAAATAGTATACCCTTCCACGTTACATGGAACGCAGCTGTTATTTGCTGTAAAGAAGTATGTTCCTGTTGGGCAAGATGTACATTGCGTGGCTAAGCTGCCAGTGCATCCTTTGCAGTTTGGATTGCATGGATCACAAGTTTTAGCAACGGTATTTTTAAAATAGCCTTCTGTATTGCAAGCCAAACACGAGCTATTTGATGAGAAAAAGAATTTACCACCTGGACAAGTTGCACAATTAGTGGGTCCTGCTCCTGTACATGTAGCACATGAAGTGTCGCATTTTTTGCAATAAGAAGCATCAATGAAGTACCCAGCAACATTGCAGAGGACACAAGAGTTATTAGACAATAACAGATATCTGCTTGGAGGGCAAGTGAGACAGGAGGCTGCAGTAGTTCCACTACATGTCGCACATGATGGATCGCATGTCTTGCAGTTCATTCCTTCAATTACATATCCAGGAGTATTGCAATCCAAACAGGTATTATTTCCAGAAAACAGATATTTATCCATGTAGCAGGCAGTACATTGGGTATTTGAATTCCCTGTGCATCTACGACAACTCGAATCGCAGAAATCACAAATGTGAGAGCCGTTATTTGGATAGTAACCATCCACATTGCAAGTGGTACAAGAGTTGTTCGAAGACAAGAAATAGTAACCTGTAAGACAATCGGAGCATGCAGTGCCTGAACTACTGGTACAAGTCTTGCAACCTAAGTAACAAGGAGTGCAATGAGCACTGTCTATGTAGTACCCTGGAGCTGTACAACTCACACAAGAGTTATTGGAAAGCAGAAGGTATTTCCCAGAATAACAGGTTAAACAGTTCGTATGGAATTTGTTGGAGCAGGTTTGACATGTGGAAGCACAATCAACACAATTCTGCCCAACGATGGCGTATCCGTCCACGTTGCAAGGGAGGCAGGTGTGATTTGCAGAGTAAAGATAAAGTCCCGAATAACAATAGAGACAGTCAGTGGGTAGAGTCCCAGAGCAACGCTTGCAAGCAGGATTACAAGTATCACATGTTTTAGTGACAGTATTTCCAAAATAATCATCTTGATTGCATGTTGAACACGAAGAATTTGAAGAAAAATAATAGTATCCGTCCAGACAGCTGTTACATTGAGTGGCACCTGGGCCAGAGCATACTTCACATCCTATAGAGCAAGGAGAACAACTAGCTCCATTGATATAATACCCTCCACCAATGCAATCCACACATGAATTATTGGAGGCTACAAAGTATTTCCCGGCAGCGCAGGTTGAACAATTTCCCGGGAGTCCTCCAGTGCAAGTAGCACAGGAAGGATCGCAAGCAACACAATTAGCACCGACTTTCGCAAAACCATCTAATGCACAGGGCACACAAGTATTGTTTCCGCTGTATAAGTACAACCCTGTATAACAAGCAGTACATTGGGTGGGAAGGCTTCCTGAGCAACGTCTGCAAGCAGGATCGCAAGTATCACACCTTTTTGTGCCACTGTTTTTCCAATATCCATCGACATTGCATGTTACACATGAACTGTTTGACACTAAGAACCAATATCCTGCAATACAATCCTGGCATGCAGTTACAGCTGAGTTTGTGCATGTTTTACAGCCTGTTGCGCATGGGGTACAATTAGGAGGATCCAAAAAATATCCATTCCCTCCAGTACAGGACACACAAGAACTGTTTGATAGTATAGAGTAATAACCGGAATTGCAGGCAGTACAAGTCGTAGCGGCTCCAGAACATGTAGTACAAGAGATATCACAGGCTACACAATTCGGCCCTGAGGCTGTATAGCCTGGGACAGTACAACTCAAGCATGTATTATTGCCACCAAAAAGATATTTTCCCGTATAGCAAGCAGTGCAGTGAGTGGTTGAAGGTCCATTGCATCGTGCACAACTTGAATCACAAAGAGAGCAAGTATCAGAGTTGATATAGTAACCATCTTGGTCACAGCTGACACATGAATTATTACTTGCCAGAAAATAAGTGCCAGTATAGCAGGAAAGACACTGATTATTTGAAGGTCCTGAACATGTTTTGCAAGTAGGATCACAAGGAGTACAGTAAGGAGGATTCTGATAATATCCATTCACCATGCAGCTGACACAAGAATTATTTGAAACCAGCAAGAAGTTGGGACTCGGGCAGTTCGTACAGCTCGTCGCTGTTGCATCTGTACAAGTTAAACAAGAAGCGTGACATGCAAGGCATTGAGATCCGCTGATAAAAAATTGAGAACCACTGCAACTTCCACAAGTGTTATTTGAAGGATATAAATATTTTCCAACACTGCAGGAAATGCAATTGGTCGCTAAACCTCCCGAACAGTCAAGACAAGTCGCATCACACAATAAGCAACTCGAACCACTGATATAATAACCGGTTTGAACACAGGAGACACAAGAATTATTAGTCGCCAAGAAATACTTAAGTGATGGACAAGAGAGACATTCTGTAGCAGATGGTCCAGAGCAGGTCGCACAGGCACTGTTACAAGCTAATTTCAAAAGCGTGATTCAGTAAGGCAAGAGAATTAATATTTAATTACCTGTGCATGTTCGAGTACTCGTATCTCCATAATAGCCGGAAGGGCAATTCGTAATGCAAGTTCCATCGATGTGCAAGAAAGTACTGCCATCACAACTCAAACAATCATTAGCATTCGGCCCATTGCAAGTCAGACAGTGAGTAGCGCAGGTATTTATGGGAGTAATTAATATATTATTAATCGCCCACCAATGAGGTGAAGGTGATGTGATGGAGAGAGAGAGCAAGTCCATTGTGAAGGTATCATGATCATGAGAGAAAAAGAATGAATTTGAAACCACCCCTTTATCTAAGTCAGCAGCGCCGCAATTTGTTGTTGTCTGAGTTCCCGAAATTTGCTGCTGCCAAATTGTGACCCCATCAGCGACGAAAAGAAATGTCTCGCCCGTCCAAGAATCACCGAAATAAAGCTGAAAAGAGACCTCTAATGAATGGTGAGCTGGTAATCCATCATAAGTTTTAGAAATCCACGAATCAACTAAAAAACCCGGCCCACCGAACCAATCCTGACCAGCGCAGGTCACAGACCCTGCGGATCCTGTCAAGACGTCCCACAAAGATAAACTGATGGCCTCAGAGATTGAAATTGGAGTGTTTAAATCCGTGATTTGTTGGTTTGTTCCTAAAATTTTAGAGTCAACAACTAGCAACCATAAATTTTTTTTTACCTGGTAGTATGATCAAGAATGAGATCAAAAAGCACCAGTATAGCATTGGTCTTTGAAGAGGATCTGACATTGCTATGTCTGAGTAACTTGTTTCGATGTTATTATTTAGGATAACTCTTTAATAATTTCTAATGCGCTTGAGTCTGAAAATTATTTTTTGAAAATCGCCTCATAATTAAAATTTTATATACAAAAGACCCCTGAGCAAAAATCGTTGTCTTAAAGTAACTCATTGGTGCATCTTAGAAAATAATGCTACGTTAGCTCAATTATGTTGCACATTGATATAACTAATTTATCTGTGCTTCTGTTTATTTTCAAGAACACCTGGCAAATAAAATCCAAATCATGCGGTTGAGCGCAAATTTATTTCTTAGAAAGGTTTCTCAGAGTTAATCTTTTAATCAAAGGACCCCTGACTTATAACTACGCACCAAAATAAATCATTTGTGTATGGAACCATCTAAGGTTATCTATCTATCATCCAACGGGTCAGATATAGTTTACCTAGCCTAAGCAATTAGAATCAGCTCACCTGGTTCCCAGATTACCAGAAAAACTATTAAAATATTGGTTCGCTAGGTGTATAAGTTTTCAGAAAACCATATAAATTAATTCATGTGCTCTTCTCTAGCAAACAAAACGAAACTACGCATCTTTAAGCCTCTCATCAACTAATTGAACACCATCTTTTTGTTGTAATTATTCCAAAACTCTTGGTCTCATTGCACTATGCTTGCAGCTGAAATTAAAGTTAAGTACTCTATTGTGGACCTGAGGCACTCTTCCATAACGACAAGCAGCAGGTATAAGCCATAAGAGCTCTCAATCCTTTTTTGGGAGACTAATAATGTGATTAAACGCTGAAAATGCGAAGATTTTAAGCAAATTAATTTAGAATTCGAGCTGCGCGGTCTTTAAATTGGAAAAAACAAATTAGGAATCATCTACGTTCTATATTGACTTCGATGATGACGTAAGTAAGGGTCATGGCTTGTCTTTGCAAAAAAAAAGCGAATCAGAGGAGAGAGTCAGAGCTGGAGAGCGCAATTTCGAGGGTACTGTCATATTTTCCATCAGAATCGTTATCTTGATAAAAAAATCTGTCAGCGCAATTCTCAGGTTCGAAAAATCATTTGTAAGGCGCTTACTTATTCAGAAAGAATCCAGCAGTCCCCTGGGAATTTGTGTTCGATTTTTATTTGTCTGACAACTGATACTGATGCAACCTGGCCTTGAAAACTGCTCTTTTCAGAAGCTGCCTTGTGAAATCTGAGAGTTGGAAATACGATCTGCTTTGCTTTTGACAATGACGTCATCTGCGAAGTAAATAAATTAATTCGACGGGAATTGTTTCTCAGGTTCATGGATGAGTCGGAATCACTGATATAAGTCCTAATGTTGATTAAAGTCGGATTGCCAATCTGATATAATGAACGATATCAGAATGAGGCACTTTAAAAAAAATCTTCTAAAAAAGCTTTAAAGCATTTGAAAAATTCGTAGTTTGGAGTTCTGCAGTAGGTGTAGATTGCAGTTTGCCTTATTTGAGAAATACTTATTGAAATTCCATAAAATTGTTAATTAAACAGTTCAGAATCTCTGTCCATAGAGCCAAAATTCTCTGGATATGGACCAGAAAGCGATGTAGCCAACAGAGGGTGAGTAGCAAAAGGGCTGTACAAGATATTAGCACGCTCTCTGAGGCATTGTGTTCATTTTATTAGCGTTCTTCTTCATGATGGCAAGAGCAGACAAATTTGCGGAGTAATTCACTTCCTCGATTGCAAAGTTCTATCATGGATCAAAGGCGCTGCTCTACTCTACAGCTAAAAAAAAAAAACCAGAATCGAACCGTTTTGCCTTTAATCGCATAAATTCTTATGCAGAGCTAAATTAAGCGCATTGGCTGATACAGCCAGGAAGTGTCTAATGTAGACACCTTCGAACAAACTAACCGGTAAGCAGAAAATAGAATCAAAGCATGGAGGTTTCTATTCCTTCGTGTCTTGGTTTGGACTGATTCTAATGTTGGCTTGAAAAAGCCCACGCCAAAAATGTTTTATCCTGAGAGTCAGTGGTAAGCGCTTAGTTTGCTGAGTTTGTGTGCGTTATGTTTCAGTCATTAGATCGTTGAACAAACTTTGAGTCAAAGAAGATGAAATTGTTTCCTGCTAGTATTGTTATTCATATTTATTTGAAATATGAATTGAATAGTGCTAGAACCTCGTAAGGTAGCACCTTCTATGATTGCAGTCATAAAAAGGAATAGCTTTTTGAGAAAAAGAGAACTCCTAGCTATAGAATTCTGGATAGCAGAGAGAACTAGAGGCTAATATCCTAAGCTACCTGGCTAAAAACTAGGAGCCGGCTTATTTCTTTCTACAGCATCATCATACTAGTTAGTTCCGTGTATTTTCAGTAGCACAAAGATATAGCAATCGTGAAAAATTTTATAGCAACTCCTAAAAGTATTTTCTCAATCACAGAATGAAGACTGTGATAGACATACCTGCCTTTATGAGGCCATTGGGACTTGAGAATCGTGGTAGTGCTCATTAAGACTGAATCAAGAGAGGATTAGCTCATGGCTTTTATATTTGATACTGATTCAGGTTTCTTTATTTTTCCAAAATTAATTTTTGAAAAGGTGGCTCAAGAGATTTCTTAGATTCGATATGATGCAAGTAGCAAAATAAACAGCACAATTGACTTTTCATATTTAAGGAACGATAATGATTTCTGAATCATTTTTTTCAGCAACTCAAATGCGTATTCTATTTACTTAAAATTATTTTGTGACTGATCGTAGCGTCCAGTCTGTCCTGACAATAATTTAAGGCTTTGCAAGATAATCAATGGCCTTGAAGGATATATCTAGAGCTTTCAAAGGAGCGCTTTTCAGAAACGATCGGCTTAGAAAACCAATTAATTATCTTAGCAACTTGGAATGTATTTGCAGGCGTACTCAGCAAATTAGTTCTCTTCAGAGATCTATACTAGAAGGATGTAGCCTTCAATAGAATCTAAATTCTGAATCATCACTTCGCATGAACCTGAGTGTTCGAATTTTTGAGTCATCATGAATGCGGATGAGATGAGAATCTGGAAGTGCACTATAAATAAATATCTCAAATATTGAGAACTGTGAGAGCTAATTTCATCATTTGAGGATTAATTTAATATAAACTTTCATTAATATCTTTTTTTTCAAGTATCTACAGCTTAACCTATGTGTGTGAATGCAAGGCCCTTGAAATATGTTGATTTATAGATTAAAATTTGAATAATAAAATAAAAAGCAAGTAAATTTCCTTTCCATTGAAATGCAGATGACAAACAATTGCATGAAGATGATCTAAAATTATCATCACAATGAAAACCCTCAAATCGTGAGGTTTAAGCAAGGTTTACGATTTGACATTGGCCAATATATATGTAATATAACAGTGAAAATGCTAGTTTGAGTTGCTTTAATTATTTTAGAAAAATTGCGTTGAGTTGATGAATTTTAGATAGCATTTGATTGAAAACCTGGGAGACTGAAAAACAAATTGGATGTCATTGAAATAGAACTATTCTTTGATGAGATCGATCGAGGGCTCTCACCAAACACGTAATATCAATGAAATTCAAGAGAAAATATTCTGCGCAAAAGCCGATGAAGCTCTATCTAGGTATTTTAAGGTTCCCCTATTTTCTTGCCTCGATCATCCGTGTAAAATTAGGAAAATTTACCAGCAAATTAATTTTCATTGTTCAGAGACTATGAAATGCGCTTTTTCTTGAAAGATTTCATTGAGAAATGTTCGCAGAGTCACTGTTGAAAGTTTTCTTTCTTGATTTATGCAGAATGAAGCATTGTAGACCTCCACCACCAAGAGGTTGATACCATCAAAAGGTCACTGCCCAAATTTCGATATTTTCATTAAGTTCATTTCCGGCTCAACGGTTCTAAATTGTTTACATTTAACAGTCAATCAATCATTAACTGATATCGCAATTCATTAAACTAATCTACTAAGCGTACCAAAGACAAAGCTATTCTCAGTATGAGCGGAAAAGGAGAAAATATGAAATTTTTCACATTTGGCAGGTTTTCAGACAACGTTCTGCTTGCCTCTCACAGCAATCAATCCAAAAATAAGGTATTAAGCACTAAGTTTGCACTTCATAAATCCGAATTGTCTAGTCCGCCTTCGAACAAGAAGCAACAAAGCTCATCCCAAAGCTCAGATCCTTGCAATTAGTGCCAGAGGAGCGTCAAAAACTCACAACGCCAACTGGAAGCTGGTACTGCACTGTGGATAAACATGAGCTTTTCTATCTCGGTAATAGGACGACCATCCATTGATCTCTAATAATGTGCGGATTAGCGTTGACAAGCACTTCTTACCCTGAGCGACATGCTTTCGGCATGATCTCGGTAACTTTCCTTTGAAAGCTTTGAGACTCAAGGCTTGAATAGACAATATTGCAAGAACTTTTCCAAATTGAGAATTATTGGGAGCTAAAGGAGTCAGAACTTCAAAAGAAGCTCAAAAAGAAAATCCCTGACACCGTGACTGCCTATGATGACTTGCCTGCGATCGATAAGCTCGCCGCAGCTCAGAAAACAGTTGATGAAATCACCATCATAGGAGCTGATGCAACGAAAAAGATCCTCGATAACACTGCAAATTTATCGGTAGGTTATCAATGCATTTTTCCCTCTAACATTGTTTGAAAAAAAAGCAAGCAGAAATGAAAGCCATGGAGTTGAAGAAACAAAGTCATCTATTTAAGAACCAAGCCGACGAGCAAGCTCGCTTGATGTATTGGAGAAACATGAGGATGAAGATTATTATCGGTCTTGCCATATTGGGAGTCATTACAGTGATTGTCTTGATCATTGTGAGCAAAAGCTCTTAATTGATTATATTAAACGCTTACTTCGTATATGAATAAAGCATACACATGTAAGGAATGATCTAGAGGGCTCCACAATTTTACTTTTTTGTTTTCTTGGTGGGTATTTTAGAACTGAGCCTGTTTGGAATAGTTATTGAAAAAAATTGGCTTTGTCTGCGAATTTGGAAGCTGAAAATTGATTCGCCTTGCAAATAAAAAGTGACTGTTGAGTACGCAGTCTTCAATTGTTATTAATTATCAAGTTAAGAACGATGCTTTCAGTGTAGGCGAGAATTTTTTTCATAAACCTTTTGAACAATAACTCGATATAGAACTTTAAACATTAATAGCCTCGATAAAAACAAATGAAGAAATATTAGGTGTTTTATTTATTTACACAACGACTTTTATTCATGGCGCGAGGCTCACCAAGGTAGCTTTTTGAACTCTTTCATGAAAACGTTTTCTACGAATTGCAAGAAACGGAAGTAATTTCCCTATAGCCAATAAGCAATCAAAGTCAATTTTATTCAAATTACCTCAATTTTTTTGAAGTTAATAACGTATTCATCGTCTCTGACGCCTGTTCTATATAGAGTAATTGATATTCTACCAGAGACTTCATCTTCGCTTGAATTCTCTTCTTCATAGTTTTCAAGCTTGCTCGTTGGCAATGAAAATTTTCCGGTAATCTAACAACGATTTTATTTTCTGATAATAAATGAAAACTACCTTGTATTTTTTTTCATTAATATCTATTTTCTCACAGACTGAGACTGCTGCTAGCATCAAGCATTGGAATAATAACTCCAAGTTTCCAGACACTATCTCGTAGGCAGTTTGACTCTTTCCTTTGGGTTTCGTCGTGATTTCTCTCTTCTTTTCTCCGAAGCTGATTCCAAACCGCTTAAGCTGATCTTCAACGGAACCCTATTTCACATGAAATTTCAGAAAATTCTCATGAAAATTACAGCTGTCTCTCCTCTATACGGTGTAATTCCTTGAAACGTTGCTTCTCCTTTACCTCCTCCTATTTTAACAGAGCAAGCCAGCTTTGCTTCTCGCTCCTTTTTTTCTTTTTCAGCCAACTCATTCATTTTCTCGAGATAAGTTGTAAATTCTCTCACAACCGTCTCCTTATCAGCAACTTCCCCATTATACCATTTGCTAGCTCTTATATCCTCGAACTTATATCTAAGTGCAGGATCCGGGTGCAGTAGTCCCGAACAAAGCTCTTTAAAATCTTCCGAATAGAAATCCTTGCCAAATGCCTTCATCTTCACTGCACTCATCCCTTTCCAGAAATTCTCAACTTTGCCTTGGTAGAACCACTTGTAAATGCTGTCTCCAGGACTAGCATCCTCGAAAGGTGGATGTCCTGCCTTCATCATGAAGAGCATGACGCCCAACACGAAGATGTCAGTGGGTTCGAGCTCATGGCCTTTTTGCGAAAGCATCTCTGGGGCTTGATACCTGTTAAATGAGGAGTGAAAAGCAAAAATCAAAGACAAATTACCCTTCAGTTCCAGAGATGGTTAGATGCTTTTGCTTATCAGCGATTGTAGCTATTCCAAAATCAGCAAGCTTTACATTGAATTCCGCGTCCAAGAGCACATTCTCAGGCTTAAGATCTCTGTGAACGACTTTTGACTTGTGACAGTATTCAAGAGCGTCTACCATTTGGTGGAAGAGCCGCCGAATTGTAGGTTCAGTGAACCCTCTCTTATGGAGTTGTATCGCAGCGAACAAATGGTCAAAAAGGGATCCGCTCTCAGCAAATTCCATGGCAATCACATCTCTTTCAAGAATTGTTCCGTTTTTCTTTTTGTATTCGGCTTTCGGGATCACTTTGAAAACCTTGATGACGTTTTTGTGATTAAGGAGCTCTAGAATAGCTGCTTCTTTCGCAAATTCTTCTGAATAGTCATTTAACATGAGGATTTTGAGAGCTGCAAGATTCTTGGTCGATTTTTCTTCAGCTTTCTTGACACTAGGAGAGTTAAATGGTGTGAAAATAGCAAAAAAGTTACACTCCGAAGGTTCCAGAGCCTAATGTCTTGAGGATTAGGTATGATTCATTTGAATTTTATTCGTCACTGTTCAGTTGACTCAGACATGAATATGTGCTGATTAAATGCGAAAAGTTAAATACATGAAAACTTCTGAGCGGTTTCTGATCTGATCTTTTGCCTTCCTTGATGAACAAAAATCATGGTTTTTCTATGAATTGCCCGTGGTTAGCTCCAAATTAGTCAATGTAGCAAGCTCAAGTGGAGAAGATGTCCATGACATTTGAGCAACAGAGAATTGGTCTGATCATCCTTGTTCTGATATTGATTTTTTTTTTTTCGATGATAATTTAGATCTAGCACATTGATGATTGTTTTGCATCGTTCAAATTCGAGATCAGTATCAAGTTTCGGAGGTTGATAAAGAACACGAATCTGTTCGCAAAGGATAGTCTAAATTTGCTTCGGCAAGTGAGCTTTATTTATAAAGAGTTCTTTTGATGGCAGCCAAATTAGCATAGGTCATTAATGTGAGAAGATCTAAGCAGCTCAGTCTTAAGGAGTCTTACAGAATTCTAATTCTTTGATTTATGGTGTGAAGATCTGTCTTTAGTGGGCTGGGTATTATAAAATAGCACGTAGGCTTAGCATTCAGAAATATTCACATTGAGGTAAGGAATAGAAGACAGGAATACAGCTTTAATTTGTTACACATTTGTGAATACAATTTATTTAAAATTGCCGAAAAAAGCACTGACAAAATCCAAATAACTAAATTGTTCAAATGATTTTAAGAGACAATTAAACAAAAAATAGGCAATGGACGAGTCAATGGCATTTATTCAAAAAGCACTAATTAAGGGGAGAACGTACAGCCTCTATTTACAAGACGCTACCCACTTTAGCTTTAGAAGTAATTCCGAAAAAATTTTACTCACTAACTAAATTCGGTCACTTCAACCAGCCAAATACGTTGGAGGAAACCTCTCAATGAAATTGTCGTACCTATCTCTCTTTTTATAGAAAAAAGTTTTTCAAACAGATAGTCAATTCATAGTCACAGCAATCCTACCGCAGTTAAGAGTCACCTAATCGAAGTCACCCGAAGCGTATAGACCTGCAATGAGCCTAAAGGCTTATGAATTGCCACAAATTTTCCATTGAAGATGTGCCCGTGTTTGTTCACTACGAGGTTCATTAGTCTGAGTTTTATTAATTAAAAGGCTACATTAACTTTTAAAAAAAACTTATTCACTGCAGAATGCGACTCAGTCCCGCTGCTATTACTTGCCTAGCCATCAGCGGCATCTACATCTTCATTAACTTCTTCACTTCAAGCCTGGAGTTCGACTCAAGCAACAAAATCGCCAGATACCTCCAAAACGCCGGCGGAGACGGAATTACTAAATTTTTCTTCCTGGTTATCACCTACTTTGGATTCCCAGTTGTACCTGTTCTTCCTGTAATTCCTCTGCTTTTGCTAAGAGACAAGTGGGTTCCGTTCAAAATTACCTTCCTTTTCTCAATCTCTGGTTACATTATCGGTTTTCTTAAGGTAATCTACGGGGGGCCCCGACCATGGTGGGTCGGTGACGGTGTTCAGGTCTTCGGACAATGTGGCGTGACCGACTTTGGCCGTCCTTCAGGTCATGCTTTTATCAGCGCGTATGCATTCCTGCTATTGTTTAAGTTCTACATCTACGACGATCAGTCACAGACCTATACAGAGCGCATCAGGACCGAAGAGGTTGAGGCTCTTGACGAAGAACCAACGCCTGATTTACCTGACATTGAAGCCAGACCACAGAAAAAAATGCTCAGAAGAAGCACTTTGGACCGTCCACCCAAGACAGAATGGGACTCAATGAAAACTATGTGGCTGACTATTGGAATTATACTCAGCATCCTGATCGGAATCTCCAGAATCTACCTAGGAGCTCATAGCTTCGAGCAGATTTTCCTCGGTTGGTCCTATGCAGCGATATTCTACATTTTCACTATCTACTACCTCGACGAGCAAACTGATAATTTGTTCCTGTTTTTCCTTGACGGCAGACATAGAAATCAACAAACGAAGGTTTTCGGTACGGTGACAGCGCTCTACATCTTGATGCTCACCCTCCCTTTGGTCGTGTCGCTGCTCACTAGCGCTTCAAGAGAGGCTAATAAAAAAATCTGGGTCGCAAATATGCTCAAACAGTGCGAAGGAGGATTCTCTCAAGAATTTCCCATGGACTCCATGTCGCTTTATCTTTGCGTTATGGGAGTAATTACTTTTGGGATGATATATGGCATGATGTTTGCAAAACACAATATTATGCTGATCTCTAAATACCTTACTACATCGCAACTGATTCTTCGGAAACTGGTTGGTTTGGCCGTTTTCGCAGTCATCGCGTTGGTCTGCTACTATGGCGTTCCAACCACTAACTACATCGTGTGCTATCTGGTAAATCTCAACGCACTCTTGCTGTTCGTTGCGATTTCTGCCTATACAGTTCTTCCAAAGCTTTTCGATATGATGGGGCTTAGCAATAACTCCAAGGTCGAAGAACTGAACAGAAACTCAGATTATCTATCATATTAGGTTTCCTATCGATTTTGTAAAATTTGAATTATACAAATGATTTATTGAAACAGACGTTATTCAGAAAATAGTTTGTAGTTTATAGCTTCTTTCGAGTAATAACGAGCGATTGCTGCATACATTCCCAGTTAACATACACAACAAAGTAAAAAAATTTATCTGCATAAGCACTTTGCATTCGATGACGATCTCACCAGCTAATGTGCAGTCATTTTTTCCAGTTTTAAATAAATCGTTCTGAGTGTGAAAGTGGTATATAATATTTATTTATATAGACACCTCCAACAATAAAAAACTAATAAAGAGTGGTTTTTTGTTTCGATATATCAAGGTTTTTCTTGCCGATGAAATCCTCGTAGACCTTCATCATTTTCCTCTGCTCGCTATCTCTCTTGCTGCTTTTCTTGAATTCTTGAAGGCATTTTTCAAAGATTTCTCGAGTTATCACAAGGTTGAGATCTCCTTTCTTGAGATTTTCTTTATTCTCTGTTTCCAGGATCACGTGAAGAGCTTTAATTTGCGCGTTTTTAACAAGCGCTGAGAGGTCTGCGCCACTATAACCCTCCGTCTTAGCGGCATATTCTGCTAAATCGAGACCATCTGACGCAGTCCCTTGCATGTAAATCTGCAAGATTTCAAGCCTTTCTTTCTCGTTGGGATAGTCAAGGAACACGTGTTTATCTATTCTACCCTACAATACATTAAGAGTTACTAAAAGAAGCTTGAATTGGTAAATACTGGTCGCAATAAGGCCGGATCGATAAGGTCTGGTCGACTCGTCGCTGCCAGGATGAATATATCCTTGATTTCGCTCGCACCGTCGAGATAGCAAAGGAACTGATTGACAACACGATCGGTTACTCCAGTCGACCCAGAGTTTCTCTTGGGCACAATTGAGTCAAACTCATCGAAGAAAATAATGCAAGGGCTTCGCGCACTCGCTTTCTCAAAAATATCTCGGACGGCCTGCTCGCTGGCTCCGATGTATTTATTCAGCAGCTCCGGTCCTTTCACACTCAGGAAATTTAGCCCGAGTTCATTCGCTGCGGCTGCGGCTATCAGCGTCTTTCCGCAACCAGATGGCCCAAATAGCAAGATACCTAGCAAACAAATCAGCTTCGTCATATGACTCTTAACTTACCTCGAGGCAGCTTGATGTTTACGTTCTTGAATATCAGATTGTATTTCAGCGGTGCTTGGAATGTGTCCAGAATCGCTTGCTTGACCTCGCTTAAACCTCCTACTTCCTTGAAAGTCGTTTGTATGCTACATGAAAGTTTATAATAACCTAAACTCTTAATATTTTACCTTGAGACCGTTGACATGCTATTACAAAGCGCATCCAGGTGGCTTTGGAAGATCGCGTCAGCTTTCTTCGGCGTTACCTCCTCCTTAGGGTAGAGCTCCAGCTCCCGGCTTAATTTTTCCCTAAGAACCACCAAATTTTGCAAGTTAAACATCTCCAGCATCTTTAATTGCTCGTCCTTTATATGAGTTCCAAACTGCTCTAACTCGCTGCTCAAGAACCCAACCTTGCTCTCTGTGGATATTTTCTCGACCGCAATCTCCTTCTTTTTCACCTTGCCGAACTCCTCGCTCAAGAAATCCCCTCCTCGCGTCGTAATCAGCACATACACGCACACATTATGCTCAAGAGCCAAGACTTCCTTCATTAAGTCCTTCAATAACGCTGATGTCGTCTCAGCGAGAATCCCCTCCTCTGGATTCATCGCATCGATACGATCTTTGTGTTTACAGATCACGTCGACATCCTCCAGCACAAGAATCGAGGGCTGATTGAGGATCGCGAGCTCGAAATTAAGTCTCAAATACTTTCTTATAAGCACTACCGAGGCGCTCTCCTCGGGGTTTTTAGGCGACAGTAGTTCTTTGAAATGAACTCTTGCCTTTGAGAAAAAATGCGTTTCGTCGCTCTGGAATAACCGCTCGGCAATCGTGCTCTTTCCGGAGCCAACCAGGCCTTTCAGCATTAAAATCTGACTGGTTCCTTCTTTCAGAGCGCATCTTAGCTCAGTAAGCTCTTTTTGATGGAAACCTTTATAGATAAAATTCGCATTCTTTTTGGAGGCTGCTTTCAACTTCTCATCATAAATCTCCAAGATCTCTTTCGATCGGCCTGGACGTATCTCGTCGAGCTTGTTATTGTCTCCAAGGTCAGTTGTAATGACTTCATTTAGCACCTTCTCGATCTCAGCTTTCTTTGCCTTCAGCTTTTCTGGGTTCAGCTTGAAGTGTAATAACTTTATATCCTTCAGCAACCCATCAGGTGATTTCTCGAAAATTCTCAACCGCATGAGAGAATCAGAAAGAAATATCAACTGTTTGTCATACAAAACAGCATCTTTCTGCTGCTCGTCCATGATAGCCGCAATTAATTGCTTTTTGCAGTCTCCAAGCACTTTGCTCTGAGAATTAAAAGGGTTCGCGAGCAAACGCACGAGGATTTTGTATTTCGATAGTTTAATTGTCTCGTCTAAAAACATCACTCTATTGTTCTTAAAGTCCTCCAAAGGAGTTATTTTCGCGATTTGACTCTCGGTCATCTTCAGTGACTGAATCATTAGCTTAGGCGCAAAGATATTCGGATGACCAAGCGTCGTGTCCAGCAAGAAATCGTTGGGTAGATTGTCCTTAAAGCGGATCAACACAGGAAATTGCTTCGGCGCGTTAAAGTTAATGTTTTCAGCGTCATGCATCTGATACTGGATTTGACGAAAACGATTGCAGAATTTCTGGAAATTGGATGCCAGGCGTACGAGCTTTGGGAACTGTAACTCGAGGAGATAAGGTTCATTTTCTTTAATCTGGAATTTTTGTCCGACGGCCCAATTAATATAGAGGTAATTTTGTAAATCTATAGGTCGGTTGGCATGGTTTTCGAGGGACTGGATTCGGACTGTGAGGCTTGGAATGATTTTGAGGCTGGTCGTGATGGTGGAGTCGGCCACAATCGCCTCGCAGAGAATATTTAAATCGATGTTTTCTCCGAGCAATAGGACGTTCTGGTCTTTGTAGGTTAAAATAACTTGGTCGTTTTGGTTGTAGGATATCGGAAAGCAAATGCCGGGAAAAACAACTGCGATTTGGTTCAATAGCTTTGATTCGATTGATGCGCGGTTCTGTGCGACTAGCTAATTCGATAGCAGGTTAGAATGAGAAAGAGGGGGAGGGTAGGAATTACTTGGTAATCAACTGGGTTTCGGCAGTATATGTCAATCGATTTAGCCAATGTAGCGCCTTGAAATGGTTTTACGTCCACATATTCATTTTCTGGTATGCCTAACGCCACCGCGAAAGCTTCAGAGATCTCGAGTGAGCTTTCGTTCTGAGAAGTAGATCCATGGAAGCCTTGATTGAGTTAGGATCGGGTGTAGAGAGGGATATTACCGAAATAATTCTTTTTGCCGTTGGGAAGCCTGCATTCGACAACGTCGCAGATCTTGTTTTGTTTGTAATCAAACTCAATAGGGTAGCTGCTCAGGTATTTTTGGGGGAGAGAAACGTAGCAGTCGGATCGACTCACGTATTTGACAGTCAATTTCATTTTATTGATTTTGTCTAAAAGTGTCTTTACTTTTTATTCTGGTTATTGAAGGAATACAAAGTAGAGTCAATACCGTACTTTTACTGCGGTAAAATTCGATTGAGCTCTTCGCTTGGAATCGAAGAATTTCAATGTTTTGGGGGGGGGGGTAGAATTAAAAGCTTATTTTTCATGTGTTTTTCGATTTTAGAATTGCCAGCGCAGTACTTTTCATTGAGGTTTTCTAATATAAGCACCGAAAATGTTTCGATCAAAATCCAGCCTTCTTAGACGGGAACGTAAGCCTGAACTTAGCTCATCAGCCTAAGACAATTAAATTAGTGATTTCATTAATTCATTCTCAGTCAGTATCTTAATTGTTGTTGCCATTATTTCATTGCATTGAACATCGGATCCTGCCCTAAACTTTGCTTGCGATCACGATTCTACCCTCTCAAAGATCGGCTTAAGCACACAGCCTTTTCGAAAGATATGGAATAATAAATGGAAAAAATCTCTCGAAATTTCTGCCAAAACCAAATTGTGAAGTAGAAAGAGAATCCAAATAAATTTAACATAAATCCGTCAACCCATCAATCCAGCATCGTTGTGCATGCAACTATTTGATTACAATTCAAGACACAACTTCAGAGAGAACGCTCTATTCTCACTTTTGGTTATTTGTGCCGATGTTTTACCTAGACGAGTTTATTTGGCTATTCAAGGTTATTTTCCAAGCCTGATTCTTTCAAAGATATGCATCGTAGCAGACCTCGTTTAATTTCAAGACTGAAACAAGCTCGCCGATTAAAACCGAATTGCTGCTAACCGTTTTCCTTTTTTAACTCTCATCCAAAATTGATTTCAATCTTTTGTTTATTCACTCAGTTAATTTGGATGCGCGCTTTCCTCACATCTCTTTTCACCTACAAAACACAACGAGAGGTCCGCTTCGAGCACAGGTAGCCCCAACTATCTTACATCCTCCTCATTTCTACCCTCAAAGGTGTATCTCCGTGACTTACTACATCTTGGCTTTACTCAGCATTATATACGTCTTTTTTTATTCGATCCTCATCCACGGTGCTCACAAAACCGTGACACAAGGAACAGGAAGCGTACCTTCATCAATTTATCCTCATAGCTGACCCTATTATGAAGTTTATAAGAACATTTTTTGGAAAACTTTACGGAGAGAATTTGAATACAAGCAAATGTACAGCTTTACTCTGAGTCTCTCTCATTTCAATTGCAATAGACGTGAGTTATGACTACGCAGACCTTCTCATCCCTTATATGGACGACAACTCGATTTTTATCCCAACAAAGCTGTACACGCTTGCTAATCAAACCCAAGACTACTGCGGAGAGACCTGTACTAATTCTTACAGTTGTCCTTCAGTCGGAACGCTCGACACAGCGACTTGCGACGCAAGTGGTCGATGTCATGTAAAAATTTCCGATATGCCTTGTTTAATGGCTTCTCGATCGGCAGACCCTGAATTATTGTCCTCGCATGGATGATAACACCACCAAGCCAACAGTCGTTAATATGACGAGTAAAAATTAATCTCAGTGACATTGTTTTAACTATTTCAAAAGGCATTGACAATCTCGTACTGTTTATAAGCCCCACCATCACTTTCCCTACGTACTCTTCTACCGTATAGTAAGAGTCCCTTCGTATAATTTTCGCATAACATTTCTCTATTCAAGCTATAAAGGCACTACGAATACGCTCACTTATTACCCCGCTGCTAACGCAAATGCATACACTATTGACAATTTCCTCCAGTTGGCTGACACTAGTTTGGCTGCAGTTCGTGAAACCGGCGGGGTTTTCAGAGTTTTATTCGACTGGGACTGCAATCTCGATTGGGGTAGCTGCAGCAACAAATTGCGAGTGTATCAATATAACGGCGGAAACTACACCATTGGCAGCGCAACTGGCATAGCGAATTTTAGGGAAACTTCAATTGTTTATCAAAACTCAAGTGGAGGATACCAGCAAGATCTGACGCAATTGGTGGGAATTACACTTATCCTTGACAGCAGTGGCAATGGAAAGATTTTTAACTTCAATAAATTGCTGATCCAAGTAAAAAGTGGTCTTTTTCTCATTTTCTTAATCAATGATAGATTGGTATGGGCCTCACCTTCGCAGCCTTTGCTAGAGTTATCATGGATTTTATCATCTCGACTTGCTTTAACAGAAACATGCGACGAACTTTCGCTCGCGCCACGATAAAAGTATCAGCAGATTTCAGTGATCTGAAGGAAGGATTAGAGGCGATTAAAAAACAGAGAGAAATGGAGGAACCTGAGGAAGGAGAGGGTATGCTATAAAAGAATTGGCTTTGATAATCGCCGAATGTTTTTGTTGCTTGTAATTTCTCTCTAATTTGTCCTTGGACGAGTTTTTTCATTTCATATGCTCTCTTGAGTGCGGTTTACACATCGATAAACTCTACATTGTCTCCTCTTTATAGCAAAGATTCGTTACATCTGGTTCAAAAGCTCTGTTCAATGATTTTCACGGAAGTTTTCTCTGTTTATCCCTAAGCTTGCTTAGTTAGTCGACTGACAATGAAATGACAATGAACTTAGCCAGCCTTATGAATTGCTCAATTAGCTTCTGTAATGTGTTGACTGAGGAAGGAAGATTTTATTCAAGATGATTGATTGATAGGATTTCTACACTTATTAATCAGAGAGATTCTTAAAGCCAATATACACCTAAAATTGCTGCTTTAGCAAACAATAGACAACCCTACTCGCATACTAAGACACTAAAACTATTCTTCATCATCATCGAAATCTTCATCTTCCACGTCCATTTCCTCGTTATAGTAATCGCCTTCTCCATCATCTGAACCCTGACCAAGCATCTCGCCAAAGTCCTCGTCATCGCTCCTCATCTCATCTTCTTCATCTTCCTCGTCCATAAAATCATCATCGTCGTCTATATCATCATCTCCTTTCGCGAGTTCCCTCTCGAATAACTCATCAGCAAACGCGTCCATCTCCGCTTCGTCTTCCATGTCTCCTTCTTCTCCGCCCTTTTTCTTCTTCTTTGGTTTTTGAGTTTTCGCCTTCTGCTCGAAATATTTCGAGAAATATTCTTCTTCTGGTCTCATCTCCGTCGCTTGAAGGGTCTCAAGGCTCACAGGGTCAAGGAACTTCGACATTCTCATTTTCTTCGCCTTCTGGGGCTGATTGCCTCTCGCTCTCAATTTCAATTTAGGCTTCTTGAACTCGAGTCTATCGAGCATATTGGCAAGCGAAAAATCGAGCAATGGGTTGCCCTGGTAGTTCAATACCGTACCCTGATTCTTTAAATCGTTTAGAAGCGTCGTCGCGTATTTCTTGACAGTGGGATGGAAATGATTAGCAATAGGAAGCAGCTCATATAGAAGCGTTTTGTCAGCATTAGCATACAAAGGCTCCCTCTTCAGCGGATCATAGTCTGTCGAGAAAGGCTTTGCTTCAACAGGTTCTTCTCCATTGGCCTGAGCAGTTTTATCTTGGCCCTTCTTGGCAGATTTATCGTTTTTCGCCCCTTTCGCATCCTTTCCAGGTTTTCCATTCTTTTCAGGCTTTTCGTTTTTCGCATTCTTCCCTTGTTTTTCGCCTTTAGCCGGTTTTTCTTGAGTTTTCTTTTCGTCGTCTGAATCTGGCACGTCTTTGAACACTTCTTCTTTATCGTCTTGATCAGTGCCTCTTGCGGGGTCCTTGAACCCAAAAAGGCTGCTGACTGCTGGGTGGAACTCCAAAATCTTTGAAATAAATAGCAATGACGTTATGATAAAAGATGGCTCGGATTGACTGGCAACTTGAAGAAGTCTCTTCATAAATGCTTCGACTCTCGCGAGTGAGAAGTCCTCTTTCAACGCGTTCAGCAAAAGATCAAACACGAGTTGCAAATCGGTGCTTTTCTTCAGCGTTGG
>ENA-UOUE01000887-UOUE01000887.1-compost-metagenome-genome-assembly--contig:-NODE-887-length-21913-cov-14.132121_pt1 | contig 21913 bp, 16 predicted proteins | sample MGYA00238146_ERZ747223 | MGnify/ENA primary metagenome ERZ747223 (study PRJEB28781, sample SAMN06268865) | compost metagenome | isolation source: single cell | place: USA: California, Emeryville, Joint...
AGTTGAAGGCAAAACTGAAGAGAAACCGGTTGAGTTCAAAGCTCAATCTGAGTTAAAAACCTCCATTAAAAAAGAGCGCGAGGTGCTGGTATCTCAACATGTAATTCGGGAGCGCTCGGATCTTGAGCCAGCATTGAAAAGGAGAATCATTACGGAATCTAAAGTCGGCAAAGACCCTGCTCCAGACATCAAATTCGAAGAAAATATCTTCCCAGGTACAAAAATTGTGCAGCAAAATGCGAATGCTATTGATCAGAATGCTAATGCTAATGCTATTGCTTTCGAGCAAAAACCTAATGTTATTGAGCAGAATGCTAATGTTATTGAGCAAAATGCCCAGGTTGTTGAGCAGAAACCCATTGAAAGTAACGAAACAAAACCAGAGCCTCCTATCGAGGATTTAAAATTGGCCAAGAAAGCTGTAACAAAGGCTTTAAAGCTGCAGAAGAAAGAGAAAAAGTGTATGATCTTCTAATCAGAATCCACTCCAATGAACTATTGATTCACTAGTTAGCCTCAGGCCTCTTAATCAATGAAATGTTTGTTTGAATGATTTGTCTGTATTTTTGAAATCGCTTCTGTTTATCCTTTGCTTTTCTCCAAGCAATCATTGTATCAACGCAAATTTTATATTTTGTGTTCTTACCTCATAGCACCCCTTGCCTCTTGGAAAGGATTTATTTGGTCATGTTTATTCTTAAATAATTCTTCAGACATTTAAGAGAAATACGCTAATGAAATAAGGATGTATTAGACGATTTAATACACAATCAAGCAAATTCTATCAGATTTAGAGCTTAATATTCGTGTCTCTACTTACTTCACAGAAGTGGATGTTCAAAGAATCAACTAAGCCAGTACTCTGCTCTGCATCCTTTTTGCCTTTATGACAAAAAGCGTCGATCGTCTTCTGGAGAATGGTTCTATTCTGAGAATCAGTAGGGAATAAAGTTGGCGTGTCTTCAAGGATCACAAAGTCATGAATCGCTTTGATCGAAGAACAGAATATCGAGTTCACAAGGAAAGCCAAGTACCCAACTCGCTTAGTGACTGGTTGCTCCTCATCGAAAAGCAAAACCTGCGCTGGCACAAGCTTCAACCTTTCATCTTCGCCTATTTCTGCTTCATACACTGGCACAGCGAAATCTTCCAGAGTTATGTCAAGGATTTGCATCGTTTCTTTCCTAACCTTGCAACAAACTTCCTTTGACTTATGATCGAGGACAAAAACGATAAAATTCTTAAAATTGAAGCCGGCACCATCACTCACGAGTTTTTGAATCTGGAATTCCATTTCTGAGAGTAGCTGAGGGACACTTGTCTTGAGGTGCTTTTTCATTTTGCCGAGCGCTGAGATATGTTTAAAGAAGTACTGTTCGATATGCTCGCGGAACTTTGGATTAGTCTTGCTTGATTTTAGCTCCTTTTCCATAAAATCTTCTTCATAAACCAGCTGAATGTCGAGACTTCCTCCTCGCTCATGGCCGCTCTCAGACTCTGTGATTTTCTTCAAGAGCTCAGAGATTTTCGCATCATTCGCCTCCCATTCAATCTCGTTCTCGCTCTTGTGTTTCAATGCTATTTCATATTCTTTCTCGCTGCCAACAGCTGAAAACTCCACAGCTCTTGAATTGATATAGAGCAGTATTCTGGTACGATCTGATGATTTACTCACGACGACATTCGATGCGCTCGCTGGGTGTCTCCCTCTGGCTGAATCTAAGGAAACTTGGACGTCTGTTCCATATATTTGAGAAGGAAGGAGCACATGTCCAAGAGATGCATCGATCAGAGCAGCCTGCTTGGCTTTTAGCTCAGAAGTTTCTAAGCTTGGGCTCAAAACGAAGATTCTGTAGCGGATAGTCTTTGCGTTGAACCAGGACCCTTTGTTATCAAACTCAAATCGATAGATTCCAGGCTCTTTGATGAGAATATTTCCTTTAATTGGTAACTTTGCAGCATCTACTGCCGTGCTTTTTAAAATAGTATATGGCTCATCTTTTTCTCTCTTCAAAATCTGCTTGAATCTCGCAACTCGATGAATCGAAAATCTGATGTCATGCTGCAAGACAGCCAAGCCAAAAGACAAAATGGAGTATGGCTGCCAGATTTCAACGTACTCTGATTTGATCTGTCCTGCTTCAACGGTTCTGTTGAAAGGGGATGCGACTCGAAGCATGAGGTCCTGCATGTCAGTGACTTCTGATTCAATTAGTGAAACAGCGTCGAAGCTGGCATGAGAGAAAAGGAATTTTATTGATTCATTGTTTTCGAGTTCGCTCTTGAAATCCGACGAGGCGTCACGATGGATTAGCCTATACAGAAAAGCTGCTGCAGGCTTTTTGATTTCTTCAATGGATTCAGAATTGATGTTGGAGAGCAGTTTAAGGAGCAACTCTTCTAAATTTTTCCTATGAGCGGGATAATTGTGGTAGAGTCTTTCTATCACTCTGAGACTTATTATCTGAAGTGGAATAAGCTTCGGATATTGAATGTAAGTCTCTAACACGAATAGAACAGTCGCGTAGACTCCATCGAATTGTCTGATGACATTCTCGTTCTCTAACAACGCATAATTAATTGCAACCTTGTCGTCGTTTTCTTTTTTTTCCTCCTTGTTGGGGTGAGAGTTTGTTGGGTGTTTCAGCTCGTCAAAAGCAACGTGAATGAATAGCTCAGGGTTCTTTTCGAGTGATGACTCTGCTTCAAAGCATTTTTTATCGAAGGTGACGTGATGACGCGACTGAAAGATCATCGTCTCGATAAACGTGCCTAAAACTTCAAAGAGCTCAAGGCAATGTTCGTTAGTTCCATTCACAATCAATTTTATAATCGGCAGCATCTTACTACCAAACACTTCGATCTGCTCTTGAAAGGTGGCACAATATGTTAGCAGATCTAGTAGCCGAATAACTGCCACAACTCTGTCTTGCAAATCTCTTGACCTGGCGTACTGTATTATTTCTGTCACGTCGTCGTTGGTGTCGAAATTGTTCAAAATGTTCTTGCTCTTTAGACTTTCACCCTTCAACAGCGAGTTGATCAACGCAATTTCTTTCTGAGGAAGTTCCGTTCGTTCCAGCAAAATATTGAATACAATTCTTGCGTAATGCGCAATTCGATCCGACAACGCAGTTCCTTTGGTGTTTTCTAACACCAAGAGCAGCGCGTTCGCGATTGCCAACAGCGCATCAGCCTTGGTCCCTGAGATATCAACAAGCGCGGACGAAAAAATCAGGTCGTAAGTCAATCCAACGACATAGTATCGGCCAATCGAGTCTGCTTTGTAGGCTAACCTGTTGAGCTTTTCAAGGTCGCCTTTCTGCAGCATTGAGTGTCGCAGATCGACTTTGTTGTAAATTATTCCCAATACATGGCATAAATAGGAAGGGTCTCCTCTGCGAAACGCTTCTCCTATAAGAATCTCAAGTTCATTGCAATGTGCCTGCATTCAGATGTAGGGTATATTCAATAGAATCTTTTTTCTTTTAAATTATGATTCTTTAATCTGCGATTTTATTTAATTTAAATCCCGCAGATTTATTATGCGTTTCTAAGCTCACTACCTTTTCCAGAACGTAATAGACACAATTTTCTTACCTTGCCAAGAAGAAAATAAGTAACCCTAATTTCTTTGAATAAACAGCTTACAGCTTACTCGTGTCATTTTTTGATGAAGTGCTTATATTTTTCACAAACAAGTATTACAAAGGTTATTTATCCTACCATGCAAATTTGGTATTAGTATTAAAACTATATCAAATCTTCTCCCTGTGCGCTTATTTTCTTATCATTGTAATATTCTCTGAGATCAGGATCGTACTCATCGTCTCGGTCGAACTTAGGATAAGAGGCTCCTGCTTGTTTTTGTTTCATAGTGTCGAAATCTGGACGGTTGTAGCTCATTTCTGGGCTAAATTTGAAGTTGGCTTTAGCTTCCTCGTTGATATCTTCGTCCGACTCTGATTTTTCTGAGTCATCCAGCGGTTGAACTATAATCGTTAAATTAATCAGATGACTTAATCGTGTAGATTACCTCTATCGTTGCCGTTACTGTAAGGGTTCTGTCCAGTGTATGGATTTGCTTCAATATCAGGTATGTCATCCAGTTCATCATACAATTTCACATTGTTCATTCCCTCGTTAATATCTTTGATGTCTTCAAGATTATCTATCTCTGCATATCCACCAGCGTTATTCTAAACGAAAGAAAAGCAAAAACAGATTAATAATTGAAGAGAGAGAGAAAAAATTATATACATTTCCAACACCCTCTTTGCCTTTCTTTTTGCTCTTCTTGAAAAGACTTAAGAATTTTACTTTGGCATCTAAACAAAAGGAAAGTTAGCCACACCTCATGAAAGATAAGTCAAGATGCCTTTCATTTTCTCGGAAAATTTCTTTTTTTTCTTTTTTTCTTCGACTGGCTGAGAATAACTTGGCTGAGACTGCTGATACCTAGGTTGCTGCTGGTTCGAAATTGGATATGAAGGCTGTCTATATTGCTGTTGCTGGTATGGTTGTGGTTGGTATTGTTGCTGCTGATACTGATACTGTGGCTGGTATTGCTGCTGCTGGTACTGAGAGCGAGACCCGCCGTATCCTCCGGCACCCTGAGCTCTCGTTTGACTTGCCTACAGGTCCCAATGAAAATTGTAATGACTAATTATTTACTCTTAGCTCAGCACGTTTTGCTTCTTTAACTTCCTGCTCTTGAAGCTTCAACGCAAGCTCCATATCTAATTTCAATTCAATTTTGCACAATTTTTTTTCTCTTTTCTGTTACCTCTTTCCTCTTGCCTCTGTTTTTCTGCAAAATCGTCATCTAAACCTCCTCCTGAATGAATTATCATTAGTCTGAATAAGTTTAGCGGAATATACCGAAGGCAGGTTCGTAACTCTTTTGCTCCTTGCCATCATCAAATATATTATCTCTAATTAATCATGTTAAGCGAGATAATGCGAGATTTTCTACTCATCGACAGCATCATTGGTTAATTTGAGAAGATCTTCGATAGTGGGATCTATTTTTCCTTCTATGTCACGATGTAAATTTTATATTTGAAACGAGATCGGCAATAATTACTGTGCATTGCGAGTATTGTTTGAATAACTTCCTTATCCACCCCCGAGAACATCTTCTGGAGGTTCCCAATGGCCTCCTCGTAGCTGATCTTCATAATAGTCTGGTTTAATGCTTAGTAAGAGATATTTCAATGTTGAACAATACTGGTTCTGTAGTGATATCAAGGTTTTTGTTGTTTTGTTTATGTGAAATTAAAGTGCTTTTACTTTAAAGGTCTCACTTCTCATAACATTTGTCTTAAAATTCTGATCTCGGTTGCTTTTTCTGAGGAGAGAACGCCACTCTACAAGCAAGCAACAGGTAGCTCTTCGGTTCTATTAATTACAGCCAGGAGATGGCTCTTTGAAGGCTTAAAGTAACCCTCGAACCGATCGGGCTGGGTTATTGAATTTTATTGTGAATCACTGCTAAAGTTTCTATTTGATTAAACGAATAAATAGTGATACTCTCAATAGAATCACATAAAATGCTGAGTAATAGCCTAATGCATTTAAATGACTAGAAAACCCACTTAATACAACTGATGTCTTTCCACTACTAGAATAATCACTTATTTTCTCATGGAGGAAAAATGAGATTCGAACATTAGATGGTTTAGCCGTTTTGTAGTTCTCATTCTTTCTTCTGAATTTTTTATCTGTTCATCATCTTCGAAATCTGAAAAATAGGTGATAGCTTACTTTGTGGGTCAGGTTACCTTTTTCTTATCAGTTATATAAGGAATCTTATAAAGCCACACATATTTTGCTGTTCGTAGAGAAAATAACAAAATAGAAGTAATTTTAAACATTTGAAAATATGTTAAAAAAAGTTGAGGACACAAACCAAAGGAGCCGATTTCTTCAGTCAGTCTTGGGCTCGGGGAATTTGCAAATCAATTTTCAACAGATCAGGGCTGTGTGCCTCTTGCCAAATTTATAACATCATTATGAAATAATTCACTTGGCTGCAGCGCTCAAAGTGGTTGAATGAGCAATCGGGATGGGGCTTGGACCAGAAACATTCATACGGTTCTCAGAATCAAAATTTGAAGTGGTGGTTGTAGTAGTTAATCCTTTTGAAATTTGCTGCTTCATGACTGATTGGTTTTCTTTTGTAGTAGTCTCGGAGACCTCTGGTTGTTTAATGAGGTTGCCTCCATTCTTCACAATGGGATTCAAAGGTTCACGCAAACCAGCAGGTTGGTCGCCACAACCTTTGTCAGAGGTCATATGATTGTGTACAATTCTTTGGCTCGTCGTGCTTCGTGCGATAACACTAACAGAAGATTTTTTGCGACATTTCATGCAAGACGGCAATCCGTTAAAGAGCGTTTCGGCTGGTTCAGAAATGTTTCGTTGTTTGCAATAATGACATTCTAACTCCTCTTCTTTAGCTTCGGAGAAATTACTACTTGCTCTCTCATGGTACGCTCGTTCACAGTGATCGCAATACGGGCGGTATGGTTTTAAATGATGAGCCTGCATAGAAGTGAATTTTCTTGAAGTTTTAATATCCAGCTTTTTTCTTTACTTTAAATCAACAATGCTTTTAACAGACATATGAACGAAATAATTAGACCAGAATTTCTTGAATTATTATTAATCGCGAAATCATTGTACAAGTTCACCCCTGTGATATCTCTAATGGAGAGTTTGGTTTGACAGATGGTTTCAATAACAGCTAGCTGGAGCTCTATGTATATTATGCTCAGCATTCTATTGAAGCTTATAAAATAATAACCCTTGACTGCTCAGAGTGACGCTTTCTTTTTTTCAGAGGATAATCAAAGTAACTCGACTGTAACAACATTCATCCTGTTGCTTCCTTACTAATTAAAGATATTTTCTGAATGTTGACTGCTATTTAAATAAGAATAACAGATATTCCAGAATTACGTGTATTAGCTATATACCAGCTTTGCCTATTAGTTAAACTTCTCACAGCTATCAAAGCCTACCCAGGCCTATTCATAAAGAATTTCGGATTCGTTTCTTTAGCAATCAATTTTCTCACTTCTTTTGCTTTTTGAAAGAGAGCAGTAAGTGCCAAAAATTAATCGTTTGCACAATCAACAATATTTAAAATAGATGCTCAAATTAATTTGCTAGAATCGGTTCAATTAATTCTTCGCATACTGGAAAAGACATCCATAGGCTGAGCCATGCGACATAAGTTCCCAAAAGAAAAAGTTGTTTACACTTTGAAGAATCCGGAAGTGATTAGAACCCCTCACGAAAGCATCGGTAAAGAAAACCCAATGGTTATGGCCTCCAGAAATCGAAAGAAGCAAAGCGCAAGAGTCTTTCAGCACATTCAGAATATTATTAGACCAGCTACTGTTCAGAATAATATCCCACTCCGACACCCATTTGTGCCCGTTCATAACCCATCAGCAATGAAAGAAATTATCGACGGCTCAGAAGTTGTGAATACTTTCCAGAAGGAAATCGATTTTGATGGAAATGTCTCGGCACAGGTGGAATGCAGGAGCAATCTACCAGATGATTCTCAATCGTTAGGAAGCAACGGTAGCAGTCTTTCTGAGGGTCAAACTTTTCGGTTTGTACAAGATTCTTTAAAACAGAAACCGAATGTTACTGCAAATAACAGAAATGTGGCTAGAATAGAGAAAATTGATCCAAGAAATGAAGCTGCTAGCCGTACCGCAAGAGGATTGCCGCACAAATCAAGTAACTTGAAGAGAGGAAATAAAAACGAAAGAGAGATAAAGAAGCAAAATATAGAGTCTCTATCAGATCTAGGGACTGAAAGAACCTTGGAAAGTGCTAATCCACAACGAGTTTCAATTTACCAACCAGTATCGAAGCAAGAAATTAGCTTTGACTCCTTCTTGAGAGAAAGAATGAAGCAAATATTGAGCATCGAGCAAATCGCAAAGCCATCCGGAATAGAATTGACAGATACCGAAAAGCAGTCACACAAGTTTGCCAAAATGTTTTTCCAGACAAGTATATCAATACTACACAGTTGAGCAAGTATACTAATTTTGTTTTAGGATTTGAAATCACGACCGCGTTGAGCACTGCGAAATGAATGAACTACCCCAGCAGATTTCTTCTGTACTGTAACTTAAGATGTTGTTGTTGAGAAACACTCCGGGCTACTTAGAATAATTAGAAATTGCATGGATTACTAATAAAGAGGTAGTTGAGTTTCAATTTGAATTCTTCATAATTAGAGTTAGAAATATTGATAGCGATGATGTTGGTATATCTATAAAATCAGATAAGTTTTGCTCAAGTGGAAACTTGATCTGAAATAATTTAACTGTTCTCCCAAACTCCGAAGGAGAAATAATTAACTTATGAGTGAAAAGTTTTTCATTCACTTAAATCGGCATCAAAGGCACCTAGATTGGAGTCAATTTAGGAAATTAGCAGAAGGATGGTAGAATACTCTTTTTCTTTGTATCAATGAAGATTTGCTTTGGGGAAATTACTTCACAGATACTTTTGAAAATTATTTAGTTACTCTAACGAATGAGAGCGTGGCCTATATTGCTTCCTCTTGCTATGACCCTGCACTCATTAAATTCTACCGCTTAGATAAATAATATTAAATTTACAGAGAAATTTGCCTATCGTCTTGCAATACATCATTTTTTGAATCCTTTTTTAATTTAGATTATTTGCAAACTTTAAATAAAATGGCGGCACATCTATATGAAAGCTTAAGACCTAAATCTGCCTACTATCATAAGACATCTGGAGTGAGTCCTGAAGAATACCAGAAGCTCCTGATGGGAAGCGCCACGGTTTATATTGGTAAAGGATCTATTTTGCGCTGTTGATGATTATGTGATCAAGGTAATTTATCTTTTTTCACAAGAGAAGAAGCTGTGTACGAGTTATTCAGTCGATGTGGTGAAATCAAGCTGCTTAAAATGGGTTTGAATAAGAAAGAAAAAACACCTTGTGGATTTTGCTTTGTCGAGTAATTTTGAATCCTGCCGAGTGATTCTTATTTTTCTCCGAAGATATTTTTCTCATGAAGACGCTGCGTATGCTGTAGACTGCCTTAATGGGACTCAGTAATATTGGCTCTTTAATAGCATCTCATATTTTAGGCTTGATGAGCGACAAATAAGAGTCGATTGGGATATTGGATTCACTGAAGGAAGGCAGTGGGGAAGAGGTAGATCTGGAGGTCAAACCAGAGATGAGCATCGAAGATATGATGACCCTGGGAGAACGGTGTACAAACCGTCGCAAGACAAGTATCAAAGAGGACAGAATACTGGTGAGGAAAGAAAGAGTGGTTCTCGAGACTATGTACAATTGTTAATAAAATTGATCATGAAATCATTGGCGGTAGAAAAGAAATGAGCAATTCCAACGTGACTATCGATCGAATAGAAGAGATTTCCAAAGACGAGATGAGCGAGAATATGATGTAATCCAGTTGAACTGTTGTGCTCTTCAATGATTTCTAGAAACCAAAAGCCGATGAATATCATGAGCCTCGTAAAACACAAAGTGGCGGGGGACATGTAAAAACAATTAATTTCCTATCATTCTTTGCTATATATCCAATAATATTTCATTAGAACCAAAATCGCTATGATTCCGATTCTGATCAAGAAGAACAAAACTACAGAAGAAAGAAAATTAAGGAATAGATTCATTTTGTCGCTGCAAACAGGATCAGTAAGAAGAGTTTCATCGTATTTTCATACGCAAAAGAGTAGATATCGAAAATAAATATATATTATACAAGCAATGGTTTTCAGAAAATATCTTGTCTTGCTGCTAACATTGTTAGAATATGCTTAGATAGCAACTTGTATTTCGTTCAAGTTTGAAAAGGTTGCTGTAGCCTTATGCTCGGTCTAAGTAAATGTATCGTAAAGTGCAAAATTGCTCGCTATAGATTTTCTATTACACATAACGCTGTTTTGTGTATACAATCAACTATCGATCTTATCTAAACCCGTACTAATGTGCTAAATATCAAGTTTTTCAATTTTAGAATCTGCCTCAAGATTCTTTCCTGTTGTTCCTGGTGTACTAAACGGAGTTTCCATTGGAGTTGAGATAAACTTAAAGCTCTTTGCTCCTTTAAGAAAGTGTCCTTCCTAGAAGGGGAAAGTGTTAAAACACTCGATTAATATGTCCTACCTTCAGTGATTTCGAATGCTCTTTGAAGTAAAAAGTGAGATTTTCTGGCATTAGATTGAGAGCAACTCGAAGTTTCTCTCCTGCAGCAATCATTTTCTCAGAATCTCTAACATCTCTGAGCCAAACCTCAAGGATATTTCTCTTTGCCCGCACAGAACACGCGACACCAATCACATTGAGTTCTTGATTAGGCTCTTCCAACTCCTCAGAGAGGCAAGAAAAGAGTAACAGTTCCCATGTTTTATTCAAGAGCTCTTCTGCTCCATGCTTCTTAAATTGAATAATCCAACAACCGCCATTTTCCCAATCCTTGATGAGGTGAAGTAACAAAATAGTCTAATTTTACCTCCCACATGGGTCTGCATGATTTTCTGAAGAAAATCAATTTATTGTCAACTGGAGTTTCTGATGGACGTTTTAGGAAGCAATAGAAGGAAAAAAAATCCTCTAGAGTACGGACATCCCCTAATGTCAAAGAATATTTACCGATAAGCTTGACTCTCTTGAAAATACGTACCCAATTTTTTAAGGTTGTTCTCGTAGTCATCATTATCGATAATTTTTCTGCCTCTGGGTGCATACCAAAAGCTCCAGACGTCATTCAGAGTTGTGGCTTCTTTTTTCTCCATCAAGCAAAATTTTCAATATCAATTTAATAAAATAGACTATGGAGACAATTTCTGAAAAGCAACAGTTGACTGAGGAAGAGAAAAAGAAGTTGAGAGAGAGTAGATTTGGAAAGCAATCTCCTCCTAGAGAACAGCACCATAGAGATAGATCAGATTACAAGAAAAACTCATATAGAAGGGACAATCAAAGGAGGCATAGGTCTCGGTCTCGGTCGGGAAGCAAGGAGAGAAAGAGATCATATGGGGATCACCGAAGAAATTGGAGTCCCAAGAGAGAAGAAAGACAGCAGAGGCAAAAAAGGACAAAAACACCTAAAATGAGAGCTGAAGAACGAGTTCGAAACGTGAAAAAGCTCCTTTCAGATACAGAGATAAAGACATTTTTGGACGTTGGATGTGGGGACGCAACAATCACTGTGGAAGTAGGCAAAATATACAACGTCGAAAAAATGTACGGTTGTGATGTGTTTCCAGTCAGCGAATTCAAAGCAATTGAATGCTCAAATTTTACCTACTATCAAGTAGTTGAAAACAAGATTCCTCTGGAAGATGGAGCAATCGACTTAGTTTCATGCTTTGTGTCGATCCATCACTTCGATAATTTTCCAGCGATGGCCAGAGAGATCAATAGAGTAATAAAGCCAGGTGGGTATCTTTTCATTAGAGAGCATGACTGCGATCCGAGTAATACTAAACTAGTGGAATATTTGGATGATATGCATAAAAAATTTCCTGACCACCAAGGGGATACTTACTATTGGTCAAAGGTAAATTTGAGGAAAGTGCTGGAGGAGAATGGCTATGAATTTCTAGGAGAAGACACGTATACGGGTTATAATCCACAACAAATTTATCACTCATTATTTAAGAAGAAATGAATTCAAAATTGCTTCTTTTTATTTATTTGATCGTCTACTCGATGGCATTTCCACAGTCCAACTTTGAAAAGAAAAACAATTAAAACTTTTCTTCTATGCGTAACAAATTGTTATTCATTCGGAATTTGAACTACTTGTCAAGGCGATGACACTCAGGAGAAGTTTCCCTCTAGACTTCTGTGTGCAACTCAATTTAATAGTAATCTAGGAGGATAGCGTTCTAATCAAAGGAGTTTAAAAATATAAGTTGATTTCATGAAAAATGTATAAATTAAATGATTTCGATATGGAACTTAAAATAATAACTACGCATATTCATGAAATCATCAGTCAAATAAAACCCCCAGAGCGCCGCTGCTCGAGGAGCAGGCCGGGCTGGTGGAGCCGCTGGAGCCCAAGCCCGGGGCCGAGCCCGCTTCAAAAGATTCTTCTTTTACCCACAAGAGTTACCAATGGCTCACCATCATCTTTTTCTTTAATATCAGCGCTGTCATAAATACGAACCATGTAAAGTCCATCATTATCTTCCGGAAGTTTGAAGCGGAAAAAATCTGCAACATCAATTGCACCTTCCTCTTTCGCTATTCGAATTGTTGTTTCCTTTATGGATTCTCCTTTCTGAGGGCCTCCGTATATAAAGGCAAAATCTCCTAAAGTTTGTCCATAGCCACAAAGGACTGAATTGATGGACATGGGTTCGATTCCTATCAAGAAATGTAATCCATCCTTTGCACATTGTTGCAGAAACTTTTTAGCCTTCTTGAAATGAGTAGAATTAGATTCAATCTTCAGTGTAGATAAATCTGTTTCGAATGGAGTGTTGTCCAGCCATTTATGAACTTTTGTCTCAATATTTTTTCTCAGCTCTTGAGTCATTAATTTGGTCGTAAAATTGGACACGTTGTCAAAATTTTTCAAACCAGACCAATTTTTCTGACTGTCTTTCGTGATTAAATCGTCGATACTACAAACCACCCAGTGAGCAAAGTCGATTCGATCAATATCTTGAATGTCGTCCTTTGATAGATTTCGCCATATTAACTCCCTAAAGCGTCTCTTTTCGAATTTAGAGAGATCTTTTTCTTGAGAGAGTAACTTTTCAAAGGAATTGATTGTTTTGTCACTCTTTTTCCCGCGATCCTCCAAAATTGAGTTGCACAAGACTGCAATTTCGTCACTTTCGGAAGAAAGTAATTTTTTAACAGAACCAATAGCTTTGTCAGCCTTTTCCCAGCGAGTCTCTAAAATCCTGTTGCATATGACTGCGATTTTTTCAAGTTTCTCTTTAGGGCCAGCCAGGAAAACTCCTGCTGCGCTTGGTTTTTCGTTCTGTTTCAGTGGCTCCACCATGAGGAATTTTTGGATATGTAAATATAGTAAAAGATAACAACTTATTATATTGTCATTATATTGTCATTAGAAGGCAATATAAGGACTAAATTTACAGCAGAAAAATAGGAGATATCGTTTAACTTCATGACGAGTAAGCCTGAAAGCTCTTCATTAAGTGAAAGTTCCATGCGAACAACAGCAACAAGCTGTAAAATGGTGTAAATTCTGGCATCGGAATAGAGAGATGCCATCTGAATTTTTTGAATGGAAACACGGTGAAAAACATCTCTTCTCTTAAAGTACTGTCTTACAGAGAAAAAGAATAAGCCTGAGGAAATGCGTTGCCCTGTGTGCTATGAGAATTATATAGATAATTCAGTTGTAAATATTACGGAGTGCCCTGGAAATCATAATATCTTTCAAGAAAATGTATTGATGAATGGCTAATACAGAGCAACAAACGTCCTATGTGCAATTATTCTGTTTATTACGCAAGGGAAGAAGAGTCAGATCGTGATGGAAGGTTAGAATGGCCATGACATTATTGTTTGTTTGAGAATTCATGTGAAATTTGCACTTGATTCAATCGAAACTTATAGTTATTATGTCTTGATGTACACGATTTTTGCATACTATGGTTTTCATCTAATTTGCCGTAGAGGTGGTGATTGAATTTAATTACTGGTGTGAATCAATTACATGATTTAAACTACTAACAAAACGAGTATCGCCTTTTTATGCTTGAAAACCCTCAGTGAAAAAAGTACTCGACCTTGCTTCTCGGAATTCTCTCTATGCAACCAACTTCATATTTTTGGGTCCAAAATTCCATAACCATTTAAAATTAGGACCACGAATTGAATATTCTTTCTTCATATTAATGAGATATTGCCTCTCTACTGCAAGATTTCTTGCACTTTAACGAGTAATAGACTTTATTTAATCATAAGATTCAACCTATTATTTATAGATACGAGCAATTAGAAGGCTTCTGAGAAGCTGATTAGCAAGAGGCTTATGATCACTATCTCACCAAAATATCAGAGTCAGTCCTCATGAGCGGCCTTCTCTTTCTTTTGTTTCACTTTCCTTTATTAACGCGTTGAAGAATGGCTGCATCGAGAGCCATTAGAATAAAGGACAAGTTCAGCAACTCTTCAATTGGATTGATATAAAATTAAAATATAATTCCAAAAAAATCAAGAAATTTGCATGGATCCGCTGCCTTTTTATCCTATCCTCTTGGTTCCTATCATTTCAGGAGGAATATCTTGCGTAATGAGCTTGCTTAATATCTTTTTGACTGTTTTCATCAATGGACTTTACAAATCTAGTATTGGAAAAATGGTCATCTTTCTCAGCCTCATGGATATATGCAGTAGCGCAACATTTATAGTTGACTGTCTCCAAACAGTCGTACCGATGGAAGGTTTTTCAAATTTTCTCTGCTTGTGTGCTACTTTTGGAACAATGGCGATTTCATGTTGCTTTGCGCATGCAGCATTTGAAGTTGTGAAATATGGAGGAGATGGAGTGCTTCAAAGCTATCATTCGGCATACTTATGGCTAAGCACTCTTGTATTCTTTTTCGGAATTCCTTGGGTATTCGGGGTTTTGAGCCCTTTCTGGCAATTAATTGGAGACCGATACTTTTATCCTGGAGCATATCTTATCGCCATGATCGTCAGTTTTATAATTTGTTTCTTTCATTATTACAAAGTTGTCCAACTGTTAAGGATTCGAAATGGGAAGATGGCTTACGAATTTTTTATCTATCCTGCAATTTTCATTATCTGTGGAGCTAACGGACTTCTCGTGATATTAAATATATTTAGCTTCCTCCCATTTGAATTCTGGAATAACTTTCCTTTTATACTGTGTGCAAGTTTATGGCAGATGCAAGGATTTTTCCATGCTCTTGTTTTTGGCCTTTACAGACAAGTGATTCAAATTTGTTGTATCAGTGCGCGCAAAGATGAAGCATTACTACTTGATGACTCCGTAACCGATTTATAGGTTCATGAGCATTCGGGGAGCAATGAATTAACATCAAGTGACACTTCAGAAAATTCCAGAAGAACACTAAATAGACCACGAAATCAGCAAAGAGTTATTACTTGTGTCTCATAGCCATGGAGTGAGTGTGAAACTAGAGATTACGAGGAGTGAAAAAAGAGGCTTTTTTAAAAAAAATTCTTCAAGTTCTTCTTATATATATAGAACTATAGCAAATCTCATAAGAAAAGTTCTATCAAATAAATTCGTATAGCAGAGTTGATAATCATTGGCACTGAGGAAGCCGTGAAAATACTATATCCTTCATTGGCAGGCGAGCTTTAATCACATCATGACATCGAATAATCAAAATAAATGCGAGGTCGTTCCTCATTAAGTTCACTTATTATTGTTTGAATCTAGTGTATTGGAATACAATCAGCAAAGGGATAAAAGAAGCCGGAGCTAATAGAGCATATATGGCTTTCAATTAGTTCTACATCGATTAACCGCCCTCGACTTCGATTGTGGTACCAATGAACATTTATTAAAAGACAGCGAAATTTATTTAAAATCTCCCGCTTTTTATTACACAACAAGAATGGCATATTTCATTCGAAATATCTGAACTAGTATATAGTTCCTTAGCTTTTCAAGAGAGAGAGTGAGCCTAGAAGCATTCTATTGAATTCATCTGCATCTGAATGTCTTTTCAAAAAAACTCAAAACGTAAAGTAGTTGTTAAGAAAGCCTCTATATCAAAAAAATTCCCGGTTTCTTAAAGTTAAGTTAAATTTTCGTTATCTATGTCAGCGCGTGAATATCTGAAGAAGACTGCTCTTCTTGAACAAAGCCTCGTAATTACACAAACAAAACAACACATAACTTCTTTTCTCATCAGGCTACGATCGATTCGCTGGTTTCTACATTGGATCTCAGCTTAGTAGCGGCAAAAAAGTACAGATTCAACTCTCAAATCTCAACTTATCAATTTGCAATGAAGGGAGCTTTGGAATTTTTATAAAGACAACGCTGACAAACTCAGCGCTTCATTTATCGTCAACCACCTTCAAAATAGCAAATTGGTTTGCCAAGTTATCGATTGCAAGCGCCTTGGAGGTACTTTATTGTTTGTCTAAGCATTTCCTGACCTATTCTCAGCACTTATCCAGCTACTTGGAAAGAATACTATTGTAGACGTTATTTTATACGCGATCCGCAGCAAAGAACAAGGTGTGATTAAATCTGAGGAGATCATGGATGGTGACTCTATGACAAAAACGTAAAAATATATATTCATTCTTATCATAACGTACCTATTAGGTTTTTTATCTCTTGTGTGGAGGAAAGAAAAAGAGAAATCAAATTTGAAGAGCCTACTCCTACTCCTACTTTAACCCCATCCAATTCTTTCTCGCAACAAAAACAGAAATCACAAGAATTCAACGACAACAGACCCAAAGATCTAAAAAGAGGTCCCAGCCTAGAGGGAAAGCCTAGCCAACCTGAAAAATCCCTAACAAGAAAGGAAAGCCAATGTGAAAATAAGGAAAATGTCCCTGAGAAAAAAGCGTCTCAACCTGCAAACATGTTTAAACCTGCCCTTGAGTCACAAAAATCAAAAGAAAAAGAAAAAAGTACAGTTTTGCTAGCTGAAAGTCAGTGAATAAGATTAATACATTAATAGATCTCAAGAGAAAGGCACCAGGTGAAGAAATAAAAAAAGCTGAGCCTGAAGATAACCAAATGAAGCGAACGAAAACGCAGACTGGAAATAAAAAGCAGCTGGATGCGGATCCCGAGATAAATGATCCTTTCTACAAAAGCAATAAGGTTACTCAACAGACAACTGAATCCGCAGATCCTGATGAAGAATGTGTATTTGGAGAGAAGATTTATGAACGCTTGAAAGACGTAACACTAACTGATTCCAGCGACGATGAAAAGAAACAACCGAAGAATCAGCCAAAAAAGAATGTGTCTCGTAAAGAAACGAGGGAATCATTCCAGACAAAGCCAAGTACTGATACATATCTCTTGAGATTGATGAAAATTTTATCTATTTCCCAGGCTTTGAGTCAAAGGCCAGCAGCGAATCGTTCCCTGATAGAGTAGAAGCAGAGAACGCAGCCCCTAAGATGGTGAAAAAAACTAGAAAAGTCGTTAAAGTAGTTGAGTTTAGAGACGCGAGAGGATACTTGCGTATTATTCAAATACTTTCAGGCGAAATGATTAAACCTTTTTTCCATAGAGAAGAAAGAAACTACAGAATTCGAAGAGTATTGGGAAGAAGAAAAGCCTAAGCCAATGCTTAATACCGGCGCGATGAATAACAAAAGCAAAGCTCCTGCTATGAGAGATAAAAATCAGAGTGCTCTTACGTAAATTCACTAACTTTAATCGGACTGAGCTTATCATAATCCCATCCACTTTAGGTCATTTTTCAAGAAGCCTTAGAAGTGTATAGGAGAGAAGGAAGCGCTATTTTTTATTTTAGCTCACACCTAATTTGAAATTTTTAAAGTCGTCTAGCCAGTTAAATTTATTCTAATGAAATTTGTGAAAGATCGACTTTGCTTATGCATATATTTTGAATTAGGGCAGTTTTTCTTGTTAAAAGAGACTTCTGTTGCTGAGTATCAGTAAAACATTTTCTCATTTAGTTTATTTATTAGCACAACTCGCATCTGATCGTATTCAAAACCAAAATAATTAAGCCGGTATTGAAGAGACAATTTATCCAAAAAGAATCTCGTGAATTTTGACACCTCAATAAAATTTAAGCCCGATCTGAAAAATGGAATCTAATAGTATAATGTATCAAGGACTACGCAAAATTATAAATGCGGTTGACGAGTTGAGGGACATCGGGTTACACCAATATATTCAACTCCCGAGAATTGCGGTTCTCGGCACACAAAGCAGCGGAAAAAGCTCTCTTCTCGAAATGATTATGGGAATTGATTTTCTACCGCGTGGAGAGGTGCATAAAATTACTGATTGAAAAGATTGCTGATCATGAATAGGGAGTAGTAACACGTAGGCCGCTTGAGCTGAGGATGGTGCATACACATGGGCTCAAAGAGCCCTATGCTGAATTCGATCGACTGCCAGGACAGCGATTTACTGATTTTGATAAAGTGAGAGAAAAAATAGTCGAGTTGACCGAGAGCGTTGCTGGGAAAAATAAAGGCATCGTCGACGAGCCTATTATCATGAGCGTGCATGCAGATTCTTGCCCTGACCTCACATTGATTGATCTTCCTGGTATCACGAGAATACCATTAGAGGGAACTGATCAGAAACAGGACATTGAGAGGATTACAAAGGAAATGGCTCTCAGGTATATCATAGAAAAGAGGGACTATTCATCTATGTACCTCACATATCTTTCTTTAGGTATATAAAAGATCCTCGTACGATAATTCTTTGTGTTGTTCCTGCAAACGCTGATATTTCTACCTCCGACGCTCTTCAGATGGCCATGGCTATTGACCCTGCAGGCACACGGACACTAGGAGTGATAACTAAGGTATGAGCGAGGAATGTTAGATACATCTTAAGAGTGAAATTCCTTTTACTAGATCGATATCATGGACAAAGGCACGAATGCTAAAAGAATGCTTTATGGACAAGATATCCCATTGAGATTGGGATATGTAGGTGTAAAAGGCAGAAGCCAATTGGATATTATTAATCGTGTTTCGGTTAAAGAAGGACTTGAGATGGAAAAGCACTTCTTCGCCTCTCACCCTGTGTACTCAACGCTCCCTCCTGGGTTTGTTGGAACAGAAGCACTCGTTCAAAAACTAATGAAAATCTTTTATCACCACATTAAGGCAATTATGCCGGACATCTATCAAGAGGTTATCACTAAAATCACTGAGTGTGAGGAAAGGTTGGAGGATTTAGGTACGCCCCTGCCTGCGGATGAATCAGAAAAATACAATTTCCTCTTCAAGACGGTCACGAAATTCTGTGAGGCTTTCAAAGATCAATTGACTGGGAGATACGATTTAAAATCACCTCCCGATGCAAGTTTAGCTGCGTCTTCTGCAACTGTTCGGCAGATGTTCAATGAACTTTACACTGAGTTCACAGGGAAGAAGTTCCATGCGACGATGATCTATTCTGATCAAGACATTGAAAGAGCAGTGAAGCTACACGAGGGAGATAATTTGTCAGGATTCCCGACCGTCGATGCGTTTCTGTTTCTGTTAGGCCCCCAACTCGAAAGGATAAAGGAGCCTGCGCTTGATTTACTCGCAAGCGTTCACAGCTTCCTTGAAGAGACTGCCACAAGGATAATAAACAGCCAGCTTCAAAGGTATTCTTTGATTCTATCAGTTAAACCTCTAAAAATATCGGTTAGATTCCCAAAGCTCATAAGCGAGTTGATTGATATGGTAACGAGGTACTTAGATAAAGAGCGGCAGTTCACAAAAAAACTCGTTGTGAATATAATCGATGCTGAGCTCGGATATCTCTTCACGAATGACTCAGAATATCTCAAACCTCGCCAAACTGTGATGACGGTATGAGACTCTTTTTGTATGGTAGTAATTGAAAGTGCTACATAGAAAGAACGCACTGCATTAGAGCCTCAAAAATTATTGATCGAAGAACTTAGACATAGGATGGACACGTATTTTGATATTGTTTGTCGAAATGTAAGAGACTCTGTTCCCAAAGCTATTGGGCATTTCCTCGTCAGAGCTGCTCAAGTAAATACCATGCTTGACGCGCATTAGTTTTAATTCGTTGCTCATCTAGGACAACTTGCAAGTTGAAATGTGTACAGAACTCAATAAGAACAAGAAGTTGTTAAATCTGCTGAACGAGGTGCCGAATCAACGATTATTACTTTATTCTAAAGCGATTTCACTTCTTTAGCCCCCACAAATTCGCGCTGAAAGAGAAAGTTTGAAGACGACCCTCAGTGTCCTCCACAAGGCGGCGAATATGCTGAGAAAAGACGGCGAGTAAATGAGCTCATCAACTAATTTGATTAGCTTCCTAATGTTAGACTTGCTGAGGCGTTTGTGAAAAAGACGACGATTAATGACATGGATGATTACGAGACTTCCTCGAGATCAAGCGACCGAAGAATGTCTATTTCGAGTACTTCAAGCTCTGATCTCCGACTCCGCAAAGAGAATAGTCAGACTCTGTTTGAGACAATCAAACAACAGCATCAGCAGCAGCAAGCAAAAGCTAATTTGCCGTATCGTGAAGAGATGACACCTACGCAGAAGCAGCAAAGTTTCAGTAGACAAAGTTCTAATATTTCTACGCCAACGGCGTTGAACAATCCATTCGCACCTTCCATGAAGGAAGGCATAATGGACAAATCGTCGAAGAACGAAGAAGTGACGACGATAATAACTTCAAAACCACTCGAAAAAGCCAACACACAAAGCAACTCACTTTTTGGAAATTACACTCCCAAGAAAGGCTAAATTTACCGAATTAGCTAATATAATTACCGTTATCTGTAAGGCAAGATCAGAAAATTAAATATCTTACTTCTTCACGAAATATAAATATATTATCATAGATATATATATGTATCGATATACAGCAGCTTTTATCTCATAAATTCATGTAATTATACTGAAATTGGTATTTCCCATATCATTCACTATTTAGAGTTAATAGCGGCTCGAAATAATCAAGAAACAAATTTCAAAAATACCTCAACGGATTGATTCCTGTAGAAATTTCAACAACACCATGAATAACATGTACTCGTTGAGCTTAAAAGACTGGTGTCACAGAAGGCTAAATTCTGCTCGAGAGACTCTGGATTAAATTTAGTATTGAATAATTCAAAGAACAGCAATCAGAGCAATCGAATCAGCACATAACAAATAGATTGCGAATACAACAATTAATTCAATACAACTCATCAGTCAGCTTACTCTTTGCTCCTTTCATATCCAAGAATGAAAAACGCTGTAACACTATTTATGAAAACTATTTTTTTTTTCTACTATTGCAAATGATATCCACGCGCTAGAAAGAAGCAAGAGTTCCGTCTTCTGAGGATATTATGCTCCATCACCCTTACCCGTCATTATTCCCATTTTCTGTGTCGATCCTAACAAACAAGGAAAATTAGTCCATTATTTCGTCCCCACAATTTTAGATACCTTGCTGAGCCTTCTCATTTTCATCCTTTGTCTGCTGGGTTTGGCCATTGTTAGGATTGAACATGGATTTCAGTTTCTTTAATTGTTCTTCTCCATAATGAGTGATTTCATTGAGGTTTTTGTTTGGCTCGTAAAAACGGGAGCCTTTCTTCTTATATATCTTAAAGCCGTATATTCTTGGGATGTAGACTGTCGTTGGAGGGTTCGGGTTTAAATCGGGGTATGTCTAATAGGCCATTTTCTTAGGCTTAATACTCTATTATAAGGGTACTTGAAGTAATATATGAGGGAAGGAGCATCCGAAGTAGGCGCCGTCTACGTCAGTGCATTTCTTCTTAGGGATATACACGTCCTCGCATCTCGGGCAATACACCTGAGTTATTAAATCATCAAAAAACGTACTATCACAAAACGTTTTACCTTGACTCTTGAGGTACGGAGTTCTTCAGACATACCAATTGGCAAGATCGCTTGTCTTTCACATAGGACTCGTGGGCAAACGCCAAATTTACCAAGCAGGAATTTTTCTCTCATCATTGCCAAACCTGCGTTTCAATCTCATAAGCAGATGAACAAAAATCATCCTGATAACCTTTAGGTGAAAGGATAAAGCGCGCGTGAATTAAACCATATAAGTCTGTGGCTTCTTGGTAAATCTCCAAAAATCTGTTAAAAACATTAGAGCCAGTTTTCGAGTGAATTTGCTGACTTTTCATCTTCA
>ENA-UOUE01000890-UOUE01000890.1-compost-metagenome-genome-assembly--contig:-NODE-890-length-21826-cov-10.210860_pt1 | contig 21826 bp, 13 predicted proteins | sample MGYA00238146_ERZ747223 | MGnify/ENA primary metagenome ERZ747223 (study PRJEB28781, sample SAMN06268865) | compost metagenome | isolation source: single cell | place: USA: California, Emeryville, Joint...
TGTAATCTTATTTAATTTTGTATCTGTTCCATAAAACAAAAAACTACATTGTTTCGAACTTAAATGTTAAGCTCTTAGTTATCAACATGGCAAATTCTCTTCTACTCTCCTGTCAAAACTCAGCAAATTCCACAACCATTTATCTTTGAGAAAGTGATTCTTATTCCCTTTTTTGCAACTCCTTTTTTTTTGTTTCTAACGCGCGAAAATTTCTATATTTTGCAACTGAAATTTACAGCTCAACGTTTGCTTTCTCCATTGATGCTTGCTGAGAAACCTCATTCGATTTTTTCACACGAAATATCCATCCACTCACTAATAACTGTTCCAATGTCAAGTTTCCTTTGATTTCAATTTCTCACTTCAAAACCACAATTCTAAAGATCCCCTGTGCAAAATCGAGCAGCTGAACCGAATAAGCACCCTCCATCCGCTCCTACGAGATGATTCTAGAAAAATCATCCGCTGCTGTAACATCAAAAAAATTTTCCATACGGTTCTAAACGTACAGTGTAAAACGATACAAATTAATTAATTCAGTTTCAGTTTTATTGCTTTCTTTAACCAAATCATGCAACTTAATTTCATAATTAGATTATAAATTTCGAGTATACAGTCTTTTAAGTTATCCCTATGAGCAGAGCAATCTTACAACCTTTCGAGGCCTACCAAAAAGCCAGAGTTCAATTCGTTCAAACAGTCGCTGAGCTCGCCAGTCGCGCTCAAAACATTGAAGCCTTACAATCTGCAGGTAACGCGCCGGTTTCAAGCCATCGTCTTATTTCTTCATATTCTCAGGCGTCATGGCGCTCCTCAGACCTCTCCTTCTCGACAACGTCCCTTCAATCCAGCAATCCGCCGCACTCGCTCTCGGCAGACTCGCCACTCACTCTGACGACCTCGCTGAAGCTATCGTTTCAAATCAGATTCTTCCTCAACTCGTTTATTCTCTTTCCGAGCAAAACGTAATCCTTATCTCTGTCGCTCTCGCTCAAACTCGCTCTAGAGATTCTACAAAAAAGCTGCCGCGTTTGTTCTCAGAGCCGTCGCTAGACACAACGAACAACTTGCCCAAGCCGTCGTTGATTCAGGCGCTCTTGATTCACTTGTCATCTGCCTTGAAGAATTCGACCCAAGCGTCAAGGAAGCTGCAGCATGGGCTTTGAGCCACATCGCTAAGTAAAAAAAACAAATGACACTTCTTGAAACTAACGTCCTATTTTCTAGACACACAGCAGACCTCGCCCAAGCTGTCGTCGACGCCAACGCCGTTCCTCTCCTGGTCCTCTGCGTCCAAGAGCCTGAGATCGCGCTCAAGAGAATTTCTGCAAGCGCATTGAGTGAAATTTGCAAGCACACTCCTGACCTCGCTCAAGCTGTTGTCGATGCCGGCGCCACTCCTTTCCTTTCATCATTGATCTCACACAATGACGCTCAATTGAAGAAGCAAGTTTGCTCTTGCTTAGCTCAAATCGCCAAGCACAACGTCGAACTTGCCGGAGTGGTCGTTGAAGCTGAAATTTTCCCAAAGATTCTTAATAATTTAAAGGTAAACCTCCTCCAAATCTCCTCGCTCTTAACAATATTTAGGATTACGATGCTGGAGTTAGAAAGAACGCCGCTTTGTGTATCAGAGAGGTCGCAAAGCAGTCTCCTGAGCTCGCAAAACTTATTTGCAATGCTGGAGGTGCCGCAGCTATCGTTGACTACATTTCTGAGTCTAAAGGCAGCGCGAGACTCCCTGGTATCATGACTCTGGGATACATCGCCGCTTTTGACGAGTCTCTTGCTATGAGTGTTATCGCCTCAAAGGGTATCACTCCTCTGAAGGAAGCTCTGTTGAAAGAGCCTGAAGACTACATTAAAGCTGCGGCTGCTTGGTCTTTAGGTCAAATCGGCTGCCACTCTCCAGATCACGCGAGAGCTGTCGCTGAACATGACATTCCATCCAGTTTGCTTATGGTATACTTTCTATGTCCTTGGCACCTCTTTGCTAAACCGCCTTAATTAATAGGTTTACAAGTTCCCTGAAAGCAGCGACGACCTGAAATCTAAATCTAAGAAAGCCTTGAAGAGCATCTTGCAAATGTGCTCTCTCCTTCCTGCTCTGGAACCACTCATCACAGTAAACCGATCTTTATCTCCAAGTTTCTAACCATATATTAAACAACAGGAAGCTCCAGAGGATATCTTGCAATACGTATTGGCCCAATTCTCAAAGACACTGCCTCACGATAACAAAGCGAAGAAGTAAACCGTTCTCTTTGATAGCGATTGTTAATAGTCTTATCTCTGTAGGGACTTCGTGCTTAGTGAAGGTTTCAAAAAGATTCAAGAGATTCAAGCTCAACCAGGAACGAAACTCAGGACTTATATCGACGAAATCAACAGTTTGTACCCTCCAGAAATTGTCCAATACTATTCTCCAAACTACGCGCAAACTTTACTCAAGAAACTCGACGAATACCACGACTAATCTCACAAACTTTTTCTTTGGGAAGAGTAGTAGAATGCTACGTTTGATAAAACTGCCTATTCGTGTTTTTGAGTCGATAACCAAAAATTTTATCGATTATTTTGATTTGCTTCTCTATACATCTTCCCATTAAAGCTTCCTATTGACAGTTGTATTCCCAATTATAATGATGACTAGAATGCTCGAAGCAGCTTATATGAAGTACTTAGCCTAACTGCTACCATATCAAATGTTTCTCAAGAGACTTTTAATTAAGAAAAGCAAAAGTCTTTAGAAGAGCGAGGGTTTTTGAATTAGGATTGAGGATTATACAAAACAAAAAGAAAAAAAGGCCTTTTAAAAATTTGCCAATTTAAGTTTGAGAGCTGCCGACAAGCTATAAAAAGAGGAATGGGAATGAATTGCATTCATATGATGAGGCTGAGAGTAAAGGGCAGTTGAGTTAGCCATTAAAAACTGTTATAAACAATGCCAATAAATCAAAAATCATAAAAAAACGCGTTCATAGGATAACCCCTTCTTATCGTGGGAATCCTTGCAAGCAATCTCGCGCGAGCAACCCTATCATTTCAATGTTAATCTCGGCTCTTGTGAGTGGAAGGTATCGGACCTAGGCATTAAAGTTAGCAGGGAGCTACCTTGAAAATTAATTACTTCATGGATAATTTTCTCTCGCATTTTCTCACTGAGCGTCTTGTCCAAAGAGAGCACTCGCCTAGTTAAGGAAGTAAATTTTAAAAAATGGATTGTTTGGGAGTTTATTTACGATAGATCGGTGATATATATCACTTTATCTTTCTTCGTTTCATTTGCAATAACCATTGAAGTTAATTCTGCAGGCTCTGCTTCAATATCGCTCATAAACTTGATCATTTGGTCTAAAAACGCACTAAAACTTATCGTTTCCCCCTCTTCTTCGATCTAAAATGTATTAGATTAGCGATTGCCTCAGGATATCCTTAATACAATCTCTCTTCCAAGGTATTTGAGTTCTTCAGCGGTCAAGTCACTACCACATAAATGAGCAAGATTCTTTAGCTTCTTAGCAGGTATTTCATCAATTTCCTAATCGAAAGGGATTAACACTCAAATTAATCAGAGAAATACCCCTACCTCTTTTCGGCCGCTGAGAAGTGAAAAATTCTCTCGGATAAGCTTAACCATGTATTCTCTCACGCGTTTTCCATGGATTTCCCAGACTTCCTCCTCCTTATTATGTTCTCTGTTCAGAGCTTTGATAAATCTAGACAATTGAGATAAAGGATCTCAGACCTTCTCATTGAATATAAGATTTCATACCTGTAGAAGCTTTTCATTGTGAGAGATCGGTCTTCCATCTTCATATCGACGACTTCCTGAATGATCTGCTTATCTTTCAGCATTTGGATCTGGAAATTCGCGTTTTATTAGATTAGTCTGATGAAGGTTCATAATTACATTAGTGACGAGGCAATAACGCTTCAGATTCCACGGTAACACCATTAGCAGGTTCGCGAAGGTAAAGCCCGCTGATAGGATAGTAGCCGCGGCATTTTCCCAATTACCCAGCATTGAATACCCATCCACCAACATCCAGGTCACCCAAGCCATTTGCCAGAGCAGAATCCCATGGATTATGTGGCCCAACCCTCGTGGGCTGTTAAACCAAAATAGCTTTTCGTGCTTATTTGAAGCTGTTCCTCCAAAGGACGGCTGGAGCTCATATTGCAAATAATCTGGAAGATTTATTCGCCCGAGGTTAATTAACGGCTGTCGCAAACTTTCGAATTTCGTGAAACTCACATCGTAAGGCGAGTACACAATATTCACGAGTTTTGAGTAGATCTGAGTAAGTTTCAAATTGATAGCGATCATCATTAAGAAGAAAGCCATTGGAGCGAGCAAGATTATATCAGCCTATTGAATGATTAAAATTTCATTCTTCATTGAAAGGGAGAAAAATAGCTTACTTTGTCATTTTTACCATAGGCACTGACAGCGAGGCAAAGCAACCCCAGCAGGAGAATACTTATTACCGTTGAATGAGTATATCCAAAAATTTGAGATAATGTCTTCGTCATGCATTTTTCGAGATACGCTGCGAAATTGAAGTCATCGCGGAGGAAGTCCTCGCCGAATATAGGGAAGAATGTCGGTGAGATGAATTCCTGGCGAATTAAGAAATATTCCAATGCAAGTTTTTTCTTCTTGAGTTCTCGTGCCATGCTAGGCGTTAGATTTGATTCCAAATGAAGGTCTTCATACTCACGGAAAATCCGCTCTCTTGCTGAGAAACTTCGCTCGTATTGATACCAGCCGCGGATGAAGTAGCGAGTTACTGAGACCATGTAGCCTCCGACGATTACCCATAAGAAAATAAAAATCAATAGCGCTAGTGTTAGTGCTCTGATGGGAAGATAGCCTTGAACGGAGTCCAGCACGCCATAATAGGTCAAAACTTCAATTATCACCATGAGAATAATCAAAGCGCTGTTATCACGTAGCAATTCGCCATTGGAGGAGAAGAGGTCAGTTTTCAATAGGTTCTGAATCCAGTTTTTCAGTGTAATCGCAACGAGGATTGTCATTGCGACAACGCAGCCAAACAAAATTGATTTGTATCTCGGAAGTCCTTGAGTTTTTTTCATTTGATTCGCGGGCTTTGACGAAATTTTCGATGATTTTTGTATAAACGCCATTGGAGTCCCGACTACCACTGATTCTATAGAGTTTGGGGCGGCTTTGGCGACATTTTTCGAAGAGTTTGATTTGCTTGGAATGTCACGAGTAATTGTGGGTTCATTGTGAAGGTCTTGTTTTAAAGGCAAAAAATTTGAGCTCAAGTCCTTTTCTTTGTCATCCTTTGATAAGAAATTTTAGAAACAAGATAGTTTTTGAGAGCTACTTGCGGAGACCGTCCCATCTGATTCTTCGCATTGGGTTTGCCGGGATTGTTGGACAAAATTAGTGTTTGAGAACATTTCTCTGCAGTGGAATTAGGGAGTTCTGAGCAATTCCTTGCCGAGACTGTATACAGGGTTAGTGCTAAGAGCAATAGCAATTTCATTGAGCTTATTCAGTTTGGAAATTTTGCAGACATCATATGATTAAGGTAAGTGATTACTTACTATTTTCTCGAAAGTGTGCAGAAAGATCGAAGGCTAGCTAGTTAAAGAACTTCTGTCTTAATCGGTATAAACGGTAACTTATTAATGGAAAATCGATTTTGACCCGTTAGCTCTGTGCGATTTATACATGTAAGCAATTTTATTTAATTTTGCCGTTTTTTTCAAAGGCAAATCGAAAGAAAATATCTGACGAGACCAGTCTAAAATTTACTTTGAGTTCAGTAATCCAATAAAACCAGTCAAGCAAATTTGCGAGCTTCTATGTTAATGCAACGAGTTTGGTTCGTGAAGAACTTAGTCTGACTTAAGTTTTTCAGGCTCTCTAAGTGTATTTACTGAACTATACAACTCTTTGTTCTTTAAAGCAACTTGTTACATAATAGGAAATACATGTTCATTGGAGAACTGAGAGAGTACCTACAGAATATATATCTATAATGAGCAATAGATGTATCAGTTTCGAGAACCAAGCGATGGGCCCTCTTTCCGTATTCTTCATTATTAATATTAAAAGACACAATTTGTTTCAACTGAATCATAACTTTGCTATTGGCTTGTATGAGATAGGACTAGTAAATTAGTCATGAGTATTGTATATATACAAGAAGTGAAAGGTCATGGGGGGTTTTGTTAGTTATTTTCGAGACAAATTGAAGAGTTTTTTAATTCCCAAATTTTAAATTCAAATATTTAACCTCCAAAAAGGGATTAAGAGAACCCCTGATTTTTTCATAGCAACTGTTTTGTTGTGCTTCCTATGAATGCTCGTCTTGTTCTTGAATTTTAGCATTGATAAACTAATGCACCATTTATTCCTCTCCCATCTACTCGCCGTAAAACTAATTCAATTACAAAGTTGCCAGGATATTCTCCTGTTGGTAGGGCAGCGGACTTATCTTAATTAGTTCTATTGTTGCATATCTTTGAAAGCATCGCCATCCTTATTTATCTAACTCCTATTTTGTCATCACAGTGTAATTCTAAAATGATGAAAAAATCCAAATTTTACACCTGATTTTAAGTGTTCAAATTTTAAGTACCCGAAATTTTAAGTCCTGAAAATTAAAAAAAAATTACCTGCCTTCCTCCCGTGAGAGAAACCCTCAAAAGCACCGCGAACTTGCCATCAGGAGACTAATGCCAGCTTCATACCATGAGCCTATTTAATTAACAAATTCAGGCGTCTCAAGCATTTTCAACGGATGCATTATTTAATTTGATTCGCTGAAAGTTAGTGCACTGATTCCAAATTTGCATTCTGACTTATTAAAAAAGCAGGACTCATCCGAAATTAGTATTTTTATGCGATTATCTTAACTTGAAAACCCCTTAAGCACTCTTTAACTCGGTCAACGCAAATGGATTCCAACAGAAAAGCTTCAAAAAAGACAACCAAGAAAGGCTCCGACACCAACAAACACGACGACCGAAAAGAGTCAGTTAAACCTACTATGGAAACTAAAGATTCTAAAACCGTCAAACTGATTTACGATTCTCAGTTGACCGTGAAGATCACATTCAAGAAGTCAGACCAGGACTCTTTAACTTGCGGCTGGCTGCTACAAGAAGCCGTGAAGAGCTTAACAGCTCTTTGTGCTCAAAAAAACCTTGAAAGAGATTACAGTTCATTCATCGCAATGAAGACGAAACAAAAAAATGTTCAATTGGATTACTTGCTCTCTCTGCCTGAGAAATCGCTTAGCCAACTGCCCGATTCCATTGTTTTGCTACCAATTCACGCAGCCAAGCCATCTCACGAACATCGAAACGGCCAAGTGACTCAAAATGATTTTGAGATTCTCTCGATTTTGGCAGAAGGAAGCACTTGCGATGTTTTCATAGGTAAATAACTTTCTCTTTCAGGACTTTAACGTTTATTTCCAGCTCGAAAGAAGGACACGGCTAAAATCTATGCGATAAAGCGAATTGGAAAGAAGGTGTTGTCATCGTTTGATAAGACAAGCAAGGTAGTCCGAAGAGAACTTGCAGCCCTCAAAAAGTTGAACTCCAACTTTACTGTGAGACTTCATTACACTTACCAAACAGTAATTTTTATCTCGTTTCCCAGTACTAATTGACTCTGACGAATTAGAATAATTACTACTATTTCGTGCTTGATTATCTTCCTGGTGGCGACCTCTTCTACTATCTGATGAACCAGAAGAAGCTGGCCGAATCAGCCGCAAAGTTCTACGTTTCTGAACTATTGATTGGTCTTAAAGAAATCCATTTGCGTAATTTCATTTACCGAGACTTAAAGGTATTTTCTAATCCACGATCAACTTGTCTAATCTCCTTTTCTAGCCTGAGAACGTGCTTATTGATATCGATGGTCACGCATGCCTTGCTGACTTTGGACTCTCTAAGGAAGTTGATGATCTCAAGTCCCTGCAAACCTCACACTGCGGAACTATGGAGTAATAAACAAGGTCCTATGTCATGAAAGCTAAATTTTTCTTTAGATATATGGCCCCTGAACTCGCTGCAAAGAAGCCATACACTCACGTCGTTGATTTCTATAGCCTTGGAGTTGTCGCCTACGAACTCCTCGTGGGCAAAACCCCTTTCAAATGCAAAAGCACAGACAACGGCGAATTTGCACAGCTGATTCAGAAAAAAGAACCTTCCATTCCAGCAAAATTCTCCCCAGAATTAAAAGACTTCCTGAGCCAGCTCTTGCAAAAAGACCCTAGCAAAAGACTAGGAGCTGACCAGATCATGAGTCACCCATGGCTCGCTGATGTCGACTTTACCAAACTCGCTAGCAAAGAAATCCAACCACCAATTACCGTCAGCATGGATCATCTGAACCTCGTCCTTTCGGAGCTTGAACTTGAGAAGGAATGCGAACTTGATGAAGAGAATCCCAACATGGGACGCAACGTGAGACTATTAAGCAGATTCTCCTTCTCAGAAGACACCGTTAATGAAACTCCAAAGGAAGACGAAGTGGTGGTTGAGGAGACAAAGGAGCTGGAAGTTCCAGTTGAGCAAACGATTCAAATCGAGTTCGCTCAAATCCAACAGATTGCATTCGAAGAATTCCTTGCAGAGATCCCAATGAGCAACTCTCGCAAAGAAAGCAAAGATTACTCGACTATTGTCAACGAGCAATTCTTTGAGACATTGAGGAGACGCAGTCGATTTTCGAGCTGCGATATTATGCCTTTCACGACTGAAACACAAGAACCTTTGATGATGAGCGCGACTCCAGTAGTGTAGCGCAAGCTGCATTAATTTACACGGAGTGCGCAGGAATTGCGTCAAAGGAGTCCCAAAAGTACATATAATACATCTAATAAATTCTATGAAAAAATTTAGGAATACATCAGGATATGTCTTATGTACGTACTATGTAATTGAGAAGTAAGTATATAATTTTTCATTCTTTTGGGATATAGTTAATCATTCTGAAAAAAATTCATTTTCGTAAAGATCTAGTTTTGTTGAAGTTTTGTAATTAGTCGATCTATTGGGATTTTTTCAGTAAATTGGATTGTCCTTTTATAATTAGTTGTTGTCTGAGATCTTTTAGTTATTAAAGTTTTGCTATGAAATATTAAATTTTGGCTCAAGAAATGTTTTTTGGGAGTTACTAATAAAAGTCTTCTAAGATAGATAATGCCTTTCCCTCAACTACTCGCGAAGTTTTCCATTATCCTGAGATACGCAGAGCTGAAAAAATTAATCCTGTCGTTGGCCTCATTCAATGGCTATTGCCTCAGGTGAATCAAACTCTTGTTGAATTGATTTTAGAGAACCGATATTTTTTATTTTCCACCCTACTAAAGTCAATAGGTGCTTTTAATTCCCATGGAAAAACTTTTGCCAACCAACCCTCTCATTAATGACACCTATGAAGTTGATCCGACGGTTCTGCGAAGCAGCAAAGGAGCCGATACTCATAGATGTAATAATTCAGCAGCAGGCCCTGTTTTGAACTTTTGAACGGCATTAGGCATCGATCTACGAAAAAATGCGAATCTGTTGATCAAATTGGTACATTCCTCATTCAGCGCCTTGTATTGATATCCATATAGCAAGATTTCAAAGCAAATGAGAAAAGAGTCATGACAGAAATGACCTTGTTAGACAAAGGAGGAGGAGGTAAGTGCAAATCGATTGTTTCAACGATTCAATTGTTAATCTAAAGCATTTACACCCAAATTATGCTGGAGCCAAACCAATTCTAGCATCTCAGCGCTTATATTTGAAGAATATGGACCTGACTTGGAGACAATTTTTAACAAATTAGACAAAAACTTTTCACAAGCCACAATCTCATATTTTGCGATCAATGCAGTAACTTCAACAACTATTTTCCGACGCTTGAATGAAGCGCATTCTTTTTTCGCGTTAGCTCGAAAATCTACAAAGTCTTCACGCTTTAGGATACGTGCATTCGAAAATACGGCCTTCGAAGTTTATCATTGGCCCAGAAAATAAACGCAATCAGATTTTTTTGTGCGGCTTAAGGAGCTGCAAGAAAATCGGCGAAATCAAAGCACGCACTTCGGTTAAAACAAAATCAATGATGGAAGATCCCCAAAAAATATATTTCAGCGTGAGACAACTGAAAAACATGCGTAATTTCATGATCGTTACATTCAACTTACAATCATAAACCAAAGCGGCACATCCTTTGGACGATATGGAATCATTAGCATACGTTTTGATTTATTTTTGCACGAGAGGTAACTGGTTCATCGAATGTTTAGCATAACGTTTCTTTCTATCTCTAGAGCCGCTACTGGGAACGGAATCTGTGGAGAAATGTAATGAAAAGAAGCTATCAGCCTCGACCGCAGAAATTTGCATCACAGTGCCGAGTAAGCAGCCGGATGGTTGTTAAAATTTTAACGGTTATTTAGCGGAGATCAAAAAGTACCTTGAGAAAGTTAAAATGCTGTCGGATACTCGGCCAATCAATTACGATTTGCTGAAAGAGCCATTCCAAAGCTATCTTACAAAATGCTTTATGAGCCCAAGCCGTGAGAAAGCCACATATGATTGGGTATAGAGCATTTGTGAGTACTTATGCTAATAAGTTATCAGATCGGTGAGAATGGGAGAATGAAGAATCTAGATTCAGAAATAGTGATTTATGACTTCGACGCTGTGAAGGAGCCGACTTCAAAAAAACCAGCCCCCATAAAAAAACGTAGTTGATTAGTGTGGTAATATTCTGATGTTTTCCCAATGTAGTTGCGACTATATTAACGATGATTCGTGAAGAAATGGACAGTTTTGTCTGTGATGATGAGGAAAGCACTCGCTCGTATCGAAGGGATTTAAGCAATGAGATAAGTCCGGCGACACCGCGCTTAAACGTGGTTAATCAACCTTGTCTACGTATTCCAAAAAACGGGTATAATACAAGGTGCTTTTCTCCATCGTCTCTGAGGAACAGGGATCTTGAGGACGATGATGACACTGGGTACAGTGTGGCGGATAAAATGTCGCTGCTTAAGAACACAGCTGCTGAAACAAAGTACATGATATTATTGTGACTGTGGCTTAATTTATATTAAATTAGAACGAAAATGATGGGTAGAGCAGGAAAGTTTGGCTAAGACAGAAAAGGAGATTGCCTCTGGATTTGCTCGTTTCAATTGAAATTTTTCAAGCAGATATTTTTCGACATATGATAATTAACTAATGATGAGTGTTAGTTAGATACTTTTTTTGCAGTGATGGTTTTTTTTTTATCTTCTTCTTTTTCATTTTGTAATGGTAGAGTAATTAATTAAATCAGCGATTTACTTTGTCTTTTGTCCATTTTGTCTCTCAAAACAGGAATCTCATTACAATTTGAATACTTCAATTAGCAATAAAATAGCTTTGAAAACTCATTTAGAAAATGTTGCTACCTTCACTGATTTCAGTGAAGAATGAAATTTATGAAACATTTCGGGTACACCTATTGCGTTGATGATATTCATCTGAAACACAAAAGAACCCCAAAAAAAAGTTATGTGAGCGGAGGGCGCAAAAAGAACATGAAAATGCTCCCACAGACCTCAAGTCTTATCCCTAGTTAAATCCTTTGGCTTTAGCACTTTTCGAAAATTTCTCTCGCAAATTTTCCATTACAGTCTTCAACATCGATTTGCCATCTTTCTTATCACCGATCTCAATCTTGAAGTTTGAAAAGTGTTTCAATTGTGTGGTCATCAGAGTAATACATCTCCTTTAACATTGATTCTAGCGAATCAGTTTCATCGTCATAGTCGTCAGTATAATTAGTCGTAATTGTATCCTCGTTGATATCACGAAACTTTATCTTCCAATCACGACAGTTGCTAGTTCCGATAGTAAATAATTTTGGTCAGTTTTCGGTTTCTTTTCTACGAGCATACCGAGACCTTTTTCGAATAACGAAGTGACCTGTCTGAGAGATTCTGCCAAGGCAGTAAGCAAATTCAAGTTGTATTTTTCAATAGCTTGAGAGTCTACATTCATGAAAGAAGAATCATTTTCTTTGATTGCAGTCTCACCAAACGAATATCGTTTCATAAAATTGTATTCGTCCAAGGATAAAGAATTGAAATCGTACTTATCACGCTAAGATTTTCTAGCAGAAAGGATGCTTCTATTATATGAGTTAAATTTGCATATCATCTACTTCGAAGATTTTTGGCAGCCTCGCTTAAATCGGATTATATGATATTAGATATCGTACTATACTTCTATCAGAGAATATTTCTTACAGAACTGGAAACAAAAAAAAGCAATTAAATTTAATTTCTAAGATGAATTTTAGAAAAATCCATTTGCTCTCTATCATTCTGGCAGTGCTCTCCTCATTGCTCGTCCCCACGGCTGGCTTTAATCTCACCGAGAGCCAAAGTCTGACGAAGAAATGCCATGTCTCCTGTGGAATATGCCCAATTAATCAACCTACCACATGCTCTTACTGCAATGATGGGTACTTCCACCATTCATCAGCTAGATGTTCTTTTACTTGTTCATCTCCAAACACATTTTTAGACTTCAACGACCAAGACTGCAAGTCCTGCTCCTCCTCATGCGATTTTTGCATTGAATCAGCTCCAAACTGCAATAATTGCGGAAAAAATTACTACTATCGACCCGACACTGACTCCTGTGCTCCGAGTTGTCCAGCCGACTCAGGATTCTACCAGAGTGACGCAGAAAGAAGATGCATTCCTTGCAGAGATCCAAACTGCTTAAGCTGCAACGCCATGGGAGAGTGTTTGAAATGCAGAAGTTTTTGGCACTTAGACGTGACAACTGGACGCTGTGTAACCTTATGTCCACAGGGATGCAAAACTTGTTCTCAAAGTAACTCTTCCTGCGACGAATGCGAGGTAGGTTGGAAGAATTATCAGCAAAACTTCAGCGAAATAACAACAATAAATATATGTCAATGCCCATATGAAAACTGTCTTCAATGCGGAGTCTCAGCCTGCGTGACTTGCAGAGACGAGTTTTTCAAAAACGAGTTTAATGAATGTACTAGATGTACACCTGGATGCCAACAGTGCAGCTCTATCCAGAGCTGCGAGTCTTGCTCTCCAGGCTATTTCAAGTCTGAAGGAAAATGTCAACCCTGTCCAGATGGCTGCAGATATTGCGTCTCTGAAGACGACTGCACCTCTTGCGAAAATGGATATTACATGGAAAGGGCTCGGCCAAACAGAACCTGCCTGCCAAGATCAATAGTCACTAAGATTCGAACTGATAGTCCTCTTGCTGAGGATGAACGCTCTTTTGAAAGTGACAAAGAAATTTCTGCTGTTTCTCATGGAAGGCTCTATTATTCTGTGCATTTCAAAGCGAGCAGTAAAGGCAGTTCTCGCTCCAGCAGTTCCACCAGTTCACATTCCAGCAGCTCTAGTTCGAGTTCACACTCCAGCTCCAGTTCTGGAAGTAGTTCTTCAAGCTCTAAGAGTACACCAGTATCAGCCCCAAAAGCATCAGCACCATCAGCGCCGTCAGCACACCCAGCGTCAACAGCTTCAGCATCGGCGCATTCGACTCAAAAACCTTCAGCGACTTCAAGTGCAAGCGCGTCACACTATCCGATGTCGACTTCAACTTCAACGTCAACAACAAGTGCCACTTCAACTTCGGGGACGTCAAGTACGAGCAGAACTAATACTAGCAACCCAAATGATCCTTATTATACTGGTGGATATGGCACTCCGTATCAAAGTCCGACAGGTTCGTCGTTTGGCAGCATTATCGGAGTCCTCATTATGCTTTGCATGTGCTGTTGTTGCTGCTGTTGGTTGATCCCGATGTTCATGAAACAAAACAGCGGACCATCACTGCTCCAAGAACCTTTGAACAGTTTTGAGCTTCAAAATAGGAATTGATAGAGGCTCAAACCGATATATTTATGTGTCTACAAGGATATATTGAGTAAATTTCACTCCATTTATGGCTTTATAATATAATGCTGAAAAGTACTATTGAAATTCATTAAAATAGGTTGTAAGGATTTCAATGAGTAAATTAGCTCGGCAATGTATCTGTCTTTATGCATTTTAATAGTTAGGGAAAATCAAACTTAATATCATCAATGAGAAAGACTTCATCTCCGAAAAACTTACTAAAATATCATTAAAGCGCCTAATTCTCCTAGTTCCTGCTGTTGAGCTCCATATAGTCCTCTTTTTCTTCCTAAATTTTAGAGAGAGGCTTTTAAATGACGACAAATACACAGATATTATTACATATTCATCACATTTCTGTGGACCTTCTTTGAAAAAATCAAGAGAAAAACAACTTAGACTTAGTGACGACGCCTTGAAAAAAGCAGATATAATCGATGCTAATTATGAAAGGTGAGAGGTGTAGATAGGCTTAACTATTTCGCAAAGAAAGTGAAAAAAACAGTATTCGAGTTTTCCTTCAATTATTCGATTCGGCGATTCGTAGATTCGTAGAACTGCACAGTTGAGATGAACAAATTATCGAATAATTGAAATTAAAAGCGGACTTTTCATTCATAAAACCCAAAAACACAATTCACAGTGTTCTCACAAATCTGTCTTTAACTAAACCAAATCTCCCTCTCTCAGTTTACTTTTCTTTTCATATATCATATCTACCCGAATATAAACCTAATAATAGGATGAAGATCATCTATCCACTTTAACAGCACGATTCCTATTATGCTAACTTATCGATGAGACATCCAAATCCTCACTTTTCCGGAACTGGCATGAGAAAGACTTGTTTCGAGAGGAATCATGCTGTATTTCCCGACTCACCGTAAATTCAAACTTATCGAAAAATTTTTAAATTATTAGCCTCGAAATTCCAAGGAGAAACCTTGCCCTTTATTTGTGCCTTTAAGCCACAATACTTCCAAAATCAGCACAGAAATATCGAAATCCTCACCTCCTAGTTATCTTTCTCATTCAAATATTTCATTTTAGCCCGATTATCATGTAATCCACTTGCTTCGATGCTTCAAAACCGCTTAGCATTGAAATCTATTGTGGTAATGTGCCGTTCTGAGATAATAGAAAATGCTATAGCCTTTAAATAATAAAAGTTGCCAGCCAAAATAGATGGGAGATTCGTCCTCTCAAACTTCCAGACCCGTTTCAATTTAAATTTCTGTGTTCGTAAAGTACCATCTGGCCCTCATTCACAATTCTCAAATATTTTCTACTGATCATTCCAGCGCTCCAGCAACCGAAGGATTCTGACTCTGTGTATCTAATTACAAAATTTAAATTAATGAACTACTATTATTAAACGAAGAGCGTTTCGATTCTTCGATGACCTTCCTTACTGAATCGATCCTCGAGAGACCCCTTTTAATCAGCTACCTCGGAACAATAGCAATATTTTATACAGTAATCCATTATTTTTTTTGTGAAAAGCTCAGCAAGCTATTAACATAACAAAAAATGAATACAAATGCTAATCAACCCGCCAATAAGGGAGCCGTACCAAATTCCTCTCAGCAATTTAACTATTTCACCAATGACTCACAGAGTCCCTCTAATGAAAATTTCTCTATGTTTGAGCAATTTGCATCCCAATCCCAAAGCAATCCAGCTCAGAAAGGCTACCAACCTCCATTATACCCGCCGCAAAATCCGCTAATTCAGCAACAACAGCAGCAGCCGCAACAGCCGTCTGGCCAAAAGCAACAGCCTCAACAGCAAGAAAGGAAGAAATTGAAAAAACTTAGTGTAAAATCCCAGACTTTTCAAAATATTTTCGCTCCTTCAAATACCCAAACCCCTCAGAATAACCCCGAGCCAGTCTTTACTTATGACTCCGCGACCGACGTCACGCTTTCTTCTGTCGATACCGAACCGATCTCTACCATCAGCAGTCTGCAAATCAACGCGTTGAACACGTATCCTATCGAGCACCTTGAACTTTCAAATTTTAAACTAAAGCCTTGCCCCCATAACACTCAACATAACCATAAGCAATGCCCTTTCTACCACAACCTGAAAGACCGTAAACGTCCAGGTAACTTCTATTCGTCTGATCTTTGCGAATACGCTGAGAACCCCGAAAACTGCCCTGATGGTGAGATGTGCCTCAAAGCCCACAACCGCGTCGAGCAGCTGTACAAGCCGGAGAAATACAAAACGAAATTCTGTAGTCATTATCCGCACAGTCTCCAGCTTTGTGAGTACGGAACGTTCTGCTCGTTTGCTCATAACGAGCACGATATCACGATAGATCTCATCCATAACTTCGAATACGATGATGACTTCTACATGTTCCACTTCAAGACTGTCTGGTGTCCATTCAATCTCACCCAGCACGATAAGGCGCTCTGCGTTTACGCGCATAACTGGCAAGATTACCGAAGGAAACCTCAATCTTTTCAATATGATCCTCTGCCCTGCTCCAATTGGAAGTCCACAGACTTTATCGTTAATTATGAGGACGGCTGTCCGCTCAAGGAGAAATGCAGCAAATGTCATGGGTGGAAGGAGTTAGAGTATCACCCTCTGAACTACAAGACCAAACACTGTCCGAGCAAGAACTGCACGAAAGGAAGGGATTGCCCTCATTATCATCAAATGAAAGAGAGGAGGTAGGGTTGAGGGCGTCTCATTAGGCTTAACATTTGATTTAGGGCCATTACAACGTCGATAGCGAACGGAGTGTTCAAGCTGATGCCGAGAAACCGCATCGTTACGGGGACGTTTAAGAAACGCAAAGACGAGTCTGCTGGCGGCACGAGGTACCACAGGACGCTTTCAATGAGTGAAGATCCTGGCAATACATCCCTCGATGCGGGAATTAGCTTCCCTGTCAGCATGGAGAGTCTGAACGAGCTTCCTCCGCAAGAGCAGCTGAAATGGATGAATAATATGATCCAGACGATGATGGCTCGTCATTCCATTGAGAGGTAGGTTTTTCCTTCTAAGCAGAGTCGAATGAGTCCGTTTTAGTAAAAAAGAAGAACCCGAAATGATATCAAAAGGCGCTTATCACAGAAGAACCACCTCGGATGAGAGTCCTTACTTACCAAAGAAGAAAAGCGAGAGAGAAACTACGCTGAATCCGCATATACTGAACCTGTTCGGAGCTCCTAGCGAGTATGGTCAGCAGCAAGAGGCGCCAGGCCAGTCCGAAATAGAGTTACCTATGCAAAATTTAATGTTCAAAACGATCCTAGAGTCTCCTATGAAGAAATTTGCTTCCCGTTCGGTGCAAAACCTCGATGATCCGAGACAGCAGTACCATGAAAATCCAATGCGTATTAATATTAATCCGAATGATAGCGATCTGTCTTATCAATTAGATAAAATGAGAGATGACAATCAATTTTAAAAAATTGGCCGAGCTGACAATGCAAGAGGTAAAGTTCTTGATAGGATGCGTCTTGTATAGAAAAAACTAAGAAAATTTTAAGGGTATGCAAAATGTTCTCGAGTATATAGCCAAATAATTTGAAAAAATTGAATGTAAACTTGAATTAAAGTCCTAAGAAAGAATTTCTTGCGTTGTTTTGCGAGCTTGAAATGACTTGTAATGAAAGCATAGGGAAATAGTTTCATACTCGAGAAATCTAATGAAATTCGAGCTTGTCTCTTTGGAATTTGTATGCATTTATTGTGGATATTATATCACCGTCCACTTGTATTACTTCGATTCATAGTTTGGATGATTGCATCTGATACTAGTAATAAATAGTGTTTTTCTGAAGGATATAGCTTATGACAAAAAAGAGAGATTCGGCTGGACATTTTTTGGGCTTTTATGTTAAACCAAAGCATTGAGGATGAAGAAAAAGTAAATATTGCAATCTCTCCTTGTGGACGAAGGTTTGTTTGCCTTTAAGAAGATGGTCATTTTTATCTGGAGTAGCAACTCTCCATAACAGAACAAAAGAATTTTGAATTTCCTATTAATTACGGAATAATTAAAGATGTGAGCGCAGAGTTTTCTTAAGAATAGGTTTATTCAGCAAAAATTAGAGAAAAATCGCAGAGTAATGACTCTATATTGTGGCAAAGAGTATTCCTTGAGATTCTAGAGTCAATACAAAATCATCTGAGAGATAATTTTTACCAATAAAAAAAGAACAAAGAGAGCAATATGAGTTTTCTTATTTCAATTGTATGAGAAGTTTCCGAAGAGAAATTGTTATGACTTTGAGTGTATAATTGGGCCAGCTTCTCTATACATGCCCGAAATCTGCTAAATATTTCACTCTATAGCAGCTCCTACCTATCCAGGAGAGTTGCAAGGTTGCTTTGATAATAATTTTGAAATAATCCTTATCAGAGCTTTTCTGTTTTTAGACAAAATCATATTTTCTCTATGAAAACACCCACCTACGACTCTGAGAAAGCACCAATGATTTCGTAGAATTCCTGTCTAGTTTTTTGTATCATTTTGAGCAATAATAGTTCTTTGCTAATGTTTCCTACCGTCATTGCCGGGTCATCTTTGCTAACGAAACCAGAGTAGGTAAATTTCTCTGTTAGTTTAATGAACAACAGATCGCCGATGAAAAAAGAGAACTTATCTTTATCCAAGATGGTTCCTTTATTAAGGCCTTTTCCAGTAAAAATATCAAGCAGTTTTGCTGAATGATCAGCTGAGCGAAACTGGTCCTACAGGACTTCATCTTACAATAATGATCCTCTTAAAAAGAATAATGTCAAATTGCTCATTACAAATAAGTAAAAAAAATAGATTAAGCACTATCAATATTAATCATAAGCATAATCCCTGTGGAATTGAACGTAAAATTCCTCTGAAATTGAATCTAATTTTTTGCTTGTTAACATTTAGATTTGCCAGATTTAATTAATTTGTTTTCTGATAGAGGAAGCACTCCAAATAGGAGAATAGAATAAATTCACGGTCATGAATAGCTCTAAGGATTTTGTTATAACCAATTCAATAAAACAGACTGACTGAGCCCATTTAAAATCAAAATGATAACTATTTTACATTACCAAATAATGAAAATTTACTGCTGTGTACTTTTTTTTTCAGGAGAAAAGCTTTTGTCCAGTGTCGAAGTCTAATAATGCTACTGCCGTATCTTCTGAAGTCGTCGTGAGCATATCGCTCTCTGAACTCCATCTCACACAATTGACTGCATCTCCAAAATAATTATTAGAATTATTAAAACATTAAATAATACGACTATATTTGTTGAGTTGAACTCCATTAATGTGCGCAAGCTCTTGCTTAGTTTCGAGTTCAACAATACTAATCTTATTATTCTGCTCTAAGGGCCAGGCAAGCAGGGTTGGAGGTGTTGAGGATTTCTCTTCTATTCTAAGTTAGATCATAGTAGGAGTTCGAAGGAATGAAGATTGAGAAAATTCCATCAAATAAATGAATTAAAGCACTAATACCAGTTTTTTATCGACTTTCTAGGCAAATCAGCACTTGGTTCATCTCTTTTCGCTTTCTGGCTGTCATTTGACTCGCTTGTGGAGAGCATTATTTTTAACTTTGGTTATAACGCAAGAGAATCAGGAGAATAAAACTTTTTATTATAAAAACTAATTTCAAGCTTTTGGAGTAAGATCAGAAAGAATATTATGTAAAGACAGGATTCTCCCGTGGCTATTCTCGAGTTTGCTCCCAAAGGCAATAAAAAATCTATCCTAATTACTTAAAGAGCAAAGATTGTGCTTCGCAAAATATCAAAGAATCGAAGAAACATGAACCTCTAAAATCTTGAATCTAAGCATAACTCGGATTCTTGCTGACTTTGACAATACATTAGCAATCCTTTTCGAAGACCGAAAACCTGGCAACAATTCCTTCGAATAATGATACCTAACTAGCTCAAGAACTTGGATTATCTAGTGGAGTTCCCTCTTTATTCCAACAGTAACTTAGTAATTCTTTCTCACTTCTTTTAATTTTTATTTATGCGATTTTGCTATTTGATTCATCGAAATATACAAAAAATGATAAAGCTCTAGTCAAACTTTACAAAAACATTTATTCGGCATTATTCATTATGAGCAACATTGATGAATCACTTAATTACTCGCTTGAATTGTTGACTTGAAGATAAATAGCAGCAATGAGAAATTCTTTTGAATGAGTTTATAAAAAGTAAAATCATATTCAAGTATAATCAAAATCATGTAAAAATAATTACTTTCCTTCAAAATCCACATCTTTCTTTACTTTTTTATCTCTCAGCGATGCTTTTAAACATTTCCATTGTAAAATCTCTACAACAAAAGAATATAAACAAATTTTTCTTTTTAAAATTTTGCTTAGATTCCTAATCAAACTCTAACGATTTACTCATACATTATTTTCATTGTCTTATCAATTCGCCGAATTTAACGGCCTTCAGCTTATTTATTAGTACAACAATAGATCGCACAACTACCATTTTTGAGGAAGGCTTGAAGTCTTATACATTGTTGCTATTAGATGAAGTGGATAGATTAGACTAAATCTAAAAGATAAAATATTCAACAAAGGTGAAACTGGACTCTCAGCTTCGGTAATCAAGTATGAACTATTCTCAATATGTTCTTTTAAAAAGGGTCTTTTGAAGTTTTCAAGAATAATTCTCAGAAAGTTTAATTTTTCCATTTAATAAAAGATCACTCAGAATAAAATGCATTAACGGTAAATGGAAAGGAACCCTGCCCCAAAAAAAAAAAAACGCTGAATTATTACTCTTATTGCGATTTCTGCTATATTAAGAAGCCTAATGGAGTCCTACTATGGATGGTGCTGAGGTAGAGGAAAATTTTCTATTTTATTCAACGTTTTCGCTATTTTTCCGTTGACAAGCAAAAATCGTAGTTATCACTATAAGAAATAGTCTTACTCCTCATACTAGCTCTTTTTAACACCTAGTTCAATGAAGTTAGCTTCAAAGTGGCTCAAATAATCAAGATGTTCTAACGTTTTTCTTAATCTCAATGAGAAAAAAAAATTAGGGTGTTTTCAAGATTCTTTTGAAGATAGAGAATATTCTCTATTTTTCGCTCGAGCCTGTCCGGCTGACAAAAAGTTACGGTTCTCGTGTAGGTCTACATATGCTTTATCATAGTTAATAAACAACAGTCGAAATCTCAAATTCTAAGCCGATTTGGTGGAAATAATGAAGCTTGATCTTTCTATAAGTCATAAGAAAGGTTAGACGAGCACAAAATATAAGCTAGTTTATCGAATCTTAAGGACACCCATATTGTTGTGGATTACGTGCGAATCATGTTTTGCGTGAAGTGACGGTTTTAGAAAGAGAAAATTGATTAACGGTAAAATCAGAGGAAAAATCTTAAATGCATATTTCAAACGACTATATTCTGAATATTATTTGATCTAAAATTCGTTATGGAATAGTAGACCCAGATACTCGAAAATTCCAACTCTTCTTCTAAAGAAAATGGAAAGTTTGGAAACTACTATTTAAGCACCGACTCCCCAATGGAATAACAATAAAAAATTAGTAAATCAGTCGAAAAACAACAAATCACAAGGTTCAAATGAACAAAGTCATCTTGGTTTTATTTGGAGTCCTTTTCGCCACTGCAACTGCTAAACAATTTGCAACCAGCGTCTATGCGAACGATTTTACCAACGCAGCTGCTGCTCAATATTCAACCGGCAACACTCTTGCTTTTTCAAACATCGCTGTTCCAACATATAGCTACCCTTATTATGGTGGACTCTATGGAGGATATGTCGACCCTTATCTCTATGGAGGATATGGAGGATATGGAGGATATGGCTATGTCGACCCTTATCTCTATGGAGGATATGGCTACCCTTATTATGGTGGTCT
>ENA-UOUE01000892-UOUE01000892.1-compost-metagenome-genome-assembly--contig:-NODE-892-length-21825-cov-12.432086_pt1 | contig 21825 bp, 19 predicted proteins | sample MGYA00238146_ERZ747223 | MGnify/ENA primary metagenome ERZ747223 (study PRJEB28781, sample SAMN06268865) | compost metagenome | isolation source: single cell | place: USA: California, Emeryville, Joint...
TCATCACATGAATTCATGTCGATTTCCATTTGGATGATGCGAATTCATATTTTTACTCTATAAAATTAGCATGCCCCATAAACATTTTGTCAACAAAGGCAAAATAGAGATGAGTAGTGCTTTTTCTCATTATGATACATCATAAACTAGAATTTTCAAATCAGATTTCGACATTAATTCATTACATTTGCTAGATTCGAACAGTTTTAAGATTGATATCTTCGTGGTTCACTCGTTTTGATGTAATATCAATAAACAAACTCATAGTAAATTTACCCTAGGAAGATAGCTTAAAATTCTAGAACTCACTACTAAATAAAATTGTTTTCCTTCATGCAAATTACAACCAACTTACTTTCCCACTCTCAGAATAAAAATCGAATCTTTGAAATAGAGTTAAATACCATTTGGAAGTGTGTGTTTAGATGAATTTTATTTATTAAGAGTCTCTATTTCGAAGCTATTTGCGAACTATTTGAAATAAACAGCGAATCCAAATATTTTGAATTCAAATCAACAACTCGTGACTTTTTAAATCAAACTTTAGTGATATTCAACTATTACTCTTTTCTGCATACCTTAAACTTTACAAAGCAATTCACATACACGGGTATTTGCTTTCATAAAGCTAACTCCCACAAGGGAGCTCCGTTTTATGGCTGCATCAATTTAAAACGGAAGAATACCCTCAAGAAAGCCCAACGGCTCTCCAGGTGGAATTACCTCATTAAAGCCAATGGAAAACAAAGCAATTAAGCAGCTTCAACAATATCCCGAAGGACATCTCAGCTTCTCGATCAAATAAATCAGCTATCTTGTATTTCTTTACCTGCTACATTTAATTAATCTTTATTATTGTTATATCATTATAAAAGTTCGGATTAATTCCTTTAAAAGAAATTTTTCATGAAAATTGGATTACAGTCTCACAAATTACAAAGGATAAATAAAACAAACAGCGTCATCTATGCATCTAACTTGCAGTAAACCTACTGACTAAGTTTGAAACCATTCCGCCTACCATATTCCTGGCCTTTTCAAGCACCTCCTCCGTCTGCTGAGCGATAGCACGACTCTCGTTTCCGATAACAAAAACGTCCCTACGGCTGCTCTCAGAGGCATTCGCTTTCGATTGGCTAATAGTTGGTTGCTGTGATCCTTGCGAAAACAGTGTCACGTTCAAGTAAGTGTCTTGGATAGTAAATAGCGGATTAAACGGCAGCATATTTCGTTGCTCTTTTGGATTTTTTCTTGCTGATGCCAAAGTTGCGAAGCTTGGGATGTTTTCGTAGAACTGCAAGTATTCAAGCCCTCGAGACTGACCAGAGTCAGCTGAAGCTTCAAAAGATTTCAGCAGCGAGCTAACTTGATGACTGTTTTCTTCGCGGTAGCCCTTAGCAATTGCAGCCTTCGCACGGTTTTGGAATTCAGTTGTGAAGCGTGGCTTTGCCCCTGTGCTTGTGGAGAACAAACCCAACGAGATTGTCAGCGAATTGATTCTTCGTAAAAATCCAGTCAGTTGTCGAAGACCTGTATTGGATTGATCGAGAAGGCTCAATGCGATCTGCTGTGACCAGTCTTCCGTCTGTATTAATCATAGATCATGAGCGTTGTTTTACAAAAATTAGCGGTTTACCTGGCCGTCTTTCTGGGAATTTAGATTTGAAATGAAAATTTGCAAGTAGCTGTCAATCTTTTCTGAGCAGTTTTTCAGCAACCCAGTTTCAGCGGCATTAAGTATCAATGTAATATTTTCTCGTCTCTGCTCAAACTTTGCATCTAATCAAAACAATTAATGAAGCGAGCCTTCAGATGTCCTGTAGTACCTTCTTTAACTATGCGCCTTATATTCGTAAAAGTCAAATCTAAGAATGCCAGGAGCAAAAACAGCACGATTATTTTCGATTCAATTAAGTTAGGCTGATCAGCGTCAGGTTGGAATGATTCCAGCGTTCCTGATATGGCGCTGAGAGTTTCCTCAAACTGAGCTTCGAATCGCTCTCGCACCTCGGAAATATTATAAAACTCTTCTTGCACTGCGTCCTGTGCTCCAGTTTCGACAATCTCAATGAACTTCGAAAGCAATGCATCAAGTGTCTTGGTGAAATCATCCACAGCTCCATCTATCGACTTCTTCAATAAACTTACGTTCTATTGACAATTTATACACGTCGTCAGTTGCTTATCAAATAAATAAGATGGTTACTGTTCCCGAGGCAATTGGCTCGACCTCACGAATCAATTTCTCGGAACGAGCAGAAATCTGGATTTTAGCCAGCATCTCCTGACTTGTTTGATCAACGTGTTTCCTCCACAGCTCTTTAATCAATTCTCCCATGTTGTACGTTTTAAGCTCATCCTTCCACAAGTATTCCTGCAGAATTTTGAAATCTCGGAGCGATGGACCTTCAAACAGCAGACTTCTTATATTTTTACTTTTGATAAATCAGAACCAAATCCACGGAAAAATTTTTATTTACTAGCTAAATTGATTTCTATCGCTGCCGGTGATCAGAGATATCAGCAAAGGTTGAATAAATTTCACAGCATCTTTGTAAAAATCTTGAATTTCTTCAATCGGCGTCGAAGTGTCCTCGAAATACAAATCCGATTCCAAATCCACAGCTTCTTCAAGGAATTTTTCCACTTGGCCCAATTTTTCATAAGGGAACAAATTCGCAATGACTTTTTTAAATGAATCAAGATATGAGCACACTGTCATGTACGGCTCAGTTTCCATGAGGAATATCCTGACTGTTTCCGCCAATTGATGCATAAAGAACTGCAACGTGATGAGAGGATCTCCATCGCTCTGCTTTATCACTGCCTCAATGATTCTCAGGAACGTTTTCAGCGAAATCAGCAATTCGTCACTATGAGCTGTATCTTGAAGGAGGAGTTGACTCACATCGCAGTCCAGCTTATTCTTGAGATACTGACACATCTCTGTCCGCTCAAAATCTGCTTGTTTCCCGTAGTTGTTTATGTATTTCCGGAGTTTCATCAGCGCGAAAATGGGCAGCATGTTATCGTAATTATTCGTCCCAGTTGAAAAATCAAATGATTTATCAAAATAAGTAAACAGCGCGTCTTCCAACAAAAACAGCAGCTCCGACATTTTTCCTAAGAGGTAACACAATGCCTTTCAAGCAATTTACTACAAAAAAAGCTTACTTGAGCGCTTAGCCGAGCACGAAAGTTCAAAAGATCGATATATGTTTAAGAAAGTTGTGATAATCATTAGCGTCTCCAGCGAATTTTTATCCCTGCAATGCGTTATAAGAATTTTCTGCCCTCCGGTGTAAAACAAATGCTCATCAGCAGCAGTAAAATTCGATTTATCTGTCTTTGGCACCTGAGTCGCAGCTTTAATCGCGTGTTGGTTAACCGTCTTCAGTGTACTTCTCAATTTCACGAGAACTTCATCCGATTTATGGAGATACTCCTGAGTGGAGTTCGCATTATTTGTTATGTCTTTTGTGAAGACTTTCAGATTCTGGATTAACTCGGAACAATTAAGCAAATCGACGTATTTGAGACTGAGCATCTGTTTGAGACTGTTTTCGGATTCCATGATTTTTTTTCTGAGTTGAATGAGATGAAATACATGTAAATTGTTGGAACTTACTGCAAATTTTTCATTATTGTGTTAATTGAGTCCTGGTCATAATGCTCAAAGAGGTGCTCAGCGAATATTTTAGGGTCCTTATCCAAAATCTCTTCAACTTTGAAATTTGGAAGTTTCTTCTCCGGTTTTGTATCTTTCTTTGTTGCCATATCGCTAATTTACACGTTTATTAATACAATAAAATTTCGAATATTTTCTACGGGCAATCTTTAGATGAAACTTTCTGACATGACAAAATGAATTATTACGATGATTTTGGGATGCTCTTTTTGAAAACTGAGGTTTTGCTCAAACATATGAAAGAGATATTGGATTCAGAAGAAAGAAATGACAAATAAGATCTCTGTGCTTGAGTCGTTCACTCAATGAGAAAATCATAAAAGGGTGACATTTTGAAATTATGTCCGAGACAATGCAAAGAAATTGAGGAAGAAATAGCCAATCAGTAGAAGAAAAACTGCAAGAAGAAAAGTATGAGAACGGCAAATGAAATTGATAAGAATTTTGTCGTAATCGCTGTTTGGTTTCAGAAGTATCTTTAATCACTTCGCAATGTCCAGCCAAAGCAAGCAAAGGGATGTAATAAGACACGTGGGTCTGAAATTTTTCTAAACCTCGATATCAAAATAAAGCACAATGGAGGAAATAAAACCGAGAGAGAAAAGTTAGCGGCAAGCTCCTAGCAAATATTATCACCAGTGATTACAGATAGAGACAGAAGCTTGGGTTCAGTCACTTTGTGAGGAAGCACATCAATTTACCCTTGAATCTACCTCCAGCCCCAGATGGCATAAGTACCTGGTATTCTATTGGGTTTCCAAAGTTACACTTAGTTGTTCTATATTAAAATGACCTTATTTCATGTCTTCATTCGGTTTTGTAAAGCTTACAAAACATCTTTTTAGGAAATATATTGTAATTAAGATCCCATAACAATTTTAACGAATAGGGATTTAAAAGGAGTCCGCAAATAATTTCGTTTAACAAAGTCGTAAGTCAATAGAGTCTCTGGATTAAATTCATCTAATGCCAGCGCTCCAATGTTGACGAGAGCAACGGTTTATTTATTCATTGTTGGTTCTTTCATGAACCAATGATAACCCAGTAAACTGACAATCCAAAAATACTAATGTTAAAACATAAATAAATGCTTTCTTCTATGATTAACAACCCAGTAGCTAAGGAAATCTGCTTTAAGCAGCAATGAAATCAGACTCTTATGATATGAGAGGCCATATTTAAAATTGATCCTGAACAAGGAAATATGATACACAATTATGAAATTACAAAGAGGTTAATGTGCTCAGAAGAGAGATTAACTTATATGACAATAGAAAAATGGGTCCTTAGAGGAACTACTTTTCTTAGCTTGAATGCAACAATTATATTGGATGTGTTAGGAACTCAATCAAAATGCATATATGCTATCTAACACAGCAAATGAGGCTTGATAGACACTATATGCTACAAAAATCACAGTAAAAAAAGAATATCTTGGTAAAATATTACAGTGGAGAGGAAATATAGATTGTGGGAATCATATTAGGAATATGAAAACTGTTACTTAACTCTCGGGTTTCCCAATTGAAATAGATTAATATTTCTTGTTCCCTTGCCTATTTGACTCCTTCAAGCTTTCTTGGATTATTTTTTGAAGCATCTCATCCTCCTCAGCGATCATGTGATCGTTTGCATCGGAGTAGGGGTTATCGTAATCATGGTCCTGAAACGAAAAGTTTATAGAGACCAACTAAGCGTTTTATTACTCTGAGAGGAGAATCCATTGGCAAACCGTTCTCTTCATTGTATTGCTTTGTGATATCATAAAAGTCTTGTCAAAGTTGATGGTTATTGACCCAAATTAGGGGAGTTTTACCTGCCGCTTCATATTCGTCCTCATAATCGTCTTCCTCATATCCTTCATCATCTTCTTCTATCACTTCCTCAACTTTATTCCTGCTCCTGAGGTTTCTTAAATTTCCACGTCCGCCTCCTTCAAGCTCCACAGTTGGACTTCTAACGAATAATTAGGGGACAATATTTGGCTAATAGCTACTTGTTCACATTGCTACGAGTGGCATTTCTCAAATTTCGTTTAGCAACTAGTTCATCCAATTTTGCTGATCCACGAGTGTTTGACCTTGTAGGAGCTTTATTCTCGTTTCTATAATTAGTTGTTAATGCTTCGCATCACTCACTTCATTTGAAATTACATATTAGTTCTTTTCTGTTGTACACGAGAATTTGTATTCGAAGCACCAGCACCAATATAACCGTATTCCATTCTATTCAAATTATTTAAAGATTGTATCTATGTCAGTCACATTATATTTGTTACTCCATGCTCCTGTTGAAATAATTGCCAGAAGAGATTAATAATATGTTGAAAAATCCATTTTTTACTCTTGAAGCGCTCGCGCGAATTGCGCATCCAATTCCTCTTGAGACATCTCGTGTTCACTTTTCATACCTTGACTGCGTGTTTCTTCAGTTTTCCCTTTTTTCAGTCTTTTCAGCCCTCGTCTCTAAATGACGATCAAAAATCACCGCATCCGCAGGCAACTTTACATTATCATTCTGAAGCTCAAAAAACGAGTCAACTGATTCTTTGCTATCATCTCGAGCCTTTGCTGATTCCTCTTGTCTGTGTGATGCTCTTGTCGTTTTCTCTTTGGGAAAATTCACTACACCACCATTAAATTGCACTTTTATAAGAGACTTTGAAAAAAATACATTTTTGTTGAGTTTTTGCTGTCTCCTTATTTTTATAGCTGGCGTTAGAAACCGCACTCACTTTGCTTCCAAAGCTCATTAATTCGCTTTTATATAGCTCGGCAGCGGAGTCTTCTTCCTTTCTGGAATTCGACTCCATTGGTTTTTTGGTTGCTCTTGATATTGATGCATCTTTCTGGTCAATTTCGTCTAAAATTTTCTGCTTTGTTAGCCGTTGTCGCGGAAACCACTCTTCTCCTGTCGCTTCTTCTATCATGTGCTGAGGATCATTGTTTTCAGCATTATCGTTATTTTCCTTAGATGCTATTGCTGATGAATTCGCATCAGAAAGTGACGATTTGGACTTGCTCAACACTTTCTTTTTCGAAGAACTCGGCTGGTTTTGAACCTCCGCAGTCTCGTTGGATTTGTGGATTTCGACTATCAGAGTCTCTCCAGAGGTAATCTGTGCCTCCTCAAGACTTGTCTCGTCAGGGTAAAGCAAGTGGCTCGGTGGGTAGCCAGAGAGTAGTACGATTTCTGAAGGCTTAGCCTTGACAAATGTTAAAAGTTGCTGTTTGAGATCTCCAATGGAAGATTTTTCAGTAAGACTGTTCAAAAGATTAACTCCGTCAGGGTGACGGATACGCAGCTGTATTTCTGTTGACATTGGATTGGGAATTGAAGCTTATCGCGGTCTAGCTAAAGTTGTTTCTAAACAAATAGCAACTATTTTAAAAATATTTAAACATCGCGCTTAGATACATTAATTTTCGCAACAACTTTGTTATTGCAGAACTAGTCTAGACAATATCTGGTTCAAATGCAGAATTTTCTTTCAGAAAGTTCAATATAGATGTCGTGTAAAATCGACAGGCAGTTATCCCTTTCTGAGTTGCTTAGAAAGTGTCATTATTTGTATCTCTTGTGTTTGTTATTATTTTGTCATAATTGCAAGGTCTCATCTATCCTGCCGTTCATGAGTTATAGTATCGGAGTAAGGAGATTGGGATATCTACCAAATCAATCGAAGTTCATAAAATTCTAAGAGTTTGTTGCATCTACTTTTCTCCAAAATAGATAGATATCTATATCAACTAAGATATCTCGATCTGCTTGAGTATAAAACTATAAACTTATTGTATAATGATCAAACAAGAAATCTCAGTCGATTTTTCTGCTCTCGAGCCACTTGCAAAGGCTCCTTCCAAGAAGTACGTCAAGAAGCTTATTCAGGACTGCTTTTACCTGAAGAACTACACTGCAAAATTTGACGAGTCATACAAAACAACGATTTTGCAAGGATTAGGCACAGACATCGGCCTCGACGAAAAGCAAACCCATAAAGTACATACACCTCACGCTATTTTCTGAATTAAACTCTGCTTACAGCTCATTCTCGAACTGATCAACCTGCTGAAGCTCTGTTCTCAAAAGAATTTCAAAAAAATCGACACAGTGTTCCCAGGTGGCTTTAACGAACAGCTCAAATTCCTATTAACTGACCTCATCGAGGACCAATCGAGAAGTATATACTCTTTCTCTTGATTTGTCTCATAGGTGATGCGATATAATAGCCTTCCAGGAGAAATTCGGCGAAAATATTGTTCAGAGCGAAAAACTGTTAAACTTGGATTGGAGAATCGATATTGAGCTTGGAAATAATTTGGCAGAAAGAACACAGAATCCTTTAGCTTTTGTGCAGATTGACAGCTTGAAGAAGGACACGAACGAAGTTAACTCCGTTGTATTTCAATTAAACAAACAAGAGCTCAATAACTTGTACGAGAATTTTAATAAGATCAAAGACCAAATCGATATGCTCGTTTCTGAATAAAATATGCGTATTTGACTCTTTCTCATTGTTTTTTTTTTGCATTTTATGTCACAACGTTAAAGGCATAAACGATAGTCCCACCAAAATCTATCCCAATGGTCCGTGCCATCCTTAGCAGTTAATAATTTTAGATTCAGAGTGTATTGTCTAACATAGTCTCTATTAAAGGTGTATTCTGGCTAAGTATAGCTAAAAAACAGAGTTAAATCAAAGTAAATACAAATAGGTAAGCATGTATAAAGGGATTCTATCAGCAGCATCATCTCTAGATCATTTCTCTGTGATTCTTTCAGTAAGCTGATCAAAAATGCTACTTCGAAGACTCCTAGTAAGCCTCAAAAGCAGCGTTGGTCTTTCTAAATGACCGTCAAAATTCCTTCTATACAAAAATATTAATAGTATAGTGATTAGCGTAGTTCTTCTTTAATGTATTATAAATCCGTGAAAATTTCCTGTTGGAACTTCTCAAGGACTTTCTTGATAGGTACGCCTAATTCATTCGCAAGGTCTTGCAGTTTGCGATGCTCTCTTGTTTGTGGATTCTCATAGAGTTTCTCTCTCGCAAACTTTCGCATTTTCTCGTGGGCGTCTCCATTCATAAGGACGATTTTGATCGCCTCACATACCCGGTCCAAGTGTTCTTCATTGAGCTTTTCGCTTGTTTGAGGCTCTGTATCTCGTTGATTCGTGGCAATTAGCTCTGATAATTTCATCAGCGGACCAGATGACACATGCTCTGTGCTAAGGAATACATGGTTGATCAGCGACCTTGCTTCAGGTCTGCCTTGCAATCTCAAACAATTGCAAAGGAAATCAATAAAACTGTCAGAGCATCTGTTATTTTTCTGTAAGAGTTCTAACAAAGAAAAAGGAGCCTGCACTTTTTTATTGCTCAGTGAGTTATTTTCATCAGCGGTTGGAGATTTCAGTTGGAAGTTATTTTTCAAGGGAGATTTTCGTTCAGTGTTCCGTAGCTTTGTCGTCGAATTCAGCCCAGAGTAGAATTTCCTAAGGTCTGCTTCATTGTGCAGCAGACAGCAATCATTCCGGCCTGGTCGTCGGTTATTGAGATAGAGTTCAATTACTTGTTTCAAATTTTCTGGGTTCAAAAAGCCGGTTGAATCGTAAAATTCAAGGCTTCCCAATGCGCATGTGAGCAACAGATACCCAAAATCGAAGATATCTGCTGCAAACTGTTGAGGGAGCTTTTTGGAAACTAATCTCGCACTTTGCTGTGAAACTTTTGGACTGCAAGATCGAAGCTCTCCAGCATGACGCCCAGCTTGCTTGAAATATAGCATTCTGCTTGAGCTCTCTTCTTTATCGCTTTCCTTCTCATTCGATTGCTGCGAACTCGCGCTTTGAGCAGTTGCATGCCGACTTATGCCAGGAGATAGCTATTATTCAAACGAAAAGTGGCAATTAGACTGAGTCAGCAGATGAAAAAGCTACTTTTGGTTGAAATTGCGAGTCGAAAAAAACTTCACTTGGACAAATCGCTCCATGAGATTCTTTCATGACCGTGTGGACTTCTTGCAAGCCATTGATAAGACTAGTCGCTAACTGCTGGATGCAGCTTTCAGGTAGTGAGAAATGCATTTCCAACATGTCCTATATATTTGATGTTCAATCAGTAAATAAATGATTTTGAAACTCAAGTCACCTGGAGACTGTTCTTGTTCGCAGCTTCTAATAAGACGGAGACGCTCCCTTCTGGAGAGTTCCAAAAGCAAGTGAATATTTTCAGGAGATGCTTATTTTCCTTGGTAGTAAAAGACCTCTTCCACAAATTAATCCATTCTTTCAGACTCTCAGGCCCTTTAATAGGCTCTTCCTAAAGACGTTATTATTTCTCTTTAAAACACCTTTTTCCACTAATCAAGTACCTGAATATCATAGATATTGAGACTCGGAGCATGCAACATCCGTTTGATGATCCCGTTGCTCTGGGTTGTGCGAACTTTTCTCAGTGTAATCATCTCGTTCAAGGAAATTTTCGACTTCAACTTGGCCATAGGAGAAGACAATTTGTTCAGTAACTTCATTGCACTGGATAACTGATTGGTGATCCCATCAAGCACAGGAATATTGTTCTCAGGGGACTTAGAAAGAAACTTTTTGAAAATAATTATCTTCTTCTTGCTGTTGCTGCTCGATGATTGCATTCCGCTATTGTTGCTCGCATTGATATAGCTCTCCTCCGATTTCAATCCGAACAAATTTTCAGTAGGAATCCGTCTCGCAGACTCCCTTGTATTGTTTGCTGGCCGAATCGCCTTCTCCGATCTGCCATAGATGTGATTGACGCTCGGTCTCTGCGCTAAATTGACATTGCTGGAAATATGAGTTGGACTAACCACTCTAGTTGGAGACAAAAATGATTTGGAACTGCGATTTCTATGGTTAGGCGTTGATTGCCGGAAAGGATCAAGGCTTAAAGGCTCCTGCTCGACTGAAAGCTCATCATAATTGCTCAATATCTGGTTTTTTATTAGCTTCCTATCAAAATATTGCGTTGATGGGGTTGTTTTGAGAAGCATTTACTTTATCTTAATGGCATGCGCTTTGTCCGTGGAAAAAACTGAAGGCAAATGCGGATTATTGGATATTCTCGGCTGGTTTTTCACTGAACGCACGGGATGTTCATCGGTTATAGAATTCGATATCAACGGGTTAGATGGTGCATGAGTGATTTGATTGTCGCTTGCAACTTGCTTTGGAGTCTCAACGTTGCTGACGATGGATTGCAGGTGAGAGAGCTGAGATGAGATTTTGTTGATTTTATTGAAAGAAGGATTTCTTGAAACGATTTGGTTCATATTGATGACGTTGAGGCGATTACGAGGTGAGACGAATCCGTCGAAGTGCACGGAGTTACTGGTCTTTTGAACCTGAGAATGTTGCTGAGAAGGGACCTTTTCAAAGATTATGGCTTCCATATTGAAACTTTTATTTCTCTAACAATAAACACGAGACCTCAGGCAATTATTTATACAGTTGTTTGCCTTTAAGAAAAAAACGATACAAAATTCTTGGACAAGGACTAAGTTATGAATTAAATAAATGCCCCTGAAATTTGTCATGAGTTACAGCTTTTACTCACCATAATTAAATATTTTAACGTTAAATCTTCATTCAAGCTAAAATTCTATGCCTGAATTATGAAATGAGCATTATTATGGAATATTTTAGATGACTTGGCAACGAAGAGTATCTTGAATGGAATGGTAATGAGAAGACGAAATAGCTAATAACTGAATTGTGAGATAAGATTGATATTTGAATGTAGAAGAATTTTCTTCTATCGAACATTAAAATTGATCGTAATCGTTCACATTAAGCAAATATTCTTTTAGAAAGATCGTTTGGTGAGTTGAAATCTGTTGCTGTTGCAATGTATGTATTGATGTCGAGTGAACTGAGAACCTCGGATTAGCAATTTGCTGGTTTGAGCTTCTTGTAGGAATACTTTTTTCAGACTTTTGATGAGATATAAGTCTAATAATGTAAAAATGTTACGTTTCATACTGCCGATTTTGCTGAGATATGAATTTGTCAATGGTACTTTAGTCAAACAAGTAGGGTCAATTAGGTAATTCTGATAATTTTGGTTCCATGAGGCTAGAAAATCGCGCTTTCGAGAGAATACAGGCGAGAAAATTGTTAACATCCGGACATCTCCAAATACGAGCAGAATGGTAGGTATTTCTGAGGTTCGTCCGCATTATGATTCCAGATAATGGAAGGAGGGACCAAAAGATTTCAGCTTATCATATTTAGCAAAAGACTCATTGTGTTGAATGATTTTTTGGACCTTGGAAGCAGGGAAAAGGTTTTTCAAGCTGACCATTGCGGCCATAAAGGTGGAGCTGAGAATAAGATTCTTCATCAACTGAGAGGAAGAGTAGTATATGAAAATTTGGTTCTTTTCTAAGGAGAAGCTAAGGATATTTCCATTAAATGCGAATTCTCTTGCCAAAATTAATTCGAAATGATAACCTCAGAATCATTTCTTTCATTATATATTTTCGTTGCATTCAGCCAATCTAACAGCATTTGCTGGATGCTGAGAAATCCGATTCTATTGAGCTCAAGTAATGAACACATTGGCTTATTATTCAGGAGATAATTGTTTTACATTTTATTTTAATTTAATTTATGAATTAAAATACAATATCATAAAAAAAAATAAAAGCTAAGAAAAGCAAGTATTTAGATATCTCTCAAATAACCAATTATTTTAACCAAATCAAATCTTACGAATTCTTCTGATTGAAGAGAAAGCGGGAAAAGAATTTTATACCTCTGGTAGTGAGAAGAAGGTAAGAGCAGAGATAATGGATCCTTAAATATTTCATAATCGTTGGTGAGCATTAGAATTTAAGTGTCTTCAAATAGTTGATTCTTGAAATTAATAACCAGGGTTATTCTTCTACTGAAAAAAAAAATGCAGATAGACAAACGCATGAGTTGCTTTTATTTTATCAATTTTAAAAATGAAGATCTCTTTTTGGCTAAAATTGGAAGCTTCTCGAGTAGCTAATTCAGCATGAACTAAATCGAAAAATAAACCAACCTGCTTTAAAGTAGAAGAAACTTGAAAAACTTAATTATGGTCTAACTAATTCAAGCCATCGTATCATGTAGACAAAAGATTTTTTTCTCAATTCAGATTAATAAAAAAAGTTTAAGCATTTACATTTCTATCCCAACCAACACAGAATCTCTAAAATCGGTTAAATTAAGGACTCTGATTTTTCTCAGTACCCAACTTCTCTCAAATTAAGAAAGTTTTCAGCAGATCTCATATAAATTTTGAGGTTGAGGTTAGAAATATCTAAAGTATTTAAAATATTTTATGAAAAGCAGCGATACTTAAGGACAATAAATTTTAACAAGCGAATAAATAAATTCGATAAAATTTACAGCTACTGGCATTTTCAAGCATTTAAATATTCAATTGTTTTGTTAATTCAAAAATTATAATTGATGGAATCATTTAATAAACAGCAAATGCTTTCTTCTCCCTTTATTTCCTCAAGATCACGAAAGAAGTACCGATCAAACTTTCTCATAAAACTCTTCGAGACATTAGAAGTATGGTATAATTAATACCCACTGGAATTTAACTCTGTTTCTAGAGAGAAGAGTATCCAGAGCTAATCCGATGGAATGGAGACGGAACTCGAATAGAATTGCTTCAACCTGACAAATTTGCTGCCTATGCCCTTCCAAAGATGTACAAACAGTCAAAGTTTGCTTCTTTCACGAAGCAGGTTACCTTTTCAATTAAGTATACTGATCTGACATTACCTCAACAGTTATATATGTACCAATTTCATCGGATAAGTAATTCAGCGAACTCAGCTTTCGTTTTCTATCATCCCTTGTTTCAAAAAGGCTGTCGGTAATGTTCTTTGCCATTAACAGTTACTGATTGTCCAATATTTCGTAACAGTGATCTCATGTCTAAGATAGACAGAATTCACGTTACATCCAAGAAACAGCAATCAACGGAGAATTCATCTGATGAAACTTGTCAAAATCAGCAACATTTTCAAGTAAAAACGTGAAATATTTTCAAATTGAAAACATTATAAATTTATAAGAGAAACAAGCGACTCAAAGTGGCACCTTTGAATGAAAAGGTAGTAACAGAGCAGCTTGAGTTCTCATTAGCACAACCAAGCGAGCAAAGTTCAGACTGGGAAGAGTAATTCGCATTTGTTGCCATTGAGTTCGAATAACTTTGTCTATATTAGAGTCAAATTCAAGGCAGGTCGAAACATTGAGCATAATCAACAGTTCACAAACGGAGGGCAACCCTGTTTTACAGATGATTTGAAGTTATTAATACAAATTGCTTCCAACTCAAGAGGAAAAATTGAAGGAACTGATGTACAATTATTTCAATTGTCTAGTTATTGATTACCTCTTCATCGACTAGCTTCCAGAAGGATTTTACGAATTTAGATTTGTTCTCGAGAGGATGCTGGGGTTTCATCTAATTGACCAAAGTGATATCGAACTGCCTGCCATCCACATTCTCAAATGACTATAGTCTCTTATCATGTTTAAAGATAGTAGTTATTTTTTTCCCTTCATTTATTCTATCCAACCTATCCTCAAGTCAATCAAGTTGAGGTATGTTTTTTTTTTGATATTCTTAAATAAATCACCTGCCCATTATAACACGATAAGTGGGGCTTTGCAAAATTTGTTTAAGCTAGTCTATATATTTAGATGTGAGACTCTGCTTGAGAGTGATCAATACGTCAACTATATTCTTTCTTATTAGGATTAAAATCAACTAACAGGATTGTCTCTCAATCGACTATCTTACGGAATGTGCTATAATTGCAATAGTGATCGATCATTATCGATTCAACCTCTCAATTTCTTAGGAAGAATTTTTCTTTGGGCATTTTGCCACACCGAAAAAGGATCAGTTTTTACTGACATGAATTCTGTTTCTAAATCACTTCTCTAAGCGCTTTTCGAATACCAAATGATTAATTTTCTATTGTAACATAATTGACTTCCAATAAAAAGTTAATTCTGGAGTTCATTAGCGATGGCTCACATCAGAGTCTATGCGTGTTTTTTTTAACGAATATTGAACTGATTGTAGTAGAACGCAGACTAACTACTTTGTTGAGTGGACATCATAGTTTGTCTCTTGACTCTTGTCAGTCGATCCATTGATGAAGATAAAATATTACTAAACTAGGATGAAATTCTAAACAATCGCATATAGATACATTGAGAGAATGAAATCTGGAATACATGGAGGGACTTAACCAATCAAGATGCGAAAAATTTCTCAAATTTTGAGAATTAGGGAGGTTCCTTAGGAAAATTTGCCTGATGGTGTATCTCTGAAAAATCGCTCGATGTTTCCAAGAGCCTCATTGCTTTTCTAGCTGCCCAATTCGAATGCAAAAGATGTGGACTTAAGTTCACACAAAAATCCATAAGAGGCTTGATTGCTTGACATTCGAAATGATTAGCCAGCAAGATAATTGTTCTATAGTCCATCACTTGATTTTAAGCACTTCAAACCCAATTTTTCATCAGTAAAAACTAAATTTATGGAGAGAAATGTTCTACTTAGAAGGATAGCATTTACGGGCAGAAACCAATAAAGGGTACTTTGAAATTTTATTTACTTCAGATCTTCGTATTCAAATCGAAATTAATGTTATGGGTTAATCGGAGTGCTTCTTTAAAATTTCACAAGCCAGTTGCATGTAGTAGCTTCATCAAGGTAAAGTTTCGAAAGTTAGAGGAATATACATTAAAATTCCATATTGATTCACTCAGATGTGATCTAAGCATCAGTGAGAGGGCCATGAATATTTGTTAGTCCACTGAGGGGGTTTTTTTTTCATTAACACCCTTACAGAAAAGCTATTTTTTGTGTATTTAATTAGTCACCAGAAACGGTGTAAAATTGTGTTGAGAAATCCTTCAGTGTATTTCATATTCAGTTGAAATAAATGGATGCTATAATTGAAGTTGTTTGGCATTGGAATAGCTTCAAATTGTTCGCTTTTTTTTCAAAACAAAAAAATTTCTTGAAAAATCAAACCAAAGATGCTTCCTATTCAGCCTCCATCTACGGGACTCCGAAAGAAGAAATATCGGTCAGCTTTCCTTTCAAACCTCTTCAAAGTGTTAGAGGTATGAGAATTCTTTAGTTCAAATTACAACTTTCTTGCTAATAGAGTGAAGAGTATCCAGAACTAATCCGCTGGAGTGAAAATGGAACCGAAGTCGCGCTGCTTAGACCCAACGAGCTTGCGAAGACGGCCTTTCCGAAGATGTACAAACACTCAAAATTAAATTCTTTCATCAAGCAGGTTGCCTTGGACCTCGATTTATTTTTTTTTATCAACCCTTTTACTTTCATTAGCTAAGCATGTATCGCTTCGAACGTGTGGGCACTAGTCAGAAATCAGTCTTGGTTTACTCTCATCCATTATTTCAAAAGAATCGCCCGTAAACTTAGCTTCTTTGCTATAATTCTGATTTAGACAGCGACTTGATGAGTAAGATTGACAGAATACAGGTTGTACCAAAAGCAAAAACTAGAATGGAATCTCGAACAGACGAACTTTACGAAGAGAGTAAAGAGTCACGCCTCCAACAGAAAAATAAAAAGGTCAAGATGTTATCAACACCGGAGCCAAGCGTAGGAAAGGATATTTGGCCTGAACTTTCTTTGATGGATTTGACTAAACAGAGCTCAGGTTTTTCAGAGTAACTTTTTTTTTTCTCCCCTTTTTCTAAGACGATAATAATTACAATAGAGACTTTATGCAACTGGATGCATTTGATTTAGTTCCAAATAATGATACTACCGAACCATCGCCAACAGATAAAGAATCTGCTCTCATTGCTGATTTTCAGTTATTAGTTCAAATCGCATCTAATTCAAGAAGAAATATCGAAGGTTCTCACGTAATACTATTTCTTTAGAAGACAACTTTAACATTTCGATTTTTTCTTAGCTTCCAGAGGGTTACTATGAATTTGAAGCCATTCTTGAGAGGATGATAGACCTTATGAGCCTACAACTTAATCAAAGTGACCTCAAGTTTCCAAATTGGATTTCAAAATAATGTAGAGTTTTAATGATTCTGCTGCCTAGGATGTTGATATTCTCACTTTTTTCTGTCTATATCGTCATAAAGCTATTATTTTTTTAAAAAACTATCCTATTGAAGAGCAAGGCAAAGCTTGATCTTATAAAGAAAATCATGGGGATTATATTGGGATTATATTCTAAAGGACAGAAATAACCATCTACAAGAGGTCTGCTTTCCATTTGTTGAATATCCCTTTTTCTCATCTTAGATAAAGGGTTTTAGTCTTTTCATCGACAAACCTTCACAAACGAGTTATTTACAACATTCAATCTTGATTTGGGCTTGAATGAAGCAGATTCGTTTACTTCAAATAAAAATTTAAATTATTGGGTTTAGAATTTTCAAAGTGCCATGAACATAGATACAAATGTAGATCCTGATAGCCAAACCAGTGGGCCTAACTCCAGTAAAGAATCAATTGCAATACTTACTCGAGGAATACAAGCTTTCCAATCGAAGGTTAGTGAGCATTTTCTTCTCACGGAAAACATATTCAGGGAACTCAAGCTGATGTGTGTTTCTGCAATGACCTGCACCACGTTGAATGAAGCATTCGATATGTTTGAAAAGATTCAAAAAACTATCGAACAAAAGCAGCAGTCGTTAAGAGAGAGCTATCAGTCACTGCCTGAAGTCCTCGCAAGGTCATTTTTCTCGTCGCAACCCGAAAATAAGCCCTCAGACTCAACTGGATCTTCTCCAAAAAGCATTGAGGATGAAACAAAAGAGTTTAAGACCCAGGGACTAAACTTAATTAAAGAATACAAGAGCATCCTCAATGACATCAAAGAGAAAAATCGTACATTCAATAAACTATATGAATCGCCTTTGGAAGATAGAAAGCCCAGTGGCCAGATCGAGCAGCCAAAGTCTAATAATCAAAAACTAAGCATTTCAAACCTTGGTTTAGGCTCAGTAGAAAAATACAGCCCAGCAAGTCCATTCGCTGATCAATCTTTCCACCAGGTACTTGATAATATCGCTGCGTTTATGAAAACATGGGAGAGTAAAGCAGAGGATCAAACTCAGAGGCTGGATCTTATAAACAAAGAGCTGCACCAGATTAAAATGCAAATGGAACCGTATCAGCATGTTCGAGGGATGAAGGAACTGCTCCAAACGATCGAAGCTCAGCAAAAAGACCTTAATAATTCAATACAGCTTTCTCAGAGAGCCGTCGCGAAGGAAAACTCCAGCAATTTTCTGAACCAGCCTCTCGATGAGTATTCATCAAGACACTTTGATTATCATTCAAAGAATGAAGAGCGGCAGCGACACCTGACGAATACCGTGCGAGAGAGATTCGATAATGCGAGAAAACACATAGAGTCGTTGAGGCAAGAGCAGACTCCAGCAAAAAGTCGATTTGAGGCTTTGAAAGAGGAATCTTACAAATTGATTTATAAAACAGATAGAGAGAGGCAGCAAAATGTGGAGAGAAGGCTTCTCGAGAAGGAGTTAAGTGAAGCGAAGCAGGGGAGTCAGAAGGAGTTGAAATGGGAAGCCAAAAATGAGTATCAGTCGTCAGATTATATTAGAAACAATAGTGCAGAAAAGTATCGGTCTGAGAGAAGCCCTTGGAGGTCTCGGCGAAGACTCGTCGAGGAGCCTGAGAAATACTATGTGAGTGACTACCTCAGAGAAAAATCGAGGGAGAAGTCCCAAGAAGAAAGAGAAAGAGTCAGCACGAGAATAAAACCGAGGTTGTCCAGTGATGATAATGATTATGATAAGTATATTGCTGAGAGAAAGGAGGAAATTTTTTCGGCAAAGCAGAAATATTCAGATCATCAAAAAAAGAAGAGAACGGCCATTCATAATGAGATTTCTCAACTTGATAAGGAGATAAAGATTATTACTGAGTTGATTCAATCAGCTGCAAAAAAGTAATGAACGCACCTAATCGTAGATATATCTAACATATTAAAGTCTTTCATTTTGATTTTGTATTTGACACAATATAATATTCCTCTGTTTTTAACGTTGCAATAAGAACTTGTACGTTCTCGAAGCAGCTTTTCCATGAAAGAAAGAGTAAGGCTCGAATTTAGAAAAAGATTTCGTTTCTTTCACTTCTTTTAGTTTTTTTTGGGAACTAAAACATTTTTTTTACAAAGGTAATTCATCATGCTGGTGCAATCACCATAAAATTGCCTACTATGAGCTTGGCTCAAGGTTAAGTTCTCGATGGAAAATGTTCAATTTCTTTTTTATTTAATCAGCCTCATCTTATCAGTATATGAGTTGATTGTGACTTAAATCATCAGGAAAGATTCTACTCACTCTATTCCAAACTCGCTAGCAACTTATATACCTACCAGTTTACCTCTAATCTTAAATTTTCTAAAATGCCTCTATTTTCGTTAAGTTTACGAATAACCTCTTTAATTTAAATTTCGCAAAAGCTGATAATAATAATATTCATCAGAGATCTTATATTTTGACATTCGGGAGCTAAATCAAAGAATACTGATAAAGCTGTTTTTTAAATCAAGTTAGTAGTTAATAAATTTATTCACGGAATCAAAGAAAGTCCATCAGACCGTGCGCAGTAGTTATTTTCTATCAGTTCTTTCCGTTGATTTTCCTTCATGATCGAAATCTCTTTCCTCACTCCCATCCGCTCAAAATCCGCCAACAATCCATTCACAACGGCCTACAACTTTGCCTGGCCAATGAAACAAACGACCATGTTTGAGTCGAGCTTCCAAAATCAATTGCCAAAGAAATGCAGTACACCAACTCCTCAAATCAATGGTCTTTCACTCGAATCGTATGGGAGAATAGACAAATATAAGATTATCAAAGAATTTGGTAATCGGCATCTAAATCGAGTCTTTCTAGTTCAAACCGACGCCCAAAAATCCAAAGCTGACCTATCACCCTCACTTTGCGTCGTAAAAACCATGGACTTGAGCGATGAGGCTTTCAGCAAAGAAACAAAAATTCTCTCGCTACCTCCACACCCTAACATCATCGCTTGCAAGGAATTTCTTACATCCGTTGCAATTGAAGTTGATTTTGATATTCGTATCCGAAACGCAGTGGTCCTTGAATACGCTCCTAACGGCGACTTCTACCCTTATCTCGAGTGCGGACCGCTCCCTGAATCAATCTGCCGGTTCTACTTTGGTCAATTAATTGATGCAATTGATCATGTGCATGCCAATGGCTATTGCCATTTAGATATCAAGCCTGAAAACCTGCTGCTTGATGAAAGATTCAACTTCAAACTCAGCGACTTCGGGTTCGCTGCTCCTTACGAAGAGAAGCTTGGAGGTCGGCTGGTTAATTCAACTTGTGGAACATCGAGCTATTTCCCTCCTGAGGTCTGGAAAAGAAATGCAGTTGAGGAGGGTTACGATGGAACGAAAGCCGATGTGTTTCAGTGCGGAATTTTGCTATTTATTATGATTACAGGACAGCCGCCATTCACAAAATGCAGTACTCAGGACGGGTGGTTTAGTCTCATTGCGAGGAAGCGCTGGGACGAATTCTGGAGTTATAAAGAAAAAAGAGTCGCTGAAGCATTAATGGCGAAAGACCTCCAAATATTCTCTCCTGAACTGAGAGAACTCTTGCAGAAAATCTTTGAACCACAATCAAATAAAAGGATTACGATTGAAGAAATCAAGAAGAGTGCGTGGTTTACGCAAACCTACCCAGCAGAGCCTATTGAGCTGCAACTCGAAATGCTCACGAGAAAAATCAACCGAAAAATAGGCCAGAAATAATGTTTTGGCCTGAAAGCTAAAAAAATAATTAAGCTTGAGCAAGCCTAAAAATATTAAAAATCACACAAAAAATGTTAATAAAAAGATTAATTAAAAGGCGATTCGAACCTTACAGGATTTTCAGAACCTGAAACGCTCAGGGGCTGAGTTAACAAGGACGATGGAGACAAAGCAAGATGAATAGTTCACACTGTGGGGATTTTTTCGATAATGTCGCCGCCGAAGAAGAAAAAAATAAAAACAAAACAAAGAAAAAGGAAAAAACAAAAAAAAGAAGACGATTAAATCGCTGTATCATAACCTACTAATTATTATAAATTAAAGTATAACTCTGATAACTATATTCTTCTCAAACAAAACCCAAAAAAAAAACGCTTTATAATAACGAGCAGGCCAGGAGTACAGACGAAACCCTTCAACATGGAAAACATAATTTGTTGCGAGGATAATACCTAAAGAGCAACAATTGGAATATAGCCTGCTGAAATAATGACGGAGTGTCAGGATTAAATGGATTCGTGCTGCTAATCTGCAAGCTTATCGAAAAAGAATTTAAAATAAGCTATTGGATTTGGGGCTGGATCCTTATATTTTCAGAGAAGTATCATAAGACGAATAAGTGATCAAATTGCTTTGGGCTCTGGATTTGAAATGGCAATCTCATTGTACTACTGTAAAATGGCAAAAATGAGATGAATACAGAATCAATAAGGAGATTCGAGTATTAAATTGAAGAGTCGGAAGATCGAAACTCATGTGTATATCTTTAAGAGGTTAAGAATATTACGACATTGGGATGCAAAAGAAAGTATCATGATGCTCGACGACGGATGGGTTCTATTCCAAGGATAAAGAGTCGAGAGAAAGTCAAATGAGATCTCAAATTAGGAAAGATTCCGTGGTATTGCGTGATAAGAAGGATAGCATTTAGTTTTCAAAACTGGATTTGATACCAAAGAAGACAGTGGCTAAGGCAGCTCTTTCTAGACAATCTCGTTTAACTTTCTAATTTGCTCCTTTTATGATTAATATTATATATATAAGAATTCTGCTAGAGATGAAAAAATTAAAAACAAATAACGATGAAGACATTATTGCAATGTGTGTATATATCTCTCTGTAATGATCTCACTATATTGAACAGCCAGGCTTTTTTTTATTAGTCATCAATAAGAGTGAGGGTAAGGCTCTGGGTTTTAATAATGGGGTTTTGGGGTTTTGGGGTTTTGGGGTTTTGGGGTTTTGGGGTTTTGGGGTTTGGGG
>ENA-UOUE01000894-UOUE01000894.1-compost-metagenome-genome-assembly--contig:-NODE-894-length-21775-cov-23.431054_pt1 | contig 21775 bp, 8 predicted proteins | sample MGYA00238146_ERZ747223 | MGnify/ENA primary metagenome ERZ747223 (study PRJEB28781, sample SAMN06268865) | compost metagenome | isolation source: single cell | place: USA: California, Emeryville, Joint...
GTAAATTATTCGGTTATAAACAATTGGAGGACCAACCAGAATGCAAGCTTAGGGTCCCTGCGTTCAAACACCTCCAGTTCACAGGTATTCAATCGATATCTCCTCTTCAAGACCAGATTTCTTCAATGAAGTCCTCTCAATCCATAACAAACGAATTTATTTGCAGCAGCTCGAGTTCGGACATTTTTATTGAATAAGGGCAGTGAACCTTCAATTAAATTTAAATTTCCGCAAATACCCTCGAGCTGCTTATTCGTTAATTTTTATTATGAATGTATTGGTTGCTTATCATTCTATTTGCTTATGGCTCTCTCTAAACCCATCACCGTATTAATTGATGAGTAACATATTCATCATTTTATTTCATCATTAAACCAAGCGAAGAGAATTTGCTAAAGGATTTGAACTTTCGATGGATGTTCTTCATTTCAATTTGTAAAATCAGGCAGACTTTGTATTTTGTAACCAATAAGTGGGTTACAATGCAATAGAGTATCCAATTAGGCCTTGACCAAATTAAGTAATTTAGGGCTTTTGCCTTTATCTAAATAATTATTACGAATAAAATAATTTGTAATTACTATCGTTTCAGATTGAAATGAAAAATGAAAATGGATACTCCTTGAATTGATAAATTATGTGAGCAGTGAATGAAGATATTGCGGCTGTCGTATTCCTCGACTGGCTGGAACATCCATTCTTCTCCTCCTCCCTTGATATCTTCTAGCAGAGAGTTTTAAATTTCCATATATAGGAGTTTTCATCGTCGTTGATGATTCTCGATAACTAATAGCTCATTTGCTGTTAATTAGACGATTAGCTCGTATGAATGCCTGAGAGCAGAGACGCACACTAAGAAACATGAATTTCATGACTGTATATATGATGATGATATGCTAAGAACAGGCATTGAGACAGGAAGGAGACCGTGAGTCTTGTGTGTGTTGGAAATTCCTCTGATGTTGTTCAAAATAATGCTTTAGTTGATAGACACTCTTTATTTTTCTTTTTCCGCACATGTCTTTGGGTGAGGAAGAGTCCTGAAAGTCCAGGTAAGGCTTTCAAGCCATTGTTTAGCGATAATGCAATTACAGAGAGTTCCTTTTCGAAAGAAAAAACCGATGAAACTACAGTCTTCCCAACAAACATTTTATCATTTTTTAGGCGAAAAGCCTGTCAATCTCACTATTTCCCGCAGAAAATGGGAACTCTCTTGTGTTTCAGCACTGTTAACGTTTGTTAGCTGTCATATTTCACATATATTGGCAAATGCTGCAAACAATTCTCTAGAAAAGAGGTATTTGGTTTTTTTTTGGGTTCGATTGATAGCCAGAACAGAAGCAGAAGATTTGTCATGTATGTTTAAGATTCCAAGAACCGGCTGTGAAATCGCTGAGTTCTTTGGATTTTTTTAGAAAATTTTGTTCCACCAACTTGCTTCTGTAGGATATTGAGCAATTCGGCTCTAAAAATGCATTCTCGCATGTGGAAAGAATTATATAGTAGTCGCGAGGATTGGCTTGCTTTGAATGCTCATGTCAAAGAGCGCATTTCATCATCAAATTGAGCAGGACAATATAGCATTTATAGTTTTTTTGCTTTGTAATCAAAAGACTTGAAAAATCAATCTCACAAGCGACAAGTACCCAACTTAAAATTTTATCAGGACTTGGAGGTTTCAAATGAAATAAGCATCTATGATGAGACAAAAAATAGCGATTTTAGACTCTCTCAATATCCACACTCAAAAAGGGCCGAGTGGCAAGTAAATTTGGACTAATATTAATGCTTGATGGTCTGGAAGAGACCAGAGCCGAATACATTCACATGCATTAGATGCGTTTGTTGTGTGGAAAGTTCGTGTTACCCCCACTTTGAAACATATTTTTCAATGACTGCTCGCTCACCCAAGGGTTGGAGTTAGTGACTGCATGTAAAAGTCGAGCGATTTAATTTTTTTTAATTCGTAAACCTTTTGAATCAGAAATCCTTCCAATAAAATTTAATAATTAGAAAACACCCGCAGATTATTCGGAAGAAACTCAAGCCAGTGCTCAATTATTCATTCCAAAGCTGTTCCATCCTCTTGGGTCTCACCTCAACGCCAATAGATTTAGTCATTTCAAATTGGGCACAGAAAAAAATTTTTCGTCAATTTAATAAAGTAACCATGTACGCTCGAAAACTTGCCAGATTTGAAATTTAGCAGCATTTCAAAAAATTATATTGAGAGGATTTCTCACTTTTGTTATGTTTCCATGGAAAATTACAATTCAATCTGCCAATTTTTGATGAGTATGGTATTCCCAAAGTTTAGCTAAGCTGTTGATAGCTATTATTAGACTAATTATGTGGGTTCATTGTGAAGAATAAATGTATAGTATCACATTCTAAACATTTTAAGTATTTTAAGTAGTATTTACATATTAAGTTTCGCTTTTTTACAAACGGACTCTTGACCCGCTAAATTCCAAGGTTATGGCTAGATATGAAGCTGTATAAAATGAACATCATTCAAAGAACGACACGGCACGATAATGAAGGACAAACCAATCCAATGTGATTAGAAATAGCCTTTGCTGGATTCTCAATGACAATTTAACTATTTGTTTTCTCTCAATAAACGATATTCGTGCAGCCTTTTGAAACTTTTTCCCGACATTCAGTTCCCTCGGAAAAATTATTCAGGTAAATGCATAAGAGTCACTTCCAAATATTTGTATTCGATGTTGGATCTTAATGAAGAACTATGCGACTAATCAGCTAATACTTTATTGCTTCGATTCGATATCTTTGTTGCTTTTTCGTTAAGTTGCTATTCTGTGCGTTGCTGAGCCATAGCCATACGAATTTAATTAATGAGACCTAATTTTTTCTTGAACAAAGGAAGATAATCTCTGTATAGGTAGTTAACTAATAAAGCAGTGCAACTCTAATTCAAGAAACGATCGTGATAATGAAAAGTCGATGAGAGCAGCTTGAAAAATGATGAAACGCTGCCTTAGCTCCACTGCAAGTTTGATGCTAATTGACTTGATCTTATTTGAATTATTTCTTTTTCAAGAATTACTCCTCAGATCCTCCATCCTTGATAGATCGCTTTTTCCATGAAAATCAGAAAAGTTATTGAAGAACCGAAATAGTAGGTATTAAAACATAATATATACAACCTATAAAATCGTAAAATCGTAAAACAGTTTTCAGAGACAACCTTGTCCCGAGTAGAGAATACTGTATAGCTCATGTAAGTCATGCAGTTCTACAAGAGCGTCTACCTATTTTCAGATAGGCGTTCTCGTCTGACTTGGCTGACTTCGCATCAGCTACACAATTTCCCACTCAACATACCAATAACAAGAAATGCGTCACTTGCAAAACTACAATATTTTTAAATCCCCTGTTCAATTCCAGCTTCTATGAAACTCCATCATCTCAGTCACGCAATGGAGAATTCTTCTCAGTCGTCAAGGTTTAAATTGACGTTAATCAATAATTATTATCTGTCAAAAGTCGATGAATATTTATAATACTGAGAATTGGTCTCGAACTTTAGAATTTCTGCGCTCAATTTTAGTCTAAAGGCTTCTCATTCTATTCTATAAGGATCAAATATTGTCCACAATATACTCGGAATACTGACTTGACGCTTCTGACAAGACATTCAAACTACTGAAAAAATTTTATTTTCCTCCGTCAGAGTATGTATCGCTTACTAACATCTGCCATTGGCGAAAATCTATCACTAGCAAGCCTCGATACAGGAAATAACCCCACTATAGTGTATGAAATACTTGCAACCTAAATCAGCAGAATATTTCAAAATAATAGTCAATGCTTTGAGTTTCCTCTCATGGTTGGATTTTCCTTCAACATAGCGCCTTGGACAGAACCTAATTGGCTTCTTTCTTTCAACCATAGTCACGTCGATTTGAATAGCAGATACATACTTATAGTCACGAGATTATTATGGTGATGAGAAATAAAAGAAGCCTTGAAGAAAGAACTCTGCTATGGAAAAAACGATTTATTTTAGGTCTTCTTGGGTAATTCTATCGTAAAATCGCTTTCGAATTGGAAGCTAAGAAAAGACCTCGAACATCTTCCTTGGAAATTTTATTGTAAATAAATTTTGACAGTCAACATAAAAAGCGTTCCGAAAAGTTCTTTAAGAAAAGGAAATGGAAAGAATCGTTGAGCAGTGGAAATAGAACTCCTGAAGACTACTTCCAAATCCTCTTTCTACCAGCACTCCTAAATGAGATACAATACAGCCTCCATGCCCTAGCATAGCGCTTCGGGTTGCATTGAAAGGGATCAATCGCTAAATGATATTCTTCAGAGAGGAAATTATGAGTTCGGACCTCTAGAATGAAAAGCTGGCAAGAAAGTGGTACTGAGCTTCAATAAATTGCTTCAGCCTGAAAGGAGAAGTCCGATTAGGACTGCGAGAGATGAATATTTTCATTTTTTTGGAGTCAAATGAGGAATTTCTTAGCCGTATCCAAGTATCAATGGTTAGAGTCCCAGGCTTCACCTGTGGTAGCATCTTAAACTCTGTCTGACAGTGCTTATTAATCCAAACTCCCAGAATTGAGTGTTATGCCTATCCAGGAAGATAACTGCCTCATCTATTCTCAAAGCAGCAAAATTTGGGTTTGTGTTTGTATAGTATCAGTTGGTTAGACATCACTCGACTACCAAGGATAACGAATTTGCCTTTATTGGAATCTAATTGTCTCTTACTGTATTTTTCAGACAGTTGCTGTCCATAGAAAATTGTTACTGTGTGGCAGAAAACGAAGGGGTTGCTAGGGATATCTATCGGCATCAACTCCAACAACAAAGTCTTTGCTTTGCCTATCTGCTCGGAACATTTGAATTACGAATGAGAAATTAAAGGAACTCAAAGCAACCAAGAAAATCTAGCTTGCTGCAGTTTCAATTAGATTTTAGGTTCTATACTCCATAATCTCCCATTAATGAGAAAGTAGAGCGAAATATCATTTCAGAGTGTTGAATTAACGCCTAGGAGATGTCGGGGTCAGCTTATCTTAAATGAACTCGTTAGAGTAATTGGAGGAGCGAATATTTTCCAAAAATTGAATTGATTTATCGGAATTTTCCAATGGAACAAAGTTCTCTTCAAGTATTTTCAAATTATACATAATCTCACTTCGATAATTGAATAAAACTCGTAAGACTCCTAAAAAGCTGTGAAAAACAAAAATTTAAAACGTTGATCCATACACAAATTACATGTTTTATTCTCTTTTTCTTCCTTTAATGAGCAGAAAACCTTCGTCATTATCTAAAACTAGACAGGACTCGACGAGTCATTTTAATAAAGAATCTAATGGCAAAGATAATGCTTCATTTGTTAGGTATTCTGACCAAATGCATTCTTCTGAGGAAATCAAGGCTAGTATTTCAAGAATCTGCGAGTCAAAGGCTAATCAGGGCTGTTGTTTTCTTGCTCTTCCTCAACGATCGGCTCGCCAGAATTTAGAAATTTAAAAATAACGACTTTAATTTACGATTTTCAAGCCTCTTTCTGGAAATAAATTTGCCTTTGCCCGCTATCTCCACATCCATCTCGTCAGAATTGCTCAAAGTCAAGAGAATCCCGCATAAATACCCCACATAACTAAGCTTTCTAACATTTCCTTTAAGCACCAGGGGATTATCCATGTATAAAACCCATATTCTCCGCCAAATACAAAAACTTTGACAAGACCCAACTATCACATCTTGCACTAACGCATTTGAGATAGCCTTTTAGATTAATAGTTATCCTTAAAGCCATCGCCTCGATATTTTTTTGCGGAGGAGCTTACTGAATTCAGCCAGGATAGCTAAAAAAAAAATCAAAACAATTACCGTTATAGCGTGTTAACCGGGATATGACTTTTCTCATTCCAATATCTCAGAACAAAATGTGATGAATGAACGGTTATTTTTTAAACCAACCCTTCTTAAGCAGTACTGAGTCAAACTTAATAATAAACAAACATTCTCCTCCAAAGTATTTCTTATACACTAATGAACAAGCTATCAAGAGTTCTCATCACTGGATCTCAAGGGCAACTAGGGCGCTCTTTTATCGAATTACTCAATAAGAGGTAACAAAAATTCTTTCCACCTCAGCTCATGGTTAAGCAGAATCGGCGCTGGCAATGTTCTCTCAACGGATCTTCTCGATAAGGAAAAGGCTGCCACTCTCTCCAAGGCAAAGCACTACGAGAAACTTGACGTCACAGTACCGAAGCCTTTGTCTCACAAACCACTAACTTTTCATAATTTTTAGGATAGACAAGCCGTCAAGGAAACAGTCAAAAACTTTGAACCATCGCATATTATCCATCTCGCTGCCATTCTTTCAGCCACGGGCGAGAAGAACCCTCAATGGGCTCTACAAATTAACGAGGAAGGCTTCAAGAACATCCTTGATGAATCCATTGCAAACAAATCAGCGTAAAGACACTTCTTTCGATGCTGAAATGCTAACCAATGCTTATCAGACTTTATGTTCCAAGCACTATCGGAGTCTTTGGACCGACCACTCCAAGAGACAACACTCCTAACCACACCGTCCTCGAGCCTGAAACGGTTTATGGAATTTCTAAAGTAAAATCAACAAATTTCCTTGAATATAAACTCATGATTTTGCATTTATAGATAATGGTCGAGCTCTTAGGAAGTTACTGGGCCAAGAAAATCGGTTTGGATTTCAGATCACTCAGATACCCAGGCGTGGTCTCCGCGCTCCCACCAGGAGGCGGTACTACTGACTACATCATCGAGATGTACTACGCCGCTGCGAATCAAGAACCATACAAATGCTTCTTGAGAGAAGACACGGCGCTTCCGATGATTCATCTGGATGACTGCATCCAAGGAACGATCGATTTCATGGAAGTGGACCCAAGTCTCCTCAGCACCAGAGTATATAACATGCCAGGGTTCAGCGTAACACCAAAGGAAGTCGAAATGTCAATTAGGAAGTAAAGAAGAGTTAGCTTGAGCTTTAATGTTTATAAATCTTCCTTTCATAGATTATACCCTGACTTTAAGGTGACCTATGAGCCTGATTTCCGGCAGAAAATCGCCGATTCATGGCCTAAAAGCATCGACGGAAGTGTAGCCAAGAGAGACTGGGATTATTCCCCCGTGTACCAAAGCGTCGATTCAGTTACTAAGGAGATTATGTATGCTCTAACCAGATCGAAGACCACTGCTACCCATGTCGATACTACCAAAGTTCAAACCTCAACGAAATAAGCTCGGGATACAATTAATTAACTTTAATACCCCAATTTGTAAGCATGAAAATTGGGATCAAATACTAAAACTAGCAGTTTTTTTGACTTGAGCGTTAGTCCATGCTTTTCGCTCCCTATTATTTAATTAGGCAAGTTATTTCGGATTACTTTGAACGTAGGTGTTATAACTGCTAAATATCTGTATATTTGAACTATTTATTCGAGTATTGCCTGTTCGCAAATGGTAATATAGTTAAACACCTCTCGAGAGAAGATTCCTCTTTTTTTTTAGTATTCATTGGCTTAATGGGCTTCTTTGCCTCGAATGAAACGATTCTTAACCTCATAATATATGGCACTTGATTTATCGTTATGTTCACCGATAAGGTAAGTTTAACAAAAGAATGTTGCTAATTTTCAATTCTCCAAAATTCTCTTCTATAATATTCTCAGAAAGCCAAGCGTTTACTACATATTATCAACTAAATTTTCTAGACTCGCTCAATTTTTTCGTCTCAATATGTGAAGAAGATACTAACTAACAAACAAGCAGATTTAAAAGGAAAAAAAAGACAACGTTCGTTTTCCTATACACTTAGATACACTAAAGTCCTGACGCTACTCAACATTCAACTAAATTATTTGGATATCTGCTTCTTCTTCCTCAATTTCTTGTTGCAGGTCTCTTAACGTTCTTTTCCCGGTTTTCAGCTTCTTCGGAACTTTGACCGGAGCCTCCGCCTCAGTTACTCCATTACTCATAGAGCTTTGCAAACCAAAGAGATTTTTAATCAAATCGTCTCTACCAGGAATCAGTTTCGTGTTGTCAATAGGCGTCATGAAATTCATCAGCTTAGGATGTACTTCATATCGCAGTTTTCTGGCTTTGGACGCTCTTCTATCGACGTTCGGTTTCGCGATTTTGCTTCTTAACAGCTTTTGTTTCAGATACGCTTGGGTATTACCAACAGCCAGCTCTCCGTCGACGAGATCGGTCTGGGTTTGCGCGTTTGTAATGAACTCTTTGTAGATCTGGGAATAAAACTCAGAGTCATTGTAGATCTCCTCATCGTACTCCTGCTCGTTTTGTCCTTCAAACGCTCCTAGCATCTTAAAATCTTTATCCTTCAGCTGACTTCGCTTAAGGAGACGAGGATAATCATCCATCATCTTCTGCGCTTGCTGCATCGGAGTTTGAAAAACATTCATAAATTTGCTCTTAATCGAACTTGTGTTCATCAAATTGAATCTCTGGCTGAACGTGTTTATTGTCTCCTCCAGCGCAGGGAGCGTTTCTTGGAACTGAGTATCCAAATCGTTCCAAATAGCCTCAGCGTCGAATTCAAAGTCCTGTTGGAAGGTGTCCCTTGTAATTTTCAATTGCTCCAAGTGCTTTTGAGCCTGTTTTAGCCTTGATTTCGGGCCTGAAGGCTGATCGCTGCTTTTCTTCATAGCAGACTTTGCGAAAGTTTCATGTGAGATCGAGCCCATCAGATCCATTAAGTCCAGCAGTTCAACTTGCAGCTCAGTGGCTGCGACATCAATCGCTGGAGTTTGCTTCTTGAAGTGGTTAAACGTCGACGAGGATGGAACTTGATTGGCGTATTTAAAAACATTCTGCATGGAAACTCGGCACTCAAGCAAGCCATCCCAGAGTTTCTGTTGATTTTGCACGTTCTTGGCTTTTTCAAGTTCTTTCGTGTCTTTCTGCGCGTCTTTGAACACCTGCTCGTCCTGACGGTCCAGATCTTCGAGGATATCGTCGATGTTAACGTCATCTAGCTTCACCTTTTTTCTGGAAGCGGTCTGAGCGCCATTGGCTTTGCCTCCAGCAGCTTTTTTGCTGCTTTTCGCCTTGGGCTGAACTTCCTCTTCTTCTTCCTCATCCTCATCATCGAGGCCTGAAGCGAGCGCTGAGTCGACCTCTTCGTCGTCGTCGGCATAATCATTGTAGAGGTCTTTTCGCGAGACCTTTTTCCCTTCGTAGAGCGGTTCATTTTGGTCTTCGAGGTCCATGTCGTTGAATAAACCTCTCTTCTTTTGGGAGCCTGGGCCTCTCATTTCATTGACGTCTTCAATGAGGTGGTCTAATTGAGCATCCTTCCTCTGAGAATAGTCGATATTCTCAAATTGGGCGTAATCTTCGGCGTCGATACGCGCGCTCAAGCTTTTTCGCTTGGAGCTCGAAGCAAACTGTTCCTCTAAGCGCTTTTTATGACTCATCTTCCCTTTGTACTCGACTAAATTAATTTTATTTCTGAAATGCTTGTTTTGGTATTCGCTTATTTGGTTGACTTATCAATCAAACGGGGTATATTCGAAGCAGAAGAAACCTGATAGAGTAGAAGATACAAAGCACAAAAAATACTTCGTTTACAACCAAAACCAGAAACTTTTCGGCAAGAGTGTTGATAGATGCAGTTGATGCCTCTGCATTTGAAAAAAAGAATTACTAAATTACTGATGAAGAGAGAATAAGAAACGATTTGATTAGTAATGATTCAACTTAGCAAAATTGTTATTGGCTGTCTAATTGGTGTTCAGGCCATATTAAGTAGTTATAATACAGTAGATAATTTGTATACAATTGATTGCTTTATTGAAACACTGTCTCGCATAATATAAAACGCATGATTATTTAAAAAGTGATGATTTCCTCAACAGCTCCTATGGCTTTGAGGAGTGAGAGCCTTCTCATTTATTTCGGCTCGAAGCGCTATGAGAAAATATTATAGCGATTTATTTCAATGGAATTTTTGTTACTTTGATGTCTTTTCTTGAGAGTTTGATTGCAAACGCAGCTTTAATGAATTCATCTTCATTGCTGAGTATAGGCTCAATAAATTTCGATGTGATATAAGGCAGGATGTCAGGCAGGTCTCGCATATTCAACAATGCCTTTTCTTTGGCTTTTAGAATCGTCAGCGACACTCTGAATAGAATTTTCTGTTTTTCGTAGAGGAGTGTGTCCATGATTCTCACCACGATGTTAAACGGGAAACCCACGGTCCCTGTGAACAGCGTCATCCACCAGTTCACCCCGAAATGAACGCCTTCAACCCCAGTTTTTTTCTATAATAAGCGATATAAGTCCATTTTCCCGAGAAATTCTTAAGCTTACAAAATGGGCTGAGAGGTTCGGTAACTGGACCTTGATCAACTGATCCAAAATCGTTAGTTGTCGAGTCACAGACCTCAGGTCCTTATAATAGTCCAGCAGCTCATAATTTTTCATCAGGCTGAGCATAATCCAAAAAGCTTCCTTCAACAATAAACAAATTTAGTTCATTCAGTTTCGAAAGAGCTTTGGTACTTCATCATTGCAATACATAATTAACGTACCAGCAATATAATTCAACCCTTGGCAATACCCCATGTCTTTATACACCAACGATAGCGCCGTGAGCACTCTTTCGAGGCTCTTTTGGCCAGGACCACCTTTTTCGTTGAAGAAATAGTGTTCGGGGAAAGTTCGAGGCACGTCTTTCATAATTTCGTCTCTGCAAGGGACAACCTCAGTTTTGAGCAGCTCCTAATGAAAAGTTCATTAATACTCTGTAATAAGAGGTTAGCACTGTACATGGTAGTTGATCTGAGGGAAGGCTTGCTTTATTGATTGTATATCAGCTAAAATCGGCCAAACTTTTCCTCTGAGCGCCTCTGGGATCCCTTTTCTAATTCGAATCTTCACTGAATTTCGTTTAATGGTAAAATGTGACGAGTTTTGTACATTTCTTGTCTATTTTTAGACTTGAAGGCTTGATTCTCGGGATCATTGACCTCCATTTCTCGATTCGAGCATTATCTCGTTTCTGGACAGCCTTACTTGGCGACACGCTGCAACATTTCATTAATTAGTTGCGGGAGGATTCAGAATACTTTTCATCGTATTTTGCAGGCGCTTTAAAGCCAAAATGATCGAGTTTTTGAGGTTTCGGAAGCGATTCCAAATTTAATTTTGGAATTTGTTCATTCTTGGGCTCGGAGACGGGCTGGGAGACTGGCTGAGAGATTATCTTAGGGGGTGATAATAGCACAGATTCCGACAAAATCGATGGCTGTTGAGGTTTGATCTCCGATTCTTTGCCGGAGAAATAGGAACCGAGGAATGGATCATACCCTTCTGAAGATCTGGTCTCTGGAATGTGCTGTAAGGAGGGCAACGTGATGACTGACTGAGAGAATGAGAGCATTGGGTCAGGCAGGGTCAAGTTGAGAGAGAGATCTAAGGTGTGGTCGTCAAGGGGCCCATCCATTGTTTTGAGCAAAATGCGAAAATTTTTTTATTTTAAAAAACGTTGTTCATGATCAAACGTGTTTAATTCGTGTTCGGACTAAATCTGGTGTAGGGTGGGGGGCTCATGCTGAGGTTATGGAGGAAATCAGTGGTTGGAAGAGAAAAACGAAGAATATCCCATTCGATGATGAGGTTCAGAAGGGCGAGGTTCCGAGATCAGATGGCTGAACTTGGGTGGTCAATTCGGATACTCAGGACGAAATAACTAACATCGCTGAGATTTACTTGTGATCTTCTGATGGATCTGCATGGTAGAGCTAAAATTTCTGCTTTTTTTTTTTTGCTTCTTTGTCTCGGATTCTCCCTTATTTTGAATATTTTCAAAAATTCGCTAGTCTGATTATTGGATGAGGTTTCAGTATACCCACAACGACATTCTCTATTAACAGAAAATTTCTTTTATTCAAATGCAAGGCCAAGTTTAGAGATGATAGTAGAAAATGTTTCTCCTCAATCAGGTTAATTTTAAATTTATGATATCACTTTCAGAGGAAATTCCAATAGAGAATCTTCAGTATTTCTCATATTAACCATAAATCTAAACCCAGAGATAAGTAATTTGTTGTGATATGAGTAATGATCATATTATTCCAATTAGCAACAAACTTCTCAATGCAGGTGCTGTATTAATTTGAGTATGAGTAATTCATTCAACAGAAAAGCTCCACTATCTGTCTCCTAAATAACATTCTAATCCTTAGCAACTCCTCAACTTCGCCAGGAATCCACACTATTCAACATTATCTTCATTGAGTAATTTTTTTAGCTGTTCGTAAATCATCCCAGGATTCGAAAATTTATTCGCTAGAATCATTCTAGTCCATCAAGTAAGTATTCAGTAAGTTGACAGATACCAATCCAATAGATTCGAAGAAAATAATTTTTGGATAAATGCATCTAAATGGCAAAAAAGAAGCAGGCTAAAGAGCCTCTCCTACAAAAGCGGCTCACCCTCAAGGAAAAAGTAACTTGGAGCCCTCTGAAGAAATACGAGCTATTCAGTACGACGCTCTTTCCTTAGAAATTTATCCAATTACGATAATTTTCATTATAGATAAAGTTCCTTGGAAACTCATAATCCATATCGCCTTGATAGTTTTCACAACCCTTCAAGTGATCACGTTAGACGACATCTACGCCTCTCATGCACGACAACAGAAAAAAGTGTTTAATAATATTTTTCTGGTATATTGAGTCACAAAACATACATCCTCAGAAATCAATATTAGGGAGGTGACTCGGAAACTAGCACTATGATGCTTTTTGGCATACAGGATCTAAAAGATCATCTCGAAACAACTGTCAAGGTAGTATTACTACCATATCATCCCAACATCATGAAATTCAATATATCTTAGAACCTGCGAGATATTGACAACCTACTTTTCCAGAAAGTCTTCAATAAAGACCAAATACTCTATGGATTAAAAGCTTATTACCGCGGAGGCAGTGACGAGCGCGTTGGAGACTACCTAGTAAACATTAACAACGGATTAATGCCATACATTAACATCTCAGACACCAATTCGCTCAAGGTACCCACTAGCCTGGTCTTCCTAACTCAATTTTCAGAGCTTCACGAATAAAATAACGAAAATGATAGTTTCGATGAAAGGCCTGCAGACGGAGCTCTATCAAAATCAAAATATCAATCCATGCGTGGGCTGGAACATACAAATGCATTATAGCTTCGAATCTCTTTCAAGAGTTCGGACGAGCCTTGAAACTCAGAGCTATCGATGCGATCCTCATGTAAAAAGGCTGATTAAATCAAAGATTGCGAGCACTTATTTTTCAGATGTCAAGACATAGGCACGCACCGTTTTTCTCTCCTTTATCCACGAATTATTTCTATTGCGTGGTGATTTTCCTACTGGGAATGGCTTCATTGGTTCAATTTATCATATACTTCTATCGCGTCGGTATCACCTACCAAGAGGCGAAGGTAAGATACCACGCAAACGATGTGACCTCGAGAGAGCAGTATGAGAGGAGGGTAAAATTAACAGGATTAACTAATAACAGCAATTCTCGATTATAGAGAATAGAGCTACTGAGGCAAACGGCCGTCCACTCTAAATCTCTTAAGAAAATCATCAAGAAGAATTATTCTTGGGAAGACCTCACTGTGCTTGAGAAACTGAGCTTTATCAGCTTCTGGAGCATTTTCGGCGTTATTGGAAATATCATTCAGATTTTTGGCTCAGCATCCCTTATCTATGCGGATTTAACGCAAAATACCCTTGAAGTTTTGAGAAGCGACACACTTTTCGTTGGATTTGGATGCTTCTTCGCTTGGATCCAAATCATGTATTATTTAGAGTTCAACCAGGACTTGGTCGTTCTCTCGACTATCCTCAGGAAATCCCTGCCGAGGATCCTATCGTTTTATCTGTTCTACGCGCCGCTGTTCATCGGATTCGTTGTTTTCTGTAAAAATTTCTCTTAAGCTTTCACTAATACAACTCACAGGCCGTGCGATATTTTGGAGATATCCTTTATTCGAGGGTTTAGGCGTTTCTTCAATTACGCTGTTTGCTTTGCAAGCAGGAGATGAAATATTTGCTTCTTTCCAGCAGGTCCATGACGATGGTTATGCGCGACAGATAGTTCTGTTTGTTTTCATCATAATATTCTACACAGCCATGCAAAATATCTTCTTCGCTGTGGTACTCGAGGGGTTCCAGCTCGCGCAAATCCAAAAGCAGATCGATAATGACGACCCCTGGACGAACAAGAAACTTGTAGATGTATTGTCGAAGAAGCGAACGCATCGTCTTTCGCTCCTGGAAGAAGACATTGAGGAGGAAAAGTATTAATATTGTTATTCATTTTGGTTTTGATCGAATAAAAGTGACCGAAATGAGAAAGCAGAAGAGGAAACGAGACAGAAACGCTCAAAGTCAGCGCCGAATTCACCAACGTTTGTTCTCGAGGAGGATAGGAGCAAGCAGCAGCAACGGCGACCCACGGTCATTGAATTGGGTAATGAAATTTCCTAGGCATGACCGCTTAATTGGGTATAGAGAATAAGAGACTGCTAGAATTTAAAGAAGCGATGAATCAACAAATGGCGAATTTCAGAGAAATTTTCAAAAGGTTGAAGCGTTTAAAGCATTACTTCTTAAGCTCAGAACTATGTAATAAAGCAATTGTAGAGTCATATCTCAGAGTTTTATAGTGATAAATGAAAAAGCCTTGCTGAAAATGAGATATCGGATGAAACTACAGGAAATTTCAGCGACATTGAACTACGAATTTTACACTGGAAAGTTCCGAAGCGTTGTTAATGAGATGTTGAGGCCTTAGGCGATACCGCAGCATTCAAGAGAGAGAAAGCGTTAATTCTACCGACTTATGTGCTATTTTTGTTAATCCTTTGTGTTTATAGTATATATGTATTTCACGTGTTCAAAAGCTTAAATATGAGACGATCTTGTGATGTTTTCCCGATGTAATGTAAAAAATTTCATAAACACATCAGAAAAAGTTGCAAAAATCTCTATTTCTCTATTTCATATTATTATTTCTTCGTAGGAGTGGTCTTCGAAGTGGTAGTTGTCGTCTTTGCAGTACTCGTTGTTGGTTTCGCTGTTGTAGTCGTCTTGGTTGTCGTTGTCGTTTTAGATGTGGTTGCTCCTTTAGTTGTTGTTGTTCCAGTTTTTGTCGGTGTTGTTCCAGCTTTCGTCGTTGTTGTTGTTTTGGCTCCTGTCGTCGATTGTTTTGGAGCCTCCTTTTTCTCTTCTTCGACTTTCTTTGCAAGTTTCGCCTTCTCTTCGGCCTCCTTCTTTTTTTCTTGTTCTTCCAACCAAGCCGCTTTCTCTTCAGCACTCACACATTCAAGAAAGTGAGATCTCTTGAGAACTTCGGTTGGAAAGACGTTCTTTGAGCCAAGAAGCATGACCTTAAACGAGTCTTTTGTGCTGAGCTTGTCAGACTGTGGTAGGAAGTCTGGGAAATGCTTTGCCCTGAATTCTTCAATATTCGGGTACTTGAACACCCATTCCATGTCGAAAAAGTTCCAAGGCACGAGTTCTGTGCCAAAGATAGGTTCATGGGCATAATCGTGTTCAATATCGCCAAAATTCAAGACAAGCCATTGTCCAAATTGAGCAGAGGCGAGGAATTTACGGCTGATGTTTTCAGCGGTAACTTCTCCTGGTGCAGCTTTCCAAATATTGGGTCCTTGGTATTTCATGAAGGTTTCAACGATTCCTGTTTTATCGATGATCACGAACCATTTTTTCTGCTGCGCGTCGCACGCGTCGATGACTTTGTTGAGCTCTTTGATTTCGAATTTTTGAGATTCTAAGGCTGCTTCCATGATAGATGATTTATTTTCTATTAATTATTCTCATTCACACTCAGTTGCATTTTAAAGGGGATCATCAGATCAGAACGGATCTGGTGTGATTCCGGAAAATTGTGCCGACGGATCCTATTCCGGTGATTCTTGCTCTTGAATGTCGGAAGCACTATGAGAGAGGAACTTTATGGAAACTTACAAGACGTGGGGAAAACAAAGGTACGAAGATATATAAGGATATTTCAATGAAAATGATAAATAGAGAAAAATAAAGAAAAGAGGCGACAATCTCAGGAGATCGAGAGATTTCTCATGTATCTAACGTTATTAAGATGGACTGCTGTCTGACTCCTCCTCAAATAGTGTGGTATGAATTGCTGTTACTACAACAGATGATATCATATCTACAATTCATAGTTTCTAAAGTCATTGCCTTTGATTTCTCCTCTATACTTAGCATCACTGAAAGCTTAGTGACTGGCGGCGCTTTGTGGTGGGCTATTGTTTGCGCTTCGTTCAGATGGCGTTCGAAAGAGCAAAAATGGATATTTTTTTTTTTTCTTACCTAAAAAGCAAACACCCATTTCGTGCATCAAATATTAACAAATTCCTGAATGGACAATTGGCTGATTCAATCACATTCATTGTCTTGGCTTTCTGATTTCCAATATTAGAGCCATAAACCACCAGCAGGGAGAGGCTTGATGCTTCGACTGCATTAGCTAACCTTCTCGAAATGCGGAGGCGTTTTAGATACTTGTGGTGGACATTTTGGAAATTTGTATCTGTGGGAACCTAATCATATAGAACTATGTTGGAATCTCGGCTGGTTAAAGAGTCGATTGCTGAGCAGATAATTATGAGGACAGTTTGTCAAATTTAAAGCCTTCTCTTGATCCTAACAAAATATCCATCAGAACGTTCCTTGCGTCTGCAGAAGCTTTGCATCAAACCAAATACAACAATGAACCTTATAGTCTCACATTCATCATTTTCTCCAGTAAAGAACTCCGTGCCTGCCCAAGTATACAAGCAAGCAAGTGAGAATAAATCGAGACGCACATTATATTTTAAATAGCAAGGTCAAAGGAAGTTCGAATCCTGTCAACAGGACAGTAAATCGGTTTAGGGTCACAAATATAAGAAGCAACTTCGATTTTTTTCGTTTTTTGGTTTTTTGGTTAGTTCAGAGAGCCATTCACAATCCACCTAGGGATCATACTCTATTCCACAATTGGTAATTTAATTGCAGAGGGAAAAACAACAGTTGGAGCTGCCTTTTAACAGTCCAACCACTTATCATGCTGAAGAACAGGCCAATCTCACAGACACATTCATAATCCACCCTATTTAGAATCATGTGATCCACTACATGGATGCGAGCAACCCTAACAGAGCCTTCTATACCTCTTTTTCCTGAGCAACTAAGTTTATTGTTTCCTTTATTTATGGAACTGGAATTAATAAATTGCTCTTCAAGTCTCAGCTCAAACAGAATAAATAATTAAAGAGCGGAGCTTTCGAATTTTGTTAGCCAGCGCAAATACCTCTTAGATGAAAATTGCGATAGAATCCAATTTAATTATCATAATGAACTTCCTTACAACGTCAGAATGTGGCCTTCTCATCACATTTTCGGGAAAAATTGGCATTGTGATGAAGATATCTTTCTCACAAGCAGAAAATCCACTCATAAATGCGAAATCTTTTCCATTCTAGTTTTTCCATGTCACAAGACTAGTGATAGAACCTGAGGTCAGTTTAAGTATAATAATGCATTGTTTGGTACATTGATTTCCTTCACTGCTTTATTTTAGTGTATTTTATTTTAACGACAGCCAATAATGCAGTTAAATAAAAATTACCAATAAGGAGCAATTAAAAAATTACAATACGTACCAATAACGTGAGCCAAAGGAGCTAAGACCCCGGCTCGTCGCAAAAACTCCATTAAAAAACCTAGAAAAATAGTTATTACGGCTATTGCCTCTCCTTTAAGTGTTTTGAGCAATGCATTGCTCAATTCTCCCAATTTTTTCAATTGAGCTCCATTCTGAAAGCTGACTGTGTCCCTAGTATCAACTCTCCTTCGGCCGTCTCTGAAGTTCAAAAACGTGGCTTGAAACCTAAAACTATGGAAGTAAGAAACGTTCTATTTGCTCGTGTAAATTATCAAACGATCTGAATCAATCGTTCGATTAGTTAATTTTTTCTCAAAATTCAAAATGCTCTCTTCATTTCAAATTCCAATTTTGCTCTTTATGTATCTCCCTAAAATCATATTCCTTAGCACAAATTTCCTACGTAGAGCCGTCCACCTTATTAAGATCACATACTATCTCGGCAACATTGCTAAAGTCTGTATTTTTAAGAAATTCTCCTGAATTATTCAAGAAGTACTAGCACACTATTGTCGCGAGTATACGAGATGGAATCACTAACCTTATGCTCTGTTGCCACTAACTCGAAGTATTTCATAAAGTTTCGTGCCTTAGCCTGCAAGTCCTAATGTTTTAGGCTTTTCCTAGCTAATGATTTTCCTTTTTGCAGTGAACCCCAAAGTATCAACAACCTCTCTATGCCTTCTCCCCAAACTCAATCTCGGAGCATCCGGATGGGTTACCGCTCTATTTCCATTTCATATACCCACTCTTTATTAAAAATTAATCATTATCACGTCACTGCAACGTTTATACAGGAAAGCTGTAGTTTGGCTTTATTAAATTTAAATATCACGTATTCGTACACCGACTTCAGAGGCCAAGTGGATTAACCTCACCATGAAAATATTTCCCTTTCCTTACCTTATCCTGCTGGCGGTCCTCCCTTGTCTCGCTCTTTCCGACCCCAGGGAGGTCTTAGTTGCGCAGTATCCTCCGGTTACGGATTGCAATCCGGATGACCCTCTCAACGCAGCGGAAGTCAAAGGAATTGAAGTCAATATCCTGAGACAAGCGTTCGAAGAGATAGGCTGGGTTGAAGGGACTGACTATTACTTTAACTGCACTAATTGGGATGACTTTTTTGACGTAATAGAGCACTACAGCCGCCCTGTTTTAGGTGCGATTAATGGAATTACGATCTCCTCTGACCGTTTGGCTTCTGGTTTCAAATTTTCTCAGCCTACCATGTCGACAGGGATGTCTCTCTTCTATAAGAAGCCAGATGTCGATGTTTTTTACATTCGTTCATTCGACACCGTTTTTTTAGTTTTGATGGTCGTCCTACCATTTATGGTTGGATTTGTCATATTCTTTTTCCAAGGCTGTAAGGCAGGGATCATGAACTACGTATGGTACGTCTTGACTATCTATTTCAAGTGCGACGACATTCATCGCATCAACATGGAATCCAGATTATTTTCGCTGGCTGCGAAAGTTATGATGATGGTTGTGATGGTGCTTTACACTGCGTTTACAACCAATAATCTGACTTTCGATAATAGTTTCGGAGGTGTAACCAGCGTGTCAGATTTACGAGGGCTTAAAGTTGCAACGCTAAGCTATTACGCAAACACTATCCGCTCTAAAGGGTCAATCTACCAAGATTTTCCCGACGTTTGGTCCACTGAAGACTTTCTTGAAGCAATTAGAAACACCAGCGCAAGCTATATCGCATATGATGCGCCAATTGTTACTTATGTCGCGACTTTGGAGTGTGACCTTTACGAGCTGCTTCCAAATTTCTACAAATACGATTTTGGATTCATGATGCCAAATCAGATTCCCGCAGAGGACGAGGCGAAAGTTAATGAGGGTTTGACGATGGCATTTATGAAGAAAACTCAGACGGAATATATTGACGAGTATTTCGAGGAAACATTAACTGACGCTTGTACGTCAAAGCCTGCGCTTAGTCTAACCTACATCTCCTTCGATAGCGTAAAAGGGCTGTGGTATATTTGGGCTGTCGGAGTTGGAATTTCGGCAGGAGCGATGGTGTTTAACATGATAAAAGTCTTTATGAAGAAGAAAAAGAATGAGTATAATTTCACTGGGATAAGAGCTGAAGCGGATCAAAGTATCCGGGCGAAGGTCGCCGCACAATTAGCGATTCATTTGGCAATCTCTGTGGGTGATATCGAGTTGGAACGGAAGGAGCTTCAGAAAGTTTACAGCAAAGTCCTCGATAAGATGCAACTCGACGAAAAAGTCTATCTGAGAATATCAGAGACGCTCTCCAGAGACCATGACTTTAAGAGCTTAAAGCACGCTTATTTCACCAGCAATCCTTCGCAAAGTCTGATCGATCTTATTAAAGAGAATAAAAATTCATTCATACGCCAGATATCATTGAAAATCAACAAAATGCCTCCGGGAAAACTACCAAGCCGTCCAAGCGCTAAAATCGTTAGTCCGTTAGAAAGTCCTAATGGAAGTTTCCTTACGAATAAATCAGATAGAAAGGCCGGGGGAGGATCGTCTCCTTCTGGTTCTGAGGTGCTGCCAGCAGCGAAGAGAAAAAATTCTAAGAATCCTCAAGAAGACGTGAGTTATATGGGTTTCCTCATGGACAAAACCCATAACCCTAGGCCTCATCGTGTCTCTAAAAGTAGCGTGCTGAGTGACATGTTCGGTATTAAAGAAAAAAAGGAGCATGCGTATCTGAAGAGGATCAACGCGGAAATTATAAAAATTTACAAAATACCAAGCTCCTCAATCGATTCCGAGATGCTTGAGTCGGCTTTGGTAAAGATGATCCACGCAAAAAACAAAAGAGACGCCAAATTCCAGCAGAAGAATTATGGATTAGGCCCAGATTTCGATTTCTTGATTACCCGAAGAGGAGGACTGTTCAGACAAAGACCAAGGGACATGTTCCAAGGAGATGACGCGTCGGACGCTCCGAGCATAGAATATAGGCGCAATGACTCTCTTATACTTTCTCCGCAGAGCAGCATTCTCCCAAAACAAAAGAAAAAGTTTGTTATGCTTATACCAAGTTCCCAGGGCCCTTCGAGGAATATCCTCAATCATTCGTTCCCGAGTCGATCTGTCCTCAGTCCTCGAACTGCGAATCTTACTATGCGCATGCAGTCTCCGGATGCGACCCTGCGCATCGAATCTCCCGACGTTTCTTTGCGCTTCGAGCAGCATGATAATACTCTGCGCTTTGAGCCTCCTGATAATACTTTCCGCTTTGAATCTCCCTCTGGAACCATGCGACTTGATTTTACTCCAAGGGAAACTAGACGAGCGTTTTTCAGTGGAAGTAATTACCAGCCTTAATGATTTATATTGAGTTGCTTTTCTGCGACTTTTTCTTGAAGCTCAAAAATATAAGGGGTTAATGCACTTATTGAATTGTTATACTTCTAATGTTTTACCCTAAGCTAGATATATATTGTTTTTGTTATGTGCTGGCATTTTTGTTTTTTGGCTTTTCAAATTTGAGCCTCAAGATGTGCATTCAACTCCACAAAAACTATTAGTTGCTTGCATGATGGATTTTACAGTAAACGCCTTTTCTTTTTATTCAAAAAATTATGTGTTTTAGTAGAAACAACGAGAAATTGTTGTTCTTTATCAAGGAAATAGTTAAGCTCGGCAAATTGCCACTTTGTGTAGTTTGTACTTTTAGATGAATTGAATATTTGGTTGACGACTAAGAAAACCGAGCTTTTTGAACAATTGCGAATATAAATCTACGCCTGTCCTTTGCTACTGAAGTGATTAAAAAACTGAAAGACTGCCCTTCTTAGTTAAAGAATTAGTTTTTTACACTGAAAAGATAAAGGAGATTGAATCCGGAACAATATTCGAAAACCGTTTGAGAAAAAATAACTTAACAAAATTGAAAATATTTTAGAATAGTTCCAATGAATAGAGAGTTCGTAAAAATTTTAAATGAATTCGTAATTCAAATTTCTGATTTTTTGAGAGGAACTTCGGAATTTCAAAATAGGTTTAAATA
>ENA-UOUE01000897-UOUE01000897.1-compost-metagenome-genome-assembly--contig:-NODE-897-length-21750-cov-3.690675_pt1 | contig 21750 bp, 12 predicted proteins | sample MGYA00238146_ERZ747223 | MGnify/ENA primary metagenome ERZ747223 (study PRJEB28781, sample SAMN06268865) | compost metagenome | isolation source: single cell | place: USA: California, Emeryville, Joint...
AGCTTGTTGAACTGATACAAGCGTTGACGCGTTGTGAATAGGGTGGACAGGGACTTTTTCACATGATTGTAAATATGCTAGTATGAGGGATGAGCCTGGAGCAGCAGAACGAGATCATGCAGATAGAGAAAAGAATCAAGGAGGAGGAGTTTCATAAGTATCAAGCGGCAATCGCTGAGATGAATCGAAAAAGAACGGAAGCTGAGAGAAAGCAAGCGATTGAGAAGCAAGACGCCGGGACAAGCCCTCTGAAAAGCAGACAGGTCGAGACTAGTCGCGACAATGACCAGCAGTTGCAGATTGAAAACGAAAGACTGAAAGCGCAGCTGAGAGAGGCTCTGGTGATCAATGGGGAGTTAGAAGATGAACTTGCAAGCAAAGAAGCCCGAGTTAGAGAGCTCGAGCAAAGGAACTTTAGCAAACGGGATTCAGAGAGTCAGTATGGAAGAGAATCGATCCAATTTGGAAGGGAATCGAGTCAATATGGAAGAGAGTCAAGCCAATATGGAAGAGAGTCAAACCAATATGGAAGAGAGACGAATCAGAATGAAATCGATAAGATAGTAGCAGGACATCGACTCGAAAGGAAAAGCTGGGAAGAAACTGAGAGAGCGCTTAAAAATAGATTGATAGAAATGGAGAGGGAGCTAGAAAGATCGAGAGAAGAGAGTAAAAAATTCAAAGGCGAGTATAATAGAATGAAGGATCTTATCCAAGGGAATGTGAAGAGGATAATAACTCAGACTTTCCAAGATCATGAGAATACTCGGGGAGATGAGCCAGATTTTTAGGCCTGTTTCAATACGAGAAGAGTAGCTGAAAGAGATTAGATGTTTTATAACTAATGTCCTCTTTTTGCAATAAATGTGGCTTTTAAACGATTTTTTCGTGATCTTTTTAGGATGGATTCATTTTCATGTCGAGCTACAAAGTTTTTTTGTTTTGGATTGAAGAGTCGTTACTTGTAATAAGGTTAGATTCATTTTAAATGTTACTCAATAGATGAATTGAAAGGAGTAAAAACTTTAAATATTGTGTCTCTTTTTTTCCCTTTCTTATTCCTCTCAAGTGACATTTGGAGAGTTTATTATTTATTCAAACTGAAAGTAAAACATTTGTACTTGTCCCGCCAATGGTGTCAAGGCAAACTCCAATTAAAAAAATAAATCACTTTGCTTGATTAGCTATTTGAGATCTTGATTAGAAATTGATGGATCGAAATAATTGGATAACACATTGGTAAAATGGAAACTCAGCGGACTCGCCAGAAAAGGGAAGGTATTCACTCTGTTGATCCTTATCAAACTATTATTATGTATTGGCTGCTGGCTATTGGATATTTTAGCAATGTAGTAATGCAATGATTTCAAATTGATTCCGAATGAGAAAAAAAAATGCAAAAGCTGTTGAGCTATTGTAGATGGTAGTTCACTTCCTAAATCTCTATTCAAAGCGAAAATTCCAAATTTCTCTTTATTATCAGCCCAGCGGAAACCTGTTGCAATTGTATCTCAAAGGCAAGATTAAGGAAAATGAAAATTTTGTGTCGTAGCAACTGCCATCTGGCTCTCGTAATACATGGAACACTGTTTCTATACTTTATCTCAAAAGATTTCGAACTCATCCATTGTTCAGAGGCTCTAACAATGGTTTAATCGTTATAATGGAAAAGATATTTTATAATCAAACACGCAAATAAAATAACTTTAAAACTCAACAAGCTCAACATACCGATGCAATATATTGGTACTTTGTATGCAGCGGGTGCAGGCATGGCAGCTTCAGTTATTGGTGGAGGAATCTACTACGCAGTTGCTGACGGATTCACCACAAAGCTGCTTGGAGACCTCTTTGGACATACTGTGAAAACTCTTGTTTATGCAGCGATGCTGTCTGTACATCTGATGGGATATTTTTCCACAATAAATCCAACAGTTAAAGAGATTCACCGTCAAAAAGGACTATCCCCTGAAGAAAGAGAAAAAGATAATGAAAAAAGTAGCGTTGGACCCTATGTGATTATTGTGGTTTATCATTTGATTCTATTGGCTTTGGAATACTTTATTGGAATGCTGGGCCGATCTCACTTGATCAAGTTGGCAACCAGTCTCTCTATTGCTGCGTGTGTTATCAGTCTCAAAATTCCAAATTGGGTGCCTAAGAAAAAGGAGGGACGAATGAAGTGGCTGGGATTGACAGCGCTGATATTCACAATACTTTCATTTGTCATCTAAAGCTACTTAAAATACTTCATATGCGAGCTTGAGTGTTTGATTTGCTTTTAACAGCTTCTTGCGAAATAAAACTTGCAAATTAAGTCTCTCCCTGAACCAATACAAATAGTTATTAGCCAGCATTCCCTTTGAATAATTATTGTGTAATGCTATTTTCATCAACGAATATAAATTTGATTTTGGTAGTCGCAGGTAGGTTGCTACATTCGCAATTTCAATTTTTATCTCATAGAAATATCAATTTAATTTCCCAATCTCGTAGTTGAAAGATATTATTTCCAAACAAATATGATAGCTGATTTCAAGATTAGACCTTATGTATGTTTTGACTAAGTCAGTAGCTAATATGAACGATTTCTCCAATATTGCATGCTCTAATTTTTGACTTAGTTTTTATTATAAGGTTTCAAATGAAAAGATTGTGCTCTGATATGGAAAACATTTTTGGAATTTTTTAGCGAAGGCCTGCTACTCATTAAATTTTCTATTCTATCATCAATAATTACTCGTTAATCTCTTTGGATTCTCACTCTTAATGAAGGTCAAATCCGAATTCACCAAAACCGATAAATCCCATAGGCACAACCTTGAAAGCAATATTATGGACATGCCCACCAAGCCCTCCAGCGAGCACACCAAAGTGGTGTCCACTTGGAGCTTTCGCCTCGTATGGATTTCCTCCGCTGCCACCGAAATCAAACTTTCTTCCTTTATTTGTCTTGAACCCAAAATTATCCATTATATCACCATTCCTCCCAAAAATCTGAGTTATATACTCATCAGGGCCTAGCTCTATGATCTCCTCCTTCCCTGCTCCAGTCCACTGATTTCCAATATGTTTCTCTCCTTCCACTACAATATTTGGACCGAACACGAAATAATCAGCTCTCCATCCAAAAATAAGCTTCCCATCATGATATATCGTGAATTTATAGATCTTATAACTGCTTGGTGGGTATTTACTCAGGACTGCTTCATCATTGAACGAAACAGTATCTGCATGAGTCTTCCCTCTCCCAAATTCTGATTCTTCAAACGTACTCGGAGCTTGGAAAATAGGCTCAACGATCAGTTCAAGATTATGGATATGTCCCCCGAATCCTCCTTTAATAACTGCGAAATGCTTTCCAAAAGGAGCCTGTGATTTGAAAGGATTGCCACCAGGCCCACCGAATTCAAATTTCTTTCCTTTGCTGGTCTCGAAACCTAAATTATCGAAGATGTCTCCACTTCTTCCAAAGAATGTCACCAGAAATTCATCAGACGCAAGCTCGATCACGCCCTCTTTAACTCCTGGATGCATCTGCTTTCCTAGATGCTTTGGACCGTTCACGACCTTTTTTGGCCCATAGGCAAAGTAATCTGCTTGAAGACCAAAGACGAATTTATCGTCGTAATAAACTCTCAGAGTTTGAATCTTATGAGCACCGCCAAACTCCTTTAGGATATCCTCATCGCTAAAGTTAACAGTGTCAGGATGCTTTTTTCCTCTTAAGAATTGATCGGTAGTAGCATTAAGAGGTTGGAATCCGCTTATCCAAGGCAGCGGGTCAACGTATAAATTGAGGTTATGGACGTGGCCGCCAAGTCCACCTCGAAGGCCGCTGAAATGTTTTCCATAAGGGACTTTAAGAGCGAATGGATTGCCGCCAGAACCGCCAAACTCCCAAGACCTCCCAGCTGAGGTTCGGAAGCCTAAATGATCAAAGATATCTCCATTTCTGCCGAAAATTTCAATGAGAAATTCGTTGTCTTCGAGCTTGATGGTGTCTGTTTTGGCTCCGGCAACCTCCTTGCCGAAGTTTTCAGGGCCGGAAACGAGTTTTTTGGATCCGTAGATCCAATAAGTTGCCTGAAGGCCAACAATATTGTTTGGAGTGTGAACTACAGTAAGCTCCTTGATTTTATGAGGGGAGTCAGGGTACTTTGAGAAGAGAGCGCCGTCATCAAAGGGTTTAGTGTCCGCATGGGTCCTTCCTTGTAAAAAATTTTCGTCTTTGCTCCACATGGTTTTGGATATTTGTTTTTGTTAAAAGTTATTTTGTTTATTATAATTTATAGGATAAAGCTCAATTTGTAATTGAACCTAAATATTCTGAATCCAGATTCCAAAATAATTAAAAATTTTAGAGGTTTTCAGGAGAAAAGTGAATTAATTCGTTGAATTACTTTCAGGCGAGTGAAAGGAACTAGAGAAATCCGAGCTTTTTATCAAAACAAGAGGAAAGGTTTCTTGTTGCACAGAGTTATTTGGTTATATGTGGGAGTTCATCACTTCTACGAGAAGCAGGTATGTATTATTCACATTTTCTATTGAAGTAGGCACAATTTCTAAGATTTCAAGGATGCTATTATCGGTACTATATCAAAAATATCATATCCATAATCCATTTCATCTAAAGGTGAAATTTGCCCTGGCTACAATGGGAATTTAGACTTGTCAATCAATTTCCTTCATTCATATCATAAAAAATCAATTTCTGTTTTTCCTTCATGAATAAGCACCTTCCCCATTTGATGGCATAGAACCCTAGTGAAAGTTATGTTCTCTCTTTAATTATTCTTAAATTCTACATTTCCAAAGTGATATAACAAGAATAGTCAGAGATCTCTTTATCGATAATGAACTCTTTCTCGAAGAAGTTCGAGCTAACCTTCCTCCTACCCTCCTAAGCAAAAAATAACCAAGTCTTATTCTATATCACCCATGCAGATAATCTGAATGTTGGTCTCTGATAGTGTAAAAACTCCTGAATGTGAAAAATATTGAAACTCTCACAAATAAATTTTGCGAATAATTATTTACTTCTTTTGAAGTCCGCCATGAAATCCTTAAAAAACAACTTAATGGCTTGCTCTCTCGAAGAGCTCCACAACAAAAAGCTACAAATGACAAAAACAGCTGACTTGATCGAAGAAGAAACTCTTGAATTGGAATCCGACCTACAATTGCTGAACGCAGAAAATTACTTACTAAAACAAAGAGCCGATAAGCTTCTCAAACTACTTTTTACTCTCGAAAACGCACAGAAGAAAACTTCTTTCTTTTCAAAGTTCACGAATGCAATCACATCAAAAATTTCAAACAGTACAAAGCCTGAAGAAGCAAAATCGAAATCAATCGCTTATGATATAATCTCAGAAATAAATAACAACCCTGCACTCAATCCTCCTAAAGTAGAGAACCGAACCGAAAAGCCAAAGATTTTTTCCGCGAAGCCCAGCTTCAAGGAATTAACCTCTCCATTAACGAATTGCGAAGCAATCGAGGGTCTAGAGCCAGTAAAACGAGCAAACCTTGATGAATTGGCAGAAATTGAGATTAATGAAACAGAGTCCACATGGCCTTCCCTTCCAGATATTCCCTCGTATAAGAATTGAAGGAAATGACAGGAAAATTTAGTGCGTTGGACTTATAAGCGAAATTAGAACTATAAGCGCATCGTTTTGAGATTTTTCTTGAACGATAGAATAAATACGGAAGAAATATGAGTCTGTATTTATTTGTATTTACTTGATACATTAACATCCGTCGATCTATTGCTATAGAACACGTGTTGAATTTACTACATTAACCTGAACTCAGCGATTAAAGATAACTTGACTCATTAGATAATAAATAATTCGAAGTAAAATTTTTGTAGGATATGACACCAAAGATTTCTGCAACAGTAATTGTAGCATTAGCCTTATGCGGTAAAAATTAGCCTTGACTTCAGTTCGCTTACTCTTTTTATCTCATCACAGGTGCGCTTGTCGTATCAGCTGACGTTTTCGCAAACACTCGAAAATTCTATCCCAAGCAAATGACCGTAAGGGATTGCATCGAACGTATCGAGGGCTCGCTCTGGGGTTATTTCATCGCTGATGCTCTCGCAATGCCAGTGCATTGGTACTATAACCAAGAAGACATCAAAAAGGACTACGGGACCATTACCACTTACCAGAAACCCAAAAGGCATCATCCTCATAACTTCACAACCTTCCCAGCGAACGAGCCAGTTCCTGATGACAAAGCCATAGTCGGCAAGGTTATCTTGAAAGGAAAGGAGGTATACTGGAACCAGAATCCTCCAATTCACGTCCATGCGCTCTTGGATGCCGGAGAAAACACTCTGGATGCTCAGCTCATGAAAATTCAACTGAAAACAATGATCCAAGCCAAGGAGAAAATCAGCGTGTACGACAGAGAGGCCTTCCTTCAAGGATATGTTGAGTTTATGACCACGGAAGACTCACATAAGGACATCTACGCTGAGAGTTTCCATAGACATTTCTTCGTGAACTATGACCAAGGCAAAGACCCTCATCACTGCCAATCTGAGGAAACCCACGACACGGCTTCCATCTACGGATTGACTTGGGTCCCTCCAGCTGCATTCACTAGCATCATCGATTTCTTTAAGATGAAAGCCGTGAAAGAGTACTCCGAAGGTACCATCCCTGAGGGTATTGTAGGAGCCAGCATGAGAGTCGCGAGACAGCAAATGCAAATCCTCCAAAGAGGAACCATCATGCCTAAATACGCCGAGATTTTCGCAGCAATTTTGGTCACGACCCTTGTTGGCGTCGATGTCAGAGAAGCCATTGATGCTATCGCTGCTCCTGAACTCGGAATCGACTTTGCTGAGCTCAGCAAGAAGTCTGAAGAGGAAGTTGCCAAAATGTACTCGTTAGAATGCGGCGTCCAAGAGGCATTCCCATTGAGTCTTTACTTCGTGTACAAGTACGCTGACGACATCAAGGGAGGATTCCTTGCTAACGCTAATATGGGAGGAAGCAACGTTGGAAGAGCTGCGGTTATCGGCCCTCTCCTCGGAGCACAAAAGAAAGCCCTTTCGTTGGAAGAACATTTGATCAGAGGGCTCAAGGATAACAAGGAGCTTCACAATTTAATTGATACTTTTGCTGGGTTGGTGCTCTCTTGGCATGGAAGATCCAAAGGAGACGAATTATAGAAAATTATATACCCTTAGCTAGTTATGGAGTGAAACAATTACATAGATAGACACATAATAATATCTTATTCATAACTGATAGAACTAAACTTACAAACTGACCAAATAAATTTCTGAGAGAAAAAAAAAGATTCTTGAAATCAATAGAAAATTGATATATTAACGAAAATTTTAGTTGAAAACTCTGAAACGCAGAGTCTCTTCGAGATTGAGTACTATTTTCTTATGATAATCTTAGAGAGCGCATCTTTGATCTGGAACGCGTCTTCCTTGTCTATCTCTGTCTGGAGGTCAGCAACTTGCTTCTTAGCTGTCGCAAGTAGTTTCGCAGCTGATTGCTTGAAGAAATTTTCGTTGGAAGTTCTATCATACATGGCTTGGTCTCTGTTTAGCTGCTCTAAGAAGTCCCTCATTTGGTCCTTTTTGAGTTTTTTGTACCATTTAAAACCCGAAAGCCCATTAAATACGACATCATCTTTATTAATGAAAAATAAAGAGGCCAGCGAATGACTGCGAGTTTTCTTCAAATTCGCTGCTTCTTCCTTTCCCTTGCTGTTTCTATCTAACACAGCTGTTTTAGCGAAAACACTTTTGTTATTATCTAAGCTGATATTATAGACTTTTGCACTATTAACCTCTGAGCGTGCTGATGCTCGGATAACCGCTCGCCCGCTTGATTTGCTCCTGAGAGCAGCTGAAGATTGATTTGGCTTTAATTTCGGGAGGTAATATTCAGTCGATTTTACAAGCTGGGACGTGCTCAATACAACTGAGCCATCACCCTCCTGGGTTTTTTGATTAGTCTGGAGAATATTCCCAAGCGACGAGGATCTAAACATAGCGAAGGTGTTTCTTTTTGCATCTTCTTGAATTTTTTCGCGTTCCTTCTCAAACTCCTTTTTTATTTTCTGCTTCTCGCGGATTATCGCGTCTCTTTCCCTCGCGCGCTCTTCTAGCCTCTGACGTTCTTGCTCTTCCTTCTCTTTCAGCTTTTGGCTACGATATTCAATCATTCGTTGCTTTCTTTCTTGTGTGGCTCTGGCTTCCTCCTCTCTAAAATAATCCAAGTATTTTTTGTGAGGCAGCGTTTTGAATAGCTCGTTTCTCTTTTCGGTTGCTTGAGCCATTGAAACATTCAATTCGTTGAGTTTCGCTGATAAGCTTTGCTCTATTAGCACCAAACGCTGCTCATGTCGCAATTGAACCTCATTTTCATGCGCTCTTTCTTTTTCTATCTTGATTTTCCGAGAGATCTCAAGCTCTTTCATGAGCCTCGCGTGCACTTGTTCCGCTCTTTGTCCAGCCTCTGTTATTCGCGCTTCTCGTTCAGCTTGCTCTTTATCCTTTACTTCGATCGCGCGTTTGATCTCCATAGACTTCAAGACGTTTCTCTCCCGTCGTTTTTCTACTTTTTCTCGTTGTTTTATCTCGAACCTGCGCAAATTTTCTTCCGCTAGCAGTTTCTTCTCCTCAATTTTCTCCACTTTCTCTTGAAGCAGTTCCTTCTGTATTTCAAGAACTGTCTGCATTTTCCTCTCAAACTGCTCTCGCTTCATTGCAGCTGCCAATATGTTTTCTTTCCTCTTCGCTTCATTCATTTCTTCGAGCTCCTTTTGTCGATGCTGCATTGTTTCTCTTTTCACTTCCAGTTCCTCCATTCGTTTTTTGTTCGTCTCTTCGATCCGCTTTACCAAAATCGCTGCTTTTTCCTTGCGTTTCTGGTCTCGCTCAGCCGCCTCGAGCTCTCTCTTTGCCTCTGCAGAAGCCTGTCTCTGTTTATGCTGCTCTTCCTGTTGCTTTTTCAGCTCCAAAGCCTCTAACAGCAGTTTATTCTGTCTTTGATACTCTTCCTCTTTCATTTGGCTTCGCCGTGCAGCTGCTAACTCAGACTCTTGCCTTTTTTGCTCAATCTCCTTCCTCCTGCTCTCCAGCATATCATCTATCCTTCTCATTTTCAATTCAGTTTTCTGTGCGCTTTCGCTTCTTCGCTTTTCTGTTTCAATCATCTGTTTAAGTCCCATCTCTTGTTTCCGCTTGAGATTTTCTAATTTTTTCTTCTCTTGTTCATAATAACTCGTTTCTGTGTGGCAGCTGATGTTCATTGCTTTGCCTTGCGGATCATAACTGCTATTGTGCTCATGCTTCTTCTTCTCATACTCAATAATCGTTTCTCGCGTTTTGATCAACACTTGGAGCTTAGAGAGCCTTTCCTGCTCGAAATATGCTGTTTTGGCTTCGAGATACCCATTTGGATCTCCAAGAAATAGCTTTGGGATCGGCTCTTTCGCATGGTCCTTTTTATCTTTGATCAGCAGCTCCTTTTCCAAAATTCCTTGTCTTTGGCAAGCCTCTTTTGACCTCGGACTTGTGAGAAAGTTTTCTTCTTTGCCATGAGGGTCGAAGTTCAGAAGATTAACATAGTTTTTCGGAGGACTCTGCAAAGGACTTTCGTTAACGTCAATTGAGTTTTGCCTTGGAGAGGTAGTGGTCATTGATTGTGTTGTGAATCAATAGTATTGAAGTTATATTTCTTTAAAAGAGAAATATAAAATTTAAAGATAAAGAAGCTGACTGAGTCAAAGGTTATCCTCAGGCGCACCAAATTTATTGAAAAGGAAGTTATTTCTTGGAGACATGAGTTCGCCTATCCATGTCATCATATTGTTGAAACCCCATTATTTTTCGAGAAAAAGGTCCCTCTTCGATCCGCTGAGATGTAATTCTAAAATCCAAGGTGCTAATTTATAGAGTTCTTTTGTGAATGTCTGTATTTTGTTCCGTCTTCAAAATTTTGCTCGGACTTTAATCGTTATTTCACTTCACACTCTAAGGGCGGGATCTAAAAAACAAAATTAAAACCACCTTTTTTCACTTTAGTGCTCACCGAAATGAACCCACTTTGGAAATTCTATCAACCAACTTAACGTTCGGGGAAGCTGCTTTTGATTTTATATTTCTCAGAATGGACAGATTTGAGCCTAAAATTCGATATTTTAGAAAATACTGAGAACCAAGGTTGGCTATTTATTTGAATTAATCGAAAAATTGTAGTTAATTCATTGATTTTTCGTTTGCGCGCTCACTTTGAAATGGCATCAAAGAAATCAAAGTCTAGATCTACTAAAAGCAACGCTGACGACGACTCCATGGATGAGGAATATGAGGTGGAGGACATCGTCGATAAGAACGTGGCTGGCGGGAAAGTTCACTACCTGGTGAAATGGAAAGGCTATCCATCCTCTCAAAATACCTGGGAGCCAGAAGCACACCTCAATCATCTTCCGAATCTCGTCAAGAAGTTCGAGGAGGCCTATGCTACGAAGTTAAAATCAAAGCTGCATCCTACATCAAAAAAAATCAAAAAAGATGACGCTGAAGACAAACCAACTCCCAAACGCGTTGGAAGACCACCAAAAAGCCCAAAAAAAGAAGAAGTGACTGCTAAAGCAGTTGAAAAGCGTAAGGCGAAGGGCAAAGGCACTGCAAAGAACGCAAGTGCAAAACCAGCGCCAAAAAAATCCGCAGGTGGAAGAGGCAGAGGAAAAGCAAAGACAGTAGAAGAGGATGTAGAGGAGGAAGAGGAGGAAGAGGAAGAAGAAGAAAACGAAGAAGAGGAAGAGGACTTTGAAGAGGAAGTTGAAGAGAAGGAAGAAGTAAAAAAACCAGCTAAAGGGAAGGAAAGCTCAAAAGGAACATCAAAGGCTGCTGCCGGTCTTAAGCCAGCGGGTGATAATTATGGAATATTGGGAATTGATGTACCAAAGGAAATTACGGATCATAAGGTGCTTGAGAATCATGTTATTGGGAGTGGAAAGCCGCGAAAGTATCTGTTTTTGAAGATAGAGTGGTATCCTACGCATAGGGGTCAGAAATTGGAGAGCACATGGGAAACTCCAAGAGTGTTGAAAGAGCATTGCCCGAAATTGGTTGCGGATTATTACGAAAAATTCATAGATCTGAATGCCATTGCAAAATAATTCTCCATAAGTTTGCATAATTCCTATTCTAAATATCTTGTGCAATTACCATTTTTGAAGAGAAGGAGTAATTCTATTTTTTCTTAGTATTTAGGAGGGAAATTCAAATCAGCAACAGATACACGAATTCCATAAAATTGCGAAATAAAAATTAAAAGTAGCAACCCTTCTTATTATTATATTGAGATTATTGTTATTTTGAGAGGGATAAGCAAAGATGTGATTGTCTGCATAGCTTTTTCGTCAATAACTTGGGTGGTATTTCAATATCAATAGCTGTTCAAATGAGTTTACAAAATTCGTGATATATCTCGGGAAATTAGCTGATGGTATTGTTCGCTAGTAAAGCAAGATTAACAAAAAGAAACGATTAATGGTGCTAAGGAGTTAAAGTCTTTCAAAATCTATAAATTCTCCAATGTTAGAAGCAAACTTAACTGCATAGTGCTTTTATGTATGTATGAATTGTAAGATTCGAACACATCAATAAGGTTTAATTTTCAACTTTGTTTTATCAGGGAAAACGTACGAAGGGACATCAGCAATCTTGGACGGGATGTTGTACTGTCCTGGGCCAGGATCACCGCCTCCCGCTGTTTTTCCTCTCCTCTCATGTCCAATACTTGACAAATAAACAATCAGCAATGTAACTAATTAATTCAGTTTACATGGCCAAAGGACCTCTCCATTGGGATTTCAGGTTATAGTATCCAGGACCTGGACCGTCATCGGCCTTTGAAAAACCAGTTCGCTTTTCATTTCCAAACCTAGAAAGACATACATATAAATAAATTAGACTCATTGCGCTTATCATTACACTAGGGATTTCCCTTTATAGAACGTTGAGCCTGGAGTATAGCTGCCTGGTCCAGGGATCTCTCCTTTTGCATTCAAGTCATCGTGGCGACTGGACATGGTGTACTAATACAACAGAATGTTTAGCATAAAATTTTTTTGGATGATGAATTACTTTAGGTCCACCAAATGCGCCGCCTTTTAATTGATAGGATCCAGGACCAGGAATGTCCTCATTGAGAGAGAGAGGTTGTCTTTTTGACGTCCCTAATCTAAAAAGCATAATTTCAGGCTTCTGACTTAAAAGTCTCGCATTACTTCACACGTGGCGCGCTTTTTTTGTAGACGTCCTTCGCTTGATAAGCACCTGGACCCGGGGTTTCGCTTTTTGAGTAGAGGCCGTCTCTTGAAGCCGTTCCGATTCTGACGAGGTCGTTGAGAGTGAGAAAAGTTTTAAAATAATCAAATTACCTGGTCGTAGGCTCCTTCTTTCTAATGGAAGTCGCGTAATCTTTCAACTCATAAGCGCCAGGACCTGGAATTGTGATGTCATTATTGTGACTGTCTCTTCTTGGAGCCATTGTAATTCCTGCATTTTTCTTTGAGCTTGAGTGAGTGAACGAGTATGCTCCAGGGCCTGGAGTCTGTCCTGATCCTTCTAAATCAGAGCGTTGGGCAGTGCCGAATCTATTGTCAAATCAAAGTTGAAATTCGAGTCGGAAAAAAATTGCGAATTACACTGCCACGGGAGATTTTCTGCCCATAAACTTGTCTTTGGCAAAGTTGTAGGAGCCTGGACCAGGCGTTTCCGTGCCAAACTCTAATCCAAGTCGCTTCGATGAGCCGATTTTCGTTGAAGGCATTGTTTTGTTCAGAATTTTCGTGCTCGAGCTTGTGTTATACGCGCCTGGGCCGGGAATTGATTCTTTGTTACTAATTTCATGTTTTCCGCTTATCCTACACAGACAAAATAGAATCCGCCTGAACAGTGTGAATAATTTACGAATAAGCAGGAGCCCGCAGTTCTGTGCCTTTAGGACGATCCGTTTGGTAAGTACCTGGGCCTGGAGTCGCTGAATTCTGATCCAAGGCCCCACCTTGCTTACTGCCGAAATGGTATTTTGGTCCGTCAAACAGCTATTGTATTATTTCAGAATAAGTTCTATAATATTGCGGAGATACCGATCTTTTTGAGGCGTCATAGGCGCCGGGACCCGGGACCTCGTTCCTTGATTCGGAGCCTCTTGGGCCGGTGCCAATCCTACAGTTTCAAGGATTGAGAAAAAGAATAAACGCAGCACGTTACTTGTAAGCTGGAGCTTTAGATTTGTTGGGGCCATGAATGTTGTATGCACCAGGACCAGGCGATTCTAAGGAGCCTTGCCAGCTGCCATCTGAAGGCGTTATAGTAAAGGTGTAAGGTGAGTGAGTTGGATACCGCGCCGGCTCTGACCCATTGACCATGCAGGGGGAGAAGTCATTTTTTCAGACTATGATTAATTAGTTTAACTTTAGTTAAGATGTTTCAGGATTTATAGTTATAAAAACCCTTGTAACTTATTATTTTCCGAATAAAATCTTAGAATCTAACAACAATCATCATTATGGAAGACTATAATAACTAACATAATTATAATTACGAGGAGTGACCCTTCGCCTTTGTTTCGAGTTGACAAGACGATGTTCTTCAAATGGCAATTTCGGTGATTTTTTGTTGGTAAATTTATTGCGTTCCTGAATACAACAGCAGTTAGAAGAAGCAGAAAGCTTAGACTTCTCAAAGTTCAAACAGTTTTTCAACTTGTTGAAGTTTCTAAAATCATGATTAAACTTTCACGGTGCTTTGATGGAGGAAAGATATAGCGTGAATGGTAGTTTTTCAGTTTCCTTCAAGATGAAGACTAAATCGATAAAAATTAAATGAAAGTGATTGATAATGCTTGGTATTTGATTGCTCATTTACCTCTTTTAGCAAAGATAACATCAACTATCTGTAAGCTCTGATTTTTACCTAGGAATTAAACTTTTTGTATGTAATTTGATCGGATTAGTCTAAAATAGAAAAAGAAACTAGACACAAAATGTTGTATCAACTCATCTAATTTACTAAAGAGGCTCTCTTGTTATTTTCAAGGCACATCTATTGTCAAATATACTTGAAAAATTATTTGATCATTTCTACCTTTCAAGAAAAGATTCATTTCCTTTAATATACCTTGCCTTAAGTAATGCTGTATTTTAATGTAAATAGATGTTGATTCATTTGCAATCACAACTGTATGCATTTTTAATCCAATAAATCAAACTCTGAAGATGAGAAATCTTTGAATATTGGTACAACAACAAAGATAATTTAACGGCCTTCCCCACTTCTAATGAAAGAAACAAAAGTCACTGACAAAATCGCTGCATGCTACATACACTACTGAGTATTTTTCAATAATTTTGCTCTCGCAAAAGAACTGAAAAAATTAACGGTTTATGAAAGCTTAATTAAACTATCTCAATCAAATATTTGATTGAGGTGAGTACCGTTACGTTAGTTCCTAGCCTAAGTTCCGAAATGAAATTCTGAAAAGATAAATTCCATAATTCCCTCTTCACTTCACTTAAATCTTTTGCATTCTCAATACCCATTATTCTCAAGATTTTATTTCGTTACCCCCATACTATCGATTGATGATATCACATACATACTATAATGTATTGAAATAATCGAATTATCAATCATTTAACACCTAATGTGCTTTGTTTCGTCGTTCAGGGCTTTAGTTATTGTGTTTTATTTCAAATTCATAGAAACATTACAAAAACTGATGACTTTCCTTCTCATTAGAAACATTATCATTATCATGAACTCTCCTTTGAAATCAGAACACATTTGTCATTACTTACTTGTATGCATCCTAAAACAGATAAATCTCAAAGAGTTATCTAATTTTTTCAGTAAAAAATCGAATTTTGAGCGTTGCCCATTCAAGTTAAATTATCGCCACACTTCGGCTAATAATCTATTAATCTAACACTACACCATACTTTTACTCTGTTGGTCAATGTTCTCTCGACAATCCTTAGTCTCACGTAACATACACCTCTCTTCAATTTCTCATTGCATTTACTTTCCTAGCTAGCGCATGCTCTCGCGGATTCTCTGCTAATAGCCCCACCAGAATCCTTGATATCGAAGACACCATAGAAGCTTACAAGCAGAAGCTACGCAGGTCACTTATGTCTCCAGACCTTTTCGCCAACATCAGCGAACTCGTTCTCAAAGAGATGGAATACTCAAAGGGGTCCTTGCACCCAGCCTTCATTAACATATTGCACCAAACAATCTCGAACGAACTCGTTCTTCCCATCGCTCGTTTCCAGGCGCTCTTCTACCTCAAATTAGCTACTGAGCGCACGAACGTGACTCTTTTAAAGCTAATAGCATCACACCAATCGTTGCTAGACACGCTCCAGCAGCAGAGTTTGTATAATAAGACGCTTTCGATCACCTCGCGTGGAAATACCTTCTTCAATGAGAAGCCAAACGAAGCGCTCAGCCTTTTGGGAAGGAATTACATCCGATTGCTGCTCGAAATGATCAATTTTTGGGATTCACAGTATGGAAATATGACTGAATTGCAAGATTCAAAAGGGCTAAACGCTTTCCGGCAAATGATAAACACTCTCAAGTTTACGCATCGTCTGGACTTTCCCCAAGACAACATATTTTACACGATGTTTGATCGAAAGAAGATGACTCAAGCTAACTCTCGAACGATTCTCAGCCAACTCAGCTTATCGAGTTCAAGACTGAAGATAATTCGAGAAAAACTTGAGGAGCTGATAAAATATATCACTACGCTTAAAGAAGACTATGCTGTTCTCAAGCATAATTCAACGACTATAAAAGTCGTCGCGTTGACTGGGAAATACGCTCGAATGAAGACTTTGAGCCGAGATCTGCAGGCTTTAGCCGATGAAGCAAGGTATATCCCTGAAAAAGACGCACCGGCACTTCTAAACGAGCTTTATATCAACCTGGAAGAAGCCGAGCAGATGCAGAATGATTACAATTTGTTTTTCACTCAGAAGATTACTGCTAAAGAGCATATATCGAACATCGTCTCGAGTTTGGAAAACGGCACTTTGTCTGAGATCATCAACGACAAATGCGTACTAGAATGTGAGAACATGAATCTCAAAGATAAGCCTTACCACATGCAAGAAATCATGGAGCATAGCACCAAAATCCAAAGGCAATCGAACATGAAGACGTTAACTTTTTTCCCATCCGCCTCTATGGGATCAGACGGCTCAACGAGAACTGACCTAGACCGTCGTAGCACTCAGAAAATTTACAAAGGCAGTAAAGGGTCTATAGTAAATTCGTGGCTTCAGGAGAATTATCATAGCTTGCAGCTCGTACCTAGGCAAGAAACTGTAAATCGGCTGCTCGATAAGCAAAACCAGCCAGACCTGCGAACGTACTCAGCGAGGAAAAAAGGCACTGGACAAAGCTTTTCCGTGAAGATCATGACGATGAGAACGAACGAGCAATATGATCGAGCTTGCGCATCTCTCGTGTCGATGATGAGGGTTCAAGGACATAAACACGTTATCGAAATCAAAGACTACTGCTTTGACAGCAGTAGGTTGGAAATAGGGTATGCGGTACCACTAGGCATGAACCTAGAGCATGTGCTAGATGACGATGAGGCACTAAGGCAGTTTAATCAAAGGAGAGTTGTAGAAATATTCAAAGATCTCGTAGAAAGTTTGTCTTATGCGCAAGAGTCAAATGTACATCACTTGAATATCAAACCGTCAAACGTGATTGAGGTCGGTGGAAGTTATAAGCTTTGTGACTGGGGACTGCCGTGGCAATTTTTAGATTTGAACACTCCAGGGAAAAAGCTGGTTGTTGAGAGGGTCAGAGACGGGATTTATTGTGCTCCAGAGCTGCTGACTGATCAGTTAGTTGAGATAGATGCAGAAAAACTCGATGTGTATTCGCTTGGAGTGGTGATGTTGAGGTTCTTGAAGGCTGATTTGCTGAGACTTGAAGACCTTGATAAGCACGAAGAAAAAGTGTATGATAAGGGAATTTCGGATATAATCGATGAACTGGAAGCGAGCATTATATTAAAAAATTTAGTAAAAAGGATGTTAAAGTGGAAGTTGCAAGAAAGAATCAGTCTTGGAGAACTTGAAGATCTCTTGAATGATGTCCGAGACGAGTTGTAATCAACTTCTTCTTTATAACAAATCCTAAGGATGGATAGCTAAATATAAATATCCATTATGCGGTGTATCCGCTCAATGGATGAAATTTCAAGCAGATTATAAACGTGAATGTTTTTTAAGCGCACGCAAAAATTATTTTAGTGGAACTTTTTTCATTAGACAATATTTATCAAAAGAAAGTATTTGGTTTTTATCTCTATATTAAATATGAATCCATTTGCATGTAAAAGAAGCAAAATAAAGAACATATATCATTTGCAGCTCAATTATTACTATTGTTTTATCGTAGATTAGGATAGCTATACTGCAGTTGATAGGAAACATGAGAATAATTGTAGCAGAAACATTTTTTATTTTGTTGAGTTTTCTATCGGATTCGAGAGAGACTAATTGAAGCAAGCCCAGATGATCCATGTTATTTTCAATAGCAACTAGAGAATTGGAAATAAGATATACCTACTGAGTTGCTTTATTTGAGTTGTATTCTTTGTTGTAAATCAGTTTCGGGGTTCTGGCCAAATAAAAGCCCTTTCATTTCAGCCTGTGGTTTGAGTCTGCAAAAGTAGATTGGAATACTCTCGATTTCATAAACTTGCATGTAAAATTACAAAGCCGTGATAGCTTCGCAGAATTTTGGTATGGTAACAACATCTACCAGTCTATCAGTAAGTAAGCCCAATTGAAAAATATCAACTTCATGATACTAAATAACACGTCGATGTTATGTTCAATCGAAATAATAGATCAAGCACCTTAAAGATTTCTCTTGTTGTTAGATTCTTTAGGTTCAACGAAATTACCATTATTTTTTTAAAATTCATAGTTACTTTTTCGATAAATTGAGAGTATCGCTAGGTGTCTTATGGATTCTCTTAGTTATATGAGGAAAAAATGCTATTCCTATTTGCTAAGTTTATACTTCGAGATATAATTTTTGTCTTTTGCTGGATCAGTGATATGAACAGCCTGTTGTATTTCCATCTTCTTTGCCTATTTTTGCTTGCCAGTGGAAATTGCTGCAATTAAAGAGGAGAAAAATGTCTTCTAGGCTTTATTTAATTGTCATGATCAGCGCAATGCATACGAACCATAATTTCTTGAATTATTCCTTGCCCTATCTAATTCCAGCAGTCTGAATCAAATTGGTACTTTCCTCTTGGAACTTCTCAAGGATGATTCCTCGGAAGTTTCAAAATAGAGCGCGGATCCTCCCTTACCTTTTTTTTTTTGGTTTGTGAATTAATTTTTTCTTTCTCATTCCACGAAAATTTGACATTATGATGTCCGAATAATCGTGTCCAATTTGATCATAGCCATGATGATCTACAAATCCAGTACCAAAAAACTCGATGTCTTTTTTGAATTGTTGTTGATTCGCATTAATCTGTGAGGCATTGTAGCTATCGCTCGTTGCAATAATTTTATTTCTGTTAGTGCTTTAAGCTGATAGTCAGTACGCTGTTCGAAATTCTCTCACTCTAATTGAACAGCTTTGTTCTCTTCTAAAAGAGGCAACAAACAACAAGCCTTACAACCTGAGATCATTTCAATTAGCAGTCTCAAGTGATACCATGCTTAAATTTTTTGATATCACATACTAGACTAAGTTCTATCTTATAGTGTAGGTGAATTTCATCTAAAAGTATTTTCTGAGCTGGAATCGAGGCATTTTGAAGATGCGTCGAATTCTGGCCTATTTCTTTATGATACTGACAGAAGACGGTTCTTTTGTATGGTTATTTAAATAGAATTAATTTTGATCTCACATGACGTGATATTGAAAGCTACTTCCCCTCACCTCGGTACCCATATACCACTCTTAAACTCATAAGCTTTGAGAGTGATTAAGTTCTTTCGGATTGAACGGATTGAACGCGATCGATTAACAATGTAAAGGCCTTTTCTAGCACGAAAAGGTATGGTTTGGTTCATCTCAGAAACTCTGCCAACCCTTAGACCAGGAATTATGAGGAGAGCTTGCCTTTCAAAGCAGCTCCAAGGACTCATTTTCTGTCGAAGACCTTCATCTTGAGTTACTCTCAGATAAAATCTCCTCTTATTGACAGTCGATGCATCTCTCTAACTTCTTCTTTGCCTCTCAACACAATACTTCTCATATGAGAGTTCTGATATCTTGCAGTAGAAAAAAAATGGATTTCGGGCTCCGAATTGGTTAATCTCAAGGATGGATCATTTTAGGTATCTGGCGACAAGTTTTCTAATCGCCTTCAATAAGAACTCTTCTCCGCTGCTTTTTTGATTCAATCCCTTTCCCTATTGCTCTAAGAGGATTAAAATATATAATAATAATGCCATTTTGGCTTCTCATTTAACAATGCTCTGTCTTTCTTGACCAACGCTAATATGCCACTAAGTTCTCTTAAGAGTCAAGATGAACACGAGCATTTATGCATTCACTGAAAACTATCTGCTTTCAATTCAAAATGATAAACAAATTTTAGATTATTGGAGCACATTCGCCCCTGTTTCAAACGAGATTTCTTTGGTACTGTAGCTTTCTCCTTCAACAATCTATCCAGTGCCAATTTTCCCCTCCTTCTTCTCAAGTCATAGGATTTTCATAATCAAATACGAAATGTTTAAAATAATGGAGGATTATGGCTGAAATTATATATGTAATTATAAACCTCGGCCTTCCAGGTTCAACACCTAGACATATATGCTGTACCTATGAGTGAGATTCCTCCTTAATTAAATATGAGGGCCAGCTCATCAATTGCCAAGAAAAATTACGAATTTATCGATGTGGGTTTATAGTCCTAGTTAATTTCATTTAAAGAGTCCGAAATTTGTTTTGACTTTTTTTTTTCTTCTAAAAGCCCTCTAATGTTCTACTCTAATTTCATTGTTTTTCGTGGCTATTAATACTTGGAATAGTCGCGAACCAATAGAACTTTTTCGAGTCCTTCGAGGATTTTCCTACAAAAATTTATATGCCAGAACACTGCATATCTGGTAGTTACATAAATCCCTTGAGTTACATAAACCACTTGCTATTGCTGTTTTCGCTGCTATATTAGCTCATATTCAAGTACATAAACTGACCTTATAATGATAGAACACCTTACATTAAACTTGCAGAGAAGACATTGCTATTAATTACAACAAAACAATTTCGTATGAATTATATCAAATATTTAAGAAGAAGCCCTAAATGGAGTTCAGAATTCATGGTCACTATTCTTATTTTGCTCCTATTGCAATTCTGAATATTTCCTTCAGCTTTCTCTACCTGATTTTGACATCTGCCCTTATTTCGGGATATTTTCTGATGATCGAAACAACGAGGAAGAGCATTCCTGGAGTTTCTGATGATCTCTGAAAATTTGATGTCTTTCCAGCAGTTAAGCACATGCGGAGATATTAGAGTTGCAAAACCGAGCAAAAAGTTTGTGATTAGAATGAAATCTCTCCATGTTTTAATCCAGCAAGGCAGAGCATTGGTCTCTTCGCCTCATGCCTGAGAAAAGGGGGCTTCCTAACATATATAAACTAAGCGACTTGATTATATAGAGGAGGAAGCGTCCAAAGCGTTGGCTCTATTTTGGCAGCTCTATTCAGCATTTTAGAAATCGATTATAATCGTATAGAAGTGTGAAGTAATTAAATCATCTGCTCGATTGTTTGGAATAAAAATCATTGATTCTCCGGACGCTAAATTAAAATTTACAACGTCGCAGTTATCCGAAAGCGGCATCTAATCAAAATTTGCTACTAGTGATAATTTCCAGGTTCTATGCCTGTAAAGTCCTTTGATGATGAATTAGGCGCAGTCTTCTCAAATATACAACATTCTGAGATGGTACTTGAAAGAGAGAGAATAGAGAGCTTAGGAGTGTAGAAAAAAAAAAAATGAGTAGCAATCTAGAAATGTACCTGCTCCTTAATGAGATTGCTAGTCAAGGAGTAAATGAGAAATATAAGAAAAGGCTTTATGATGCTAGGAGTTTAGATAGTTCGCAATTGATTCGTATAAATGCATCTATGTATTTGCTTTTAGCAAAAAATTTGACTCGATGAAAGGGCTTCAAAGCTTTAAGCTGATAGTGGCTGAGCATTTCCGCTGCGAAGAAGGTTGGTTACCAAGTAAACCTCCACTGACCAAAAATAAATTTAGTTGAATAAGCCAATTAAGACGCAAAATCAAATCTCATTGGCAATTTTTATATCATTGGCTGTCGGACATGTGTATTAAGGCAGTAGTTGGTTTGCATATGTTCTGTGGTTAGAACATGATATGGAATTTTGGATCTTCATTGAAGAGACTCATTTTGGAGCTCCTATGAACCTAGAGTTAAATTCATTAGAAACAGATTTCGAGTGCTTCAGAAAACCAAAAATTATATGATGCTTAGGTTTAAGCACGAAGAGTTTTATCACATAAGCTAGAAAAGATGCGAATAGCGAATTTCAGACGATGATTCACGACAAATGCCTCCTTTTGATTTTTCGGTATTGGATTACGCGACTTTTTGCTTAACTGGCCCAGGATATCAGAACCATATAGCGACAAAAACTAAGTAAATTGAA
>ENA-UOUE01000899-UOUE01000899.1-compost-metagenome-genome-assembly--contig:-NODE-899-length-21716-cov-5.287213_pt1 | contig 21716 bp, 11 predicted proteins | sample MGYA00238146_ERZ747223 | MGnify/ENA primary metagenome ERZ747223 (study PRJEB28781, sample SAMN06268865) | compost metagenome | isolation source: single cell | place: USA: California, Emeryville, Joint...
CTAACGCAAGTTTGGTTCAACAATATTCTGACATAGGAAATTATTACTTTTCATTCGACGAGCCCGATGCAAGGTTAAGATGCTATAAAAATCTCCAAGCTCAAAAGGCGGCCAGAGGTTACATGCTCGCTCAGGCGACTATAGTCGAGGGTAATAACTCAGAATTTCAAAAAAATTAATAAAACCAACAGATCTGCATGGAGACGGAGAACTTACAATCATGACGCGCAACCGCAAGAAAATCAAGATGAAACTCTTTTCAACCACAGACCCGAAGACTTTCATGGAGAGTTTAAACAAATGCAGAGCTGTAATCCTTATATTCAGAAAAAATTTGCTCAAATTGTTTGTTTCAGACTCCTTACAAGCCGAAGAAGAGGATTATTAAACAGATTTTGAATTTTCCAATGCGGATTACAACTGGAGTCATTTCGGCCATGGAAAAGGTAAACCATTGGTTAGTAGCCAATCATGACGTAACTAATTGTTAGCTTGGAGATGGAGCCAGAAATTCTCCAAACTCAATCTTTGAGAGAAAACCCAAAGCCAAGAAAGAGAACACCCCAGAGAAACCAAAAGAGGAAAAAAAAACTGCTCCGAAGACTCGAAATCCTCAAACAATCACTCAAGGACTCGCGATGGGAACTGAAAGTATGGTCACTGAACTTGCAGGCGCAGTGTTTGGTTTAGTTGCAGAACCTTACAAAGGTAAGTGAAGCAATGAAAGTCAGTTGAGCAATAAAAAAAACTTAAATTAGGAGCCAAAAAAGGTGGCATCAAAGGTGCAACAAAAGGAATTGGAAAAGGTGTTGTCGGATTGATCTTTAAACCTGTTGCAGGTACCATTGACATGGTGACTTGCACAGCAAAGGGCCTCGGAAATACTCCGAAGTACCTTTACAAGAATTTATTCAAAATCGAAAAAAAAGGACAAAGCAGTAACATCTCAGTTGTTGCTTGCTCTCAGCTTTCTTTTTTCTTGCCTAAGCTACTAACCAGGCAGACCTGAAAGGAATGGAACTTATTGCTGAGAACGAGAATGAGAAGCTTTATGTGAAAAAGGACAGTGAACTCGCAAAGCAGTTGATCACACCAGGTGGAAAAACCACTTCCTCCCTCTCTGAGTACAAGGTATAATTTTCAAGTTTGCCTTTTTTTTTTTTGCTGATAATCAATGTTCCAGCAAAAATACGAGGAAGAGAAACATAAGCGAGAGAAATTGCAACGTTTAATAGGCCAAATGGCTGATAAAATTGACCCTTCGCTCTCTGAAAAGAACCGCGAGTTCCTGAAAAACATCCAAGACCTCTCAAGAATCATTTCTACCGAGAAAGAAGGTGATTTGCAGCTCAATGGACTCGATAAATAATGTGTTAAATTAGGCGAGGAAAACAAAGGTGAGGGTGAGGATATTACTTCTATCATTAAGTATTACGAAAATGGAATGAACGACAGCAACGAAATTAAAGAAGAGCTGTGCGAGTTTTTATTCATTACTAAGCCAGAGGTCATGAATCTTGAGGGTGAAAAGAAACCTTCATACAGGAAAAAAGAGACGCTTAACCTAGCAGATAACGATTTCGGTGGGGCTGGAGATGACCCGAACTTGCCTCATTTCAAGAAAGAACAGGAGTACGACCCAGATAACCCAAACAATTATTCGATTGAAGAAGAGGATGAGGATGATGAAGATGACGATGAAGACTCAGATGAGGACATGAATGAACAGCCGAAGCCAAAGGATCTAAACCCAGCAGACATCAAGTTTGATTTCGATAAATTCCAGCAATACGTTTCCTCGCCCCTCAAAAGCAGCTTTGGGAACCAACAAGGAACTCCTATGACCGTTCGAAATCGCGAATCACAAGTTGAAATTTTGAAAGTGGCTAAGCCAGGAGGTGATATCCATGAAGAAGAAATATTAAGACGGATGTCATCAACTGATATGACCAAAGACCTTCCGTTACAAGATGAAAATCAGGATGAGGAACAAAAGGAGTGTGACATAGTGACTCATACTCATGCACATGGTATTGTCACGGTACAAAAGGAAGAACTTGTGGGCTTAGGAGAAGAGGATATGAAACTAGTCAATTCGTTCTACGAGCTGATTGAGCAAATCGATCGTGAGAAAATAGAAGCTGAATATTATCCGTTTGACCATGCAAGCTATCAAATGAACAAGCAGAGTTGCCCAATCAACGATGTTGTTTGGCCGGAGGATGTTCTTTTTGATGTCAAAAAATTAGACTATAGCGGCGAGGAGCTGGTCAATTTCCTCAAGAATTGGAAGTAAACGTGCTCCAGAGTTCAATTCCAGTAATATCGTGTGATAGGCCTTATGAGGACAAAACGGACACGAGAGTACCTGAGGCGTACGAGAAAGGTGGAAGAGTGGTCCCAGACCAGGTGATCCAAAAGTACAGGCGTATCGGCAAGAATATCATCGCAAACATTGGAAGGAAGCTCATTACAGGGCATTTCAATCTGACAGGAACCTCATTCCCGATCAAAGCAATGGTCGGAATGTCTTACCTAGAAAAAATTGCCCTTTCAAGTAAAATTGATTCTCTTCACAATTTGACTATCTAATGTGATATTTTAGCATGCTATGCCCCTTTGTATCTTAACCTCGCGGTGAAATCAAAAGATCCTTTCGAAAGATTTAAGTTATACGTTGTATTTAACTTAGCCTACTACCCTCTGGTCGAATCATATGCCAAACCAGTAAATCGCAATCTCATTCAATCGTAAAGTAACTGCTATTAGCTCAATCCAATTCTTGGAGAAACTTGCAGCGGGTTTTATGCCGATGGAACTAAAGTGTTTTTAGAGCAGATATCTCATAATCCACCAGCGAGTTACATATTCGTGGAAGGCCCAAAAAAATCTTATACATCCTGGGGCCCAGCTAAATACTCTCCGTCAGCCAGTCTCAATAGTATTAAGGTAACACTCATATTTGTGTAATTGATAAATAAAACCGCGACATTCGAAAAGTTGAACACCACTGGTTGGAGAAAAATTCTCTTCCATGACAATAAACAGGAGATCAGAAACACATTAACTAATGTAATGCAGAAATAATATGAGAAATTTCTAACCATTGTAATTAGGATATGATGGATAATATCCTTGTGGGAAAATGCCAGATGCTGACGATTGGAACCATGGAGTTTAAGGATGAACAGAATAAGATATCTTTAAAAATTGAGTTTGGAAAAGAGAAAAAGAAGTAATGTTTCACTCATAAAGCAGACTCAACATAACTTTGCAAAGACCATCTGATTATTTCTCAGGTGAGTTTATTAGGGATGGCAAAAAAGCCGGAAGAATATATGGAACATATATGGGGTGGATCGAGATTGATGGAGTTAGATATTTCGATCACCGCTTCTCTGCCCCCTTCAAAGTAGAAGCCAATGTTATTTTCTCATAATAATTTTCTCTTTTAGTTCCACTATGACGAAATCAGAATGGGATCAGACTTTAGAAATCGTAAGGATATGCAGCTACTCCGTCGAGGTATTCTTGATAATATGCTGTGAATTGCAATATTTTACTCTTAACTAATAGGCGAAATTGAATCAGCGCAAAAAGCGAAGGAAGAACTTGAGGTGCTGCAAAGAAATGATAGAAAGCTGAGAGAAAAATTCTCCAGTAAGAAAAAGAAGTAAATGAATGGTCCATGTGTGGCTAGAAAATAACCGAGTAAAGTGATGGGACTTTTTTTTTTTAAAACTCCCTTAGCAAATTATCGACTTTCACAACATAGGTTTTTACAAAATTGATAAAAATACACGTATTTTCTTTCAAGTTTCTGGTTTTGGATATTTGTGTTCAAGTTTTGGACATATGAACATTTACAAACTTTATAATCATAGCATAACGTCGCATTGAAACGAAGTGAAATTTTCATTGTACATCCAGAATTAAAAGCATATATCATGATGAGCCAATAATAGTATTACATCATTTTCGGGGAATAACAGTACAAAGCACATTTACCAGAAATTCAGACTTACAAATCGATGATTTTTCCGGAATTATGTTATCTTTTTTCATGCAAGCCAGGGTGAATAAGCCTAAGAGCGCTTTACCATCGGGTATTTGTATGCAGAGTCTCTCAACAGAAGAACTAGGTGGAATATGAAAGATATTTTGATTTGAATCCATTTGATTATGTAAATTGTGTATTTATTTTAGAGGTCACCGTTCTTCTATCTTGGCCATTTGATTACATAAGCACATGAAGTCAGTTTGGCCGAGTGGTCTAAGGCGCTGCGTTCAGGTCGCAGTCCAGCGATGGGCGTGGGTTCAAATCCCACAGCTGACAAATTTTTTTAAATAGCTGTTAATAGACAGCTAATTTCCAAATTTTTTGTTAATAATGGTATTTTCTCCCCAAACTCAAATAGCAAGTCCTATTGTAGATATCAAAATGATATCTACAAACACTTCTACCAAAATGATTGCTTGATATTTGCCATATTTCCTGAGGGAATAGCCAAATTATTTAAGTTTTTCGAATCGAGCAGTTTGGGTATTTCAAGATTTGGGAGGAAATAGACAATTTACGGTACAAATTTTCGAGAGAAAAAGAGAGAGAGGTGGAAGCATGGAACGGAAGAAAAGATTATTTGAATTTTAGAACTGTTAGTCATAGTTTGATGTAATTTATTATATTCATCCGGTGAAGTGAGTTAAAAAACCTTAGCGCTAATGGCTAATTTCGAAAATCCTTCAGCAAGATACAATTTACATGATAAAGATTGGTCAGATCAATTCGGCAACTTAACACGAATGCTCGACCAGTATCTCATCTCAGCTAACCCGACATCCAACACTGCAACCCAAAATTATTCAGTGCCAAGTTCCCAATTTTCAGTTAAAACTGACCCGCATTTCCATCTGAACTCTCACGATAGACCAGTCACGACCAGTCAGTCTCCCCACAACAACAACGTTCCTTCGACCACAAGCATAGGACAGGTATTAAAGGGAAATCCAACTATCAAACCCAGCACAAGCCCTGGCTATCCTCAGAACCAGAAATTAACCCGCTCGCAGTCTCCTTCGGATTTTTTCAACCCTTACCGACCCCAAAAACAAGTGCAAACAGAGAGACAGAAAATAGTTTCGCCTCATAATTTTAAAGGTGACTTCCTTGACATTCAAAAAAATTTTTAAAATTTGCCACAGGACGCCAGCAAAACAGAACTGAGCATGTTTCTACAAGTGGGGCAAATAAGAAACTAGTTCACAGCAAGAGTCCTCAGAATATAGCCCAACAGCAAGGTATCAACTGAATATCGAAATATTGAAACCATAATAATCTAACTCAATAGCGAAATCTAATATACTGAGTGCTTTGCTTGGCCATCAAATCGATTATGGCCCTCGAAACAGAGTGCCTTATGGACAAGCGCAATCTATGCTTTTGAGTCCTCAAGCAGATTCTTTCTCCCAACCTCCGCAGACGTACCATCCTCAGACAGGCTATCAGTCACAGACAGTACAAACGCCGATGCATATTCTCGCTAAGTTATTCGTTTTTTAGAAAATACAGACTTCTCAGCAATATCTCAGCACAGATGGATCCTCACAAAAAGATTACTGGATTAGCGCTGCTAATCCTTATGCCAAACAAAAAAGCGGCCAGAAGAAAACGAGCGGGAATTCGCAACAGAGCAGCCTCCAACTGAGCAGAATTTATGAAAGTTCTCATTCTCAAGTTCAATACGGCCGAGTTGCCAATAATCCGCCTTCTCAACGACAAGCTTTAAAGAATCCGACCGCCGAATTCGCAAATCCCAGCTATTCTACATTGCTATGTATGAATTCTAGTTTCTTTCTCATTCTGACGTTTTTTTACAGCTAAGATTACCCAAAAATTATCCTCCCCATCGCAACATCATGTTTCCACGAATTTCGAGTCACCAAGATCAGCCTTCACATCAATTAATGATTATAAAGTTTCTCCTCGCTCAGATATTCAGCAAGTCACTTTAGGATCAGGTAGAAACAGCGATTTGATCAGGTGGTTGATTATTTGTTTTCATTAGCCAGAGCAGCCATCTATACAGATCAAAGGACTCCTAATTATCTTAGCGCCAGTGTAGATTCAATGTCTTTTCAGCGGAAAAATTCCACCGAGGACCTTGTTGGAGAGAACCAGCAAAAGTTAGAAAGATCGGTTCTCCTTTCAAAAAGAGCCCAGGAGCAGCAAGACCCCGAGCAACAAGAGAACTCTTTCCTCTTTAATTCTCAAGATCAGCAAGCTATATCGAAAATTAGAGGTTCAACTCACATCTCCTCTTCCTTAGGCGTCAGCCAAATCGTACGTGAATCAGTTGAAAGCGAAAGAAAATCACATGACAAAGAGACTTTGGTGTATCAAGTAGTGGTGGAGTACTATACTGATGGCACAAGGTACGAAGGAGAGAAACAATTAAACAAGCGACATGGAAGAGGAAGGTTCTTTTACAGAGAAGGCTATCGATATGAAGGAAATTGGGAGAATGGGTGCATGAGCGGTTATGGCACATTATGGTCAGATCAAAACCAGAAAGTATATGAGGGAGGGTGGCAGAATAATGCTTTCCATGGAAGAGGAACTCTCTATAATCCTGAATCCAAAATCAAAGGGGACTTTAATGGAACTGATTTCAGACTACTCAAAGGAGCTTGGACTAAATTCGAAGGACTCTTCCAGGCAGGACAAAAGCAAGGGCTTGGAACCTTGACTATGGCAAATGGAGATGTTTTTGTTGGAAATTTCGCGCGTGATGTTGTGCATGGGAGAGGCTCCTACACTCCAAAGAGCAGTCAACCTTTTATTGGATTATGGAGGCAGAATGTGTTGATCGATAAATATTAAAGTTATTTTCGCAAGACAGCAGCCATTAATAAGTATTTTTCAATCTGAGGCATTTAAAATAATGCCTTGAAAGAGTTAACTGGGTTGCTGATACGTTCTATAACAAATTTCACATTGAATTCAAGAAAATGATTATTTTAAGAGATCTACACCAAAAAAATTACAATGAATTAACGTGCCTCTACATCAATTAATTTTCTCGCTCCACCTTTGGCGATTAGAAATAACTTTGGTATTTGGTACAATTGAATGCATTGACAGATGCTATCAAAGAAATCCAATATATATTTCTATACAAATAATAATTAGATAATTTGGTGAGCCTAAACTCTCCAATGAAAATGACAATTGAAAAAAATTAATTGTAATCTGCAAAAAATTAAACTTCTAAGTTTACTACAGAGAATATCACTTAACCTGCTAATGGCTAATGAATAGAAAAATTCTTACCAATATTTTCAAGAAACGAATTTCTCTCTCCTCAAAACGCACAGTAATTACCTCAGGACATCCCAAGGTACTTTCCCTTGACGGTTCCTGATGTTCTGTCTGGCACCACAATTGATAAGTTTATCTGCAATCTTTGTATGAGAAAATCCAAAAGCGAGATGTAGAGCAGTGTCCCCATTTTGCTGGAAAGATTATGTAACATTACAACCACAAAATGAAAGGAAAAATTACATTTTGACTATTAATATTTGCTCCCTTTTCAAGCAAATAGTTCACAAGGTGCAAGTTTCCGTTCATCACAGCCAGCATTAGCAGACTGTTTCCATCTTTATCTCGGCAATCGATCATCGAGTGAGGACAAGTCATGAATAGCTCTTCGAGCTGAAAAACTTATGAGCTCTTTCAACACAGCAGACCTTACCTCTTGAACTTTGTTCTCTTTCACGGCTGTCACTATCAACTCAATAGGATTCATCTCTCTCTTCCGTTCAACGTTTGCTAAATGAGTTCTCATCAGGAATAAATCCTTTGTCATTCTCATCTGGACGATATTTGTTAAATTGAGGATGAGAGAGGAGCTATTACAGTGCTTAGATCGATTTTCATGCTCTTGCGACTTCCAAAAACACTCCTTCGAGGAATTGCGGCTAGATTGTTTAGTTTTAGAAGTGATTGCTCCTGCTTCTCCTCAGACACTGGCAACAAACCAGCAGCGGACCCGTCTTCAGATTTCCTGTACCATGGCTTTGTCTATTAAAAAGAAAAAAAATCAATCTAACTCGAAGCTTCTTGATAAATACTGATTTCTGAGTATTAGTTCTTGATTTTCCTGGAGATCGATCGCCTCGCTACAAAATGAGTACGAGTCAAAATTGAAGGCATAAATTTGCTTTTACCGATGACTGCTCTCCTTTGCCTCTGTTGATAGAAGGGGATATCTATGAACAAAAAAGTTAGGCTTGAGGCTGTGAGTGAGACATTTACAGGTCCTTCAGGAGAGTTTCTTCCCGATACACTTGTTCCTGATAGGAGAAATGATTAAGTAAATAATTCACCCCGAGAGTTTACTGGTTGGATGACTCATCTGCGTTGGAAGCCTAAGAGACTCGGTACTCAAAGGAGTTGGACGAGGAAGAGTTCTGAACCAAGGCTCATTCGAAAGGACAGGAGAGCCTTTTTGTTCTGGAATCTCTGCCCCGAGGTCTGGGACACTGCTCTGCTGCAAATCACGTCGTATTGTCATAGTTTTTTTCAGGAAAAGTTCGCTCTGCGCTTTAAACAATGACGGAGGTTCCCCTTGTGTCGGAGCCTTTTTCTTATCACTATGATGAGAGCCAATTGACCCTTCGTCTCCGTTTCGTGGACTTGCTTCTTCTCTAAAAATGGAAGTATTCAGTTTAGATCTCTCGGATCCTCGAGTTGATGGTTCTGGTTCTTTCTTGTCTTCTAATTTTATATCATTTCATCGAAATTTGCTCAGAGCTTCAATAAAATTACCGAGATGTCTCTGTACTTCCGCAGTAAAGGCGCCTGAAGCGAACATCTTTGTATCTGACCTCGAAATTGGACTTACACCTTTTTTACCCTCTGATGTGAATGCTCGACCACGAGAACCACCAGCTTTCTCTTCTTCAGCTTTCAATAACTTTGCTGATGATCCAGAAACTAATTTTGGGATAATGAGGCCGTTGGAGGCTGCATTGCTTTCGGGACCTAAACTTCTCTTGAGATTTGAAGCTGGAGACAGCTCTTTTATCGAATTAAGCCTCGAGTCTGTCTTCTTTCGCTTAGATTCTTTCCGAGAGTGTAACTCCGTCAAAGTTGGGACTGAGGGATCCGATTTCTTACAAAGTTTTTCAAATGAGTTATTCAAAAGAAAGTTTACGTCAACCAAAAGTGTTTTCTGAAGTTTCTCATTCAGTCTGACACGATCTTCGAATTTCCCAGCTAATAATCGTTTATTTTCAAATGCTATCGATCCTGCTATGAATTCTAGGTTCTCGTTGGCTCCACCACTCAGAATTATTGGCACCTCGTGGAGAAACTCATCGGAAGAACGCTTCACGCGGGCTACTTGAGGCATGAGCTGGGCTCCTATACCATAAAAATCAAAATGAACATTGGGCATGAAATTCAAAGTCTTACTTAAACCTTCAACTGATTCTAAGGAAAGAATTTCCATTTTCATATTGTGCTCCAAATTGCTTATCTTTATTACTGCTGAACGTCCTGCTTGCATCATGAATGGCACTATTTCTGATGTGTATGGCTCCACAAAGGCACCATTTGCAAACTTGAGGACATTTACCGTTTCGAGAGAGAGGTCATCGTTTTGAATCACGTCACTATTGGAATTATAATTTTCTATTAAAATCGGCAGATTTTCAGATATCATGATCAGCATCTCTAAGATAAGGTTGTCGTCGTTGCTGAACTCCAGAGCTTGAGTAACAGTTCGCTCGAGCTTTGGTGTGTAAATGAACCTAGAGCAGTCTTTGTCTTTTAAATTTTCTGATAAAATATGGGATTCGTATTGAGCTAAACGCTCCTCTTCCGGCGTCTTTTTTGAAGACTGATAACGTTTTCTCAGTAGCATATCGAAATACTTCAAAAAATGTTCTGCAGCAATGTCCTCGTGTAGGTAATAGAGCTCTTGCACCCAATCTTGATGTTTCGATTGGATTTTCGAAATTTCTTCGAAATAAGTATGAGCCGGATTAGCCTCTTCGGCAATAAGTTGTTCAATCTCATTTAAAGTATCGACAGCCTGATTTGCTTGACCAGACGACTTATTATAAAACCGAAATTCTATTTTCTGAGCGTGAGACTCCTCTTCGGTTCTAGAGGGTACGTTGTCATCAGAGCATTGGCTATTGCTTTCGTGATTGTCGTCTTCAGGGGGGATTACGCTTATTACAAACATATTATTATTCCGCGCGGTATATTCTTTCTGTTCAAACACTCGAGCTATTTTGTTGGTCGGCGATCCTCTTCCAGAACGATTCGAGACGTTGGTCTCTCCTCTTTCGAATTTTCGAGAACCCGAGGGATCATGGATGCTTGGATCATCGGTTTCTGAGTCAAACCGTTGTAAAAACGCTGAAAGACCGTTATGCAAAGAAGGCACACTGCCCCACTCCTGGGATGCCTGTAGTTCGTCGAGTTTTTTCTGGAATTTAGAAATTGAAGACTCGCATTCCTTCACATAGAGATCAGATCTTTTGAGGAGCTTTTGATCAAAGAGGTTGGGAAAATTGTCTTCCCTGCAATTAAGAGATCCTTCCGAGTCAGACGAAACCGAACTGTTTCGCTTTTTTTTATTACCTGCCTCATTGTTTATTTTAACTTTCTTCTTCTTTTTCAAAAAGTTAAACTTTATCTTTCCATCCAACTTTTTTTTAATTATCTGCTCTGTTTTTTCAAGCTCAATATCGGTAGCTTTATCAGTTTCTTTGACAGTGAGGCTTATGCTGGGCTGTTCCTGCTGTTGTTCGTTGATTTTAGTCGTAGTATCGATTTTACAGTCGTCTTGTGTTGTAGTTTGATTTTTCTCTTCATTAGGAGGTAGCAATTCAGTTTGGACTTTATCGTTTGTGTCAGTTCTTTGCACAATAGAATTTTTCAGATTTGCCGCAAATACTTGGATCAAAGGTTTCTTTTTCATTAGATTCACTTTCGGAAGATTAAGTTTGATACTGACTGTCCCTTCTTGCTGGGTTATATTCTCTTCCTTGCTCTGAGAGGAAACTTCTTTATTTGGGTCTGCGTTTTCAACCTGCGAGACAGTGGGTTTCGTGTCCAAATTAAGCTCTTCCTCTGTGGTCTTTAGTTGTGAAAGACTTTTGGAGCTAGAAAGTTTTGTCTTTGAAACCTCATCAAAGGTGAACTTTTGCATTTTTGATGAGTCTATTGAATGAATGCTAATTTCTCTCGAATTCTCAGACATAGCTGAAGTTTCAAAAAATTTCTGCGCCTGTTCAATTTCCAGCATTAATTCAGGTGAATTCGCCCGGACGCTTGGTTGATTCTGAACATTCCTAATAACAAACCTCGGAGAAGCTGGATCCGAGCTGTCAATGCTGCCTCTTTTAATTTTGTCCAATTTAATACTCATTCCATACTCATCTTGCGGGTTTGAACCCGCTACGGAAAAATTTCTCGTGTGTACATAGATTTTTTTTGTCTTGTTCAGTTGTGTGACGGTTTTTTTAGGAATGCCTGCTGTCGGAGAGTTAGAGTGTTTTAACTGTCGAGGAGTTTTCGGCTGCGCTCCTATAGTACTGTTTGATTTTTTCTTTAGCATCGGAGAGACAAAATTTGATTTTTGCTTCGCTTCCTCCGACTTGCGTGATGATACATCGAGGTTCCAAGACTTGTCCTTGGATGAGGACTCAGTATCGCTGCGATAAATGGATCGATTGTAATCGAAAAGAAATTTCATCGATGGCAAACTGCTTGTGATGTCGAATTCTCTGGGAGTTTTCAAGTGGAAATTGTTTATAATGGCATGAAGCATCTTAATATTGTCATCGTCTGGTCCTATTCCAAAAATACGAGCCGAAAGCTGTGGAACTTTCGACATGCTCTCTATCGAAGGAGTTCTGGTCGATAAAGTCTGTTGCTTCGAGAGAGGCTGAAGAAAATAGGTATTATATTAGCATAGCCGATTAAGAGGAAAGAGTACCTTCATTTGGAATGAGAGATTGTCTCCAGACTTGACTTGGAATTTCTCTAAGGATTTTGCATTTTTCTTATGATTCATATTTTCATCTCAATTAAATTCGTACGTCAGAAAGCAGAAGTGTAATTTTGTCAGTTTTAATAATTCACCACCACAGACAATATTAACGCAGACCTCTACCGGAAATACGAACATGCCCAATACTATTTGTTTTTTTCCTCGAAACTAGTAAGGTATCATTGGAAGGAGTTCGAAGAGCAGGCTTTTTAGTGAGAAAGTTGTAAATTACATGACACGTATGGAAGGTCTCAAAATAGATTTCCTGACGAGAAAAAAATTCAACAGGTATTATTCTCATATGAACCTAGATTCTGATCTTTTCCAATAGATATTGATACTTAATGTATCTTTCACTGTAGTATATGATGACAAAACATTAAATAATGGCAGAAATCTAATTCACGAGTGATATTGATAATTGACCATCGATCAAGTAGTGTTCTCAAAAACAGTGTATGCGGTTCTTGTGTGCATTGATAAAGTAAGGACCTATTGAAGAACTTTGCCTGAAAATACAATTATTCTTCCTTAGGTGAGGTGAATGGGACAATATTTCTACAAATTTGAATTACTAAAAATTTGCCTTTTGAGAATGAGATTTTTCCCGCAAGTCCAGAACCAAATTTACTCCTGAGTTTCCAGCAGCACGCTTGAATGAGAGGTGGTGGTTATAAGAATGGCTGAAGATAGATGAAACAACGCAAGACTGATTTCAGCTTTCAAAATAATATGTCTGATTCGGAGCTCCTTTCTCAGGTGAATTTTGCCAACATAAGCGAGTTTGGAATAGTTGCTCTGAATTTTCAGATTGCTCTCCGTGAGAAATGTAGCCATGAAATATCTTTCTTACTTAGAATGGATTAGAATGATTGGGAGTTGAGTTTCGTTGATTTTTGCGCCTGGAGTTGTGAGTAAGTTGAAAAAAATGATGTAGTACAACGATACATGTTGCTTGATTTACTTAACTCTTTGGAGAGAATGATTCGGCAATTTATCATAAATTCTTACTTTCTACAAATTACAGTGCATATCTCAAAACCAAAGGTATTCCTAAATAATTAGTGATGGTGACCACTAAAAATAATCTGCGGATCAGCAACTGCGTAATAAATTCGGCAACCGGAAATCAGCTACTTGATCAAAAGGTAAAGTTATAAAAGATTTGTAGGAAATGTCTATTTAATATTGAAGTATAATGCTGTTATTTTCTTCCTTGGGCAAGAAATCGATTCCTTTCGCTTTTTTAAGAGAAACAAGGAAATAACGAAATATCTGAACGTTTGGTCATCCAGCAGAAGAGAAGATGTTTGATAGAAACAAGGAAAGAACCTACTTGTTTATCACTTTGTCATCAAACTTAGCTCCAAGTGAGCTGATCGACTATGAATTGCAATTCTTCTTCTACGATGTATGAAGCCTTTGTGAGTCCATTATACAATTCTCAAAATATAAGAACTAAGAGAAACTTCTTTCTATTACATCACACGAATAGATTTAGAATACAACAGTTTATTACCCTTTTAAGCTAATGAATCCGGATTTCTTGTAGAAAAGTCAATTTGATTAGTCTTCTCCTTTCTTTGAGATTAAAACCATGTTAACGGCAATCTAATTAGGGATTAGTATTTCTTACTAGACGCCTGTTTTCTTATTTCTGATGCAATATCGAAATTCTCAGGATTTCTGATTCGTTGAAAGCAAGGAACAGTTTAATAATTTAACTAGACTTGTCCCATACCTCTTCCGTCCTCAAGACCTTTCAAGAAATCTATTATTCTTATCCAATCAATCTCAGTCTCTAAAAAAAAAGGCGACTTGAGATTCCAGATCTCATGTGCCTCTCGAGTCTGTTTTTTAAAATCAAACCGATACTTATCTCGATTGCTCTCTGATTCTGAATATAAAAAATATTGAAAGGAAAGCAAGATAGAAAATTCTAACATAAATGAAACACATATTCACGATTGTTGCTGTCCTAGCTTTAGCCACCTGTGCGAGTGCTGTCGTAAGTTATTTCAACAATTCATCAAATTAAAGTCAAATTAGTTGAATTGCGAATGCTATTGCTCTGATGGAACCCATTTCAGTGTGTACAATGCTGATAGCTCCATGTCTTGCTACAACAGGCAATCGCAAGTGTGTCCAAGTTCAACAATATCGTTGTCTAATTGCACGACTACTCCAGCACCAACCCCTACACCTACACCTACACCCACACCTACTCCTACTAACGACGGCATCCACCCTGCGGTGGTTGTTGGCATTGTTTTTGGGGCTATTCTGCTCCTTGTTTGCATCATTTCCCTCGTAAACAAACGGCGTTCAACTACAACAGCCTATACTACAAATGCCTATGGTGCAAATACCTATAACCCTCCAAGCTCTTATTACGCTCCTAATAATGTGATTGTTCATGGCCAACAGAACTATGGCCATCATCAACCTAACTATGCCCCACCCACCTACTACAATCAAAATCACAGATATTAAAAAATTGCTTTGAAGTGGTTTAATGCATTCATATGGGTTTGTAAACACATAACTTATTAAAAATAGGTGTTCGAAACAAATTTAAACTGATCAATTTCTAAACTACAAACGACTAATGGCTAAACTTTTTTTGTAAATGAATATGAGCAGTTATGAGAATTACACACTGCACTAAAAGAGTACATTGTGAGTGATAAAATGCATTGTTCAGATTTAACTTCTATTTGATTGGGGCTCAAAAAACAAAGTAAGAGTAAAACTTTGGAATGCATAGCTTTGGACAAACTGCTTCTAAATAAGCAAGGGTTGGGTTGAAGGACCAGTTTCGAACTGAACATGAAAGTCAGCTCTGTTTTTCCTTCATTTTACTACGCAATTATGATTTCTTCAGCAGCGCATAATAAAATTATAGATAGGACCCATCTTGCGTTGTGAGGGGAATAAGTTTAATAGATGGTTATGATATCTTAAGAGGTTTATGCATGTATTATTTACTACAGAATAGAAATGGGATAACAGTAAAACCAAATTTGTAATTTATCTTGATGCCATGGTCCGACTATCCTGCCGACTTTGAGATTCTAGCAACCAAAGTGGAGTTTTTATATTAACTCTGCATCTTTAATACCAAAAAAAAAAGAAATTGGATTTTAATTATATTAATGAAATTAGTTGATGCTAATTGAATAACACGAAAATGTTAAACGTTTTCGACAGAATCTTTCTTTTTCTTTCGAACTTTTGACCTCTTTAACTACATGAATGTTAATTTTATCGTTCTTTGAGATAAAATCACTTAAAGAGCAATTACCCCAGAATGTTAATTAAAAAAAAAAATCGCTTCCTGGCAGCTGCTTATGTTCCAAATACTTTATCCGTCAGAAGTGGAGCTTCACACTGATGTTCAAGTCTATTTCTTCTACCGCTATGTTATTCTACAAAGGCCCAATATTTAACCTATTGAAACGGAAAAGTAGCAGAGACAAAAGGTATAAGGCTTTCCAGAGAGATAGTATTCTCTGTACACAAGATGAGGACTACTCATGAACCGGTTTTCAAAGAGCTCCATGCATATTTTAAATTAGAATTTAAGTCATTTTTACGACAAGTACGTGTTACAGCCCATTTTCCTCAAATACAATTTAAAAACGGAGTCTTCATCTAATTAAGAATCTCCCTGGCAGATAATCCCCAAGCAATTAAATTGTCGGACCTTTTTTTTTGAGATATTATGACCACATCCAAAACTTTCGAGCTCGCTAGAGTATGGTATCAAGAAACCTATGTATACATCTAAACTAAATTTTCCTGTTGACTAAAAAACTTCCAGCTGAAATGTTCATGTTGAGATAATTCTCCCGCACAAGCTGTCAATTCTAGAGAGGAAAAAAGATTGAGAAAGCATTTCGAATAATGAAAACGAAAAACCCTAATACCCGATGGAAGTGATGTCAAAAGCTAACTATTACATTCAAAGTAATAGGATAATTCAATAAATTATGTTTGTTCACTCAACAGTAACTGAAAGAGATATACAAGGATCTTTTTTCACTACAAGAGTATTTGAATAACAAGAAAGCACCTTTATGTGAAAAACAGACAATAGTATGTGATATAAACCCATAATTAATTTCAACTAGTTGACGTTATTTGCGGCCTCAGAAGCCATATATCTCTCAATTATTTTTTATCATTTCACGCTTGCTTTTAAGAATGATGTTTTTTATTTTGTCCAAGGCCAGATACAAAAACGATAGCTTCACCCATGTTATAAACTCTTCTCATTCCCTTCTTTTTAAGATGAATTCGCTGCTTTTCACACCTAGTAGTTATACCGTTTAACGATTTTTGTTTTTTTTTTTGCTAATAAAATTGTTTCCAATGAATGTACCTGCGTGAGGGTTCTACATTATCAATTCTCTTGGACATCTTACTCGCAAATTGATTACTCTGTAAATGGCTGTTTTCAGATGGAATCTATTCTTAGTAGGGCACTTATTCGAATTAAGATACAGCATAATTTTTACTTCAGAAGAGATTTTGTGCTAATACAGCAACAAATAATTTGAAAAAGATGAGAGGCAGCTCTTCTACACTTCTTTCAATTGTGTTCATATTTCTGCTGATATCTTGCACGAAATCCTTTAACTCCAAGCGAAGGACACGTGTGTATGTTCTCCTCATGAATACTTCAAAGTTCTGGTTCAATTATAGACAGACAACAAACACACTGTATTTCTACCGCCTGCTGAGGGATCGCGGGATACCAGATGAGAATATCTTGCTATTTTCTGGGGACAACATCGCTTGCAACTCTCGAAACAATGATCCTGGGACCGTTACTTGCTATGATGGTCAGAGAGAACCAAATATTTACAACTCTTTAGAATTAGATTACAAAAACGATGAAGTATCAACTAAGAATTGGTTGGATGTGCTACGAAAAAGATACCATCCGTCTCTCCCATTTCGAAAACGACTGCTTTCAGACAGCAATTCAGCGCTATTTGTTTTTATGAGTGGTCATGGAGGAGATTACTATCATAAGATACAGGATAAGGGAATAATGAGCTACGATGAGTTTGCAAGAGCTATTCGAGAATTATATGCTAAACAGGGATACCATGATATGCTGATTATTTCAGACAGTTGTGGATCTTTCACGATTTTTGATGCAATAGACGAACCAAACATTATTATGCTAGGAGCGAGTCTAAAAGGAGAGCTTTCGCACTCATTCGGGCATTGTGCGATAATCGAACAACCTAAATTTGATAGATTTAGCAAACAGACAGTCGAGTACCTTATGACACATGATAATGTCAATTTTGAAACTCTAATGCGCATTTACGATCCAAATTTTCTTAATGGAAATGCTGGTATGAGACACACTTATCCTGCTCCAGATGCATTGAGGACTCATCGGATAGGACAATTTATCAAGGCAAATTTTGAGGAGGAATACTCAAAGGAAAGTTTTGAGAGTGAAGCTCAGCATTCCAATGAGGAGAAAAAAACGCTTGAGAAACTAGCAAATCTTTTGTTGGAATGATTTTGAATGAAATCCAAACGACGGTTCAGAATCTATTTGCCCCTTTACCACATCTGACTATGCGATTGAATCAATCCGTATTTGGATGTGAGGAAGAGGGCAGCAAAGAACTTTACGAAATATGCAGGCTATGAGAATTTTTTAAAGCTTAATGTAATAGGCGCCTCTGGCAAGCCATTTTTTAAAAGTTCCTTCACTAGATTAGCGGTTGTTCACATTTCAAATCTAAAATACATCTGTTCTCTGCTCTCATTTCGCTCATATATCGATATCTATGTAACATTATCACTTGAACTATAGAACATTTGCAACGAACCATTTCACACAGGGTTTCGGTGGAAATCCATTTGTAGATTTATATAATATTACGATATGGATCAGAAAATTTGTTGGGATGCTGCACGACCGCTTTTCGTTCTTTCCTAAGCAAGAGAAACTCTAAAGAAGTGTATTTTTGAATTCAACCCACAGGTTAAAGTGATTTTAGTCAGAGAACACGATGCTCCTTTATAATGATTCTTAAGAAATGAGATAATTCTCCTCGAATAGCCCTGAGCTCAGATATGCTCTCTCACTATAAGATCACTGGTGATGTACGACATCCTTGATTAGCTTCCAGGCGCTCCAAGAAACTAATACACGAGCTCGGATGACTATATTAAAAAATTAAATTAGAGATTTCAATCGGAGAGATGTCTCAATTGCCAACTATTATTTCGACTGTGATCGCTAGAAGTGAGGACGTCGTGCTCACTGAGCTCAACGTCGAGAAAGGAAACTATCCTCTGGTTATCCGAGAGGTTATCAAGAAGATCCCTAAAAACACAGCGAAAATATACAGCTACGGGCAGAAGTATTTTTTAGTCACGATATCAAGTTCTAACAACCTCACTCTTTCCTCAGCTACAAGTTCCATGTGCTTAATGAGAACGACATCACCTATCTCTGCTTGACTGATAACTTGTTTTCGAACGTCAAGGCCTCCAAATTCCTCCAAGAAATAAAAGAAACCTTCCTCAATAGATACGATGAGTCTGAAATTTATAAAGCACGCGCCTATGCTTTCGATAAGGAGTTCCACCCTATTCTGAAGGAAAAAATTGTAAAGAAACCAACAAGAACTCGCATTTTATTTTGTATTCCAGGCTTATTATACTGAAAACTCTGATGATAAGATCGATAAGCTCAAGAGCGCTGCTTACGACGCGAAAAATATCTTAATGCAAGCAGCAGGTATATACGCTTCTACGTGTGGTCTCATTTTCTAATTAATAAAATAGAGGAGCTGTTTGACAGAGGTGAAAAGCTCGAGTTGATCGTCCAGAGAAGCAAATCCACAGAATCCATGTCCAGAAATTTGGCCAGAGGAGTAAAAATTTTTATTGATAACTGTTGTAAGAGCGTATGTTCACTCCCTGTAGGCCCGTGCTTACAAAAACCAAGAAAGATGGAGAAGTTGGAAAATGAAGATCTTTTTGATTCTTGCTGCAATCGTAAGAAGCTCACTATCATTTGAATTTGCTAACTAATCTATGTAAACAAAAGGTGGCAATCTATATTATCCTTGGCCTGACTTGCGGATTCGGATTCCAATGCTTTAGAAAGTAGCATGATCTATCTGAGCTGCATATTTTATAAGTGAATCCGAAGTTCTGAGTGAATTCTTCTTATGATCTTCACCGTTAAGATATTAGAATTTCATAGAGAAAAGGATATATATGCTGAGTAATCAATCTGAATAATGGATAAATCCAAGTTAAATGGTTTAGAAATTTGAGGTCTAAATTGTTCTGTGGTGCAAAAGAAAATCCCTGATAGCAGCTTAATTATATAATTGTTATTGTCACGCTGAGCTCTCGAAAAGAGCTATAGCTATATCGATTGCAATCGAACACGATCACCCCAGCAAATGAGAGACACCCCACAAATTTTTCCACCTTCATGAAAGTTCACTTAGAGATGTTGTTTGAGGCTTTACTCAAACTATTCTTTCATGGGAAACCTCAGTTTTGAATAAATTACATATAAAATCTTAATCCTCGGTCCTATCCTTATGGTCTTCGGGCACCTGGATGCTATTTACATCTAAGTCTCTCTCTCTTAGCTTTCTTACCAAAACACCGGCGGCTCAGATCACCGCTCACCCCGAACAAAACGCATTCATCATGTCATAAAATCTACAAACCTGTATTTTGATCCGATTTTTCATAAATACGTACTTCAAACCCGATTTACTACTTAATCAAACACTACGAGCTCATAGATTCAAATTCAGACATTTCTCATTAACTTGGTGTAATATGCCTCACATATATATTCTCAGTAATTGAGGATAGTCCCCAAATTTCAAAAAAATTATGTCGATTTTTAACGTAACGGTGTCACGAATTAGCAGCAAATTTTATTAATTTAGATCTTTAAAAGGAACAAAAAAAGTTGACTTCTCAAATATAGATTATAATTTCATTGACCAAAGAACTTCATTCTAATTCTGATCCAAGTTTTAATCTGAATTATCTATCAAATTTACAAAGGGCTAAACGGTCGTTAGGCATGAATTCAATAGAAGGCTTCCTTTATCCTTCTACTCGGCACAGAAAGCAGCCCCTCACAGAAAAGTACTCCTCGGCTCTCTTTTGCTTTGTGATAGCCGCAAACCTCGTTCTTCAGGCACTAATTTTAGTACTAACTGCATCTGGCGCTATATCTTCGCTAAAACCTTCCGCTGAAGCCAAGCTCGAATATATAATATCGGCCGTTCTACTGATCGCAGTATTCATACTCCATTGCTGGCTAATAGTCTCAAATATCAGGAAAAATCAGCTACTATCAACACCTATTCTAACTTTCTCGATATTCCTTTGCGTCGTTCTTTCGACAGAGCTACAGCAGCAAATTACCGATCGCTTTTTCGCTAACTACAACGTACTTTTGCAATTTGTACTGATATTCACGGTCTTCAATACGGCTAAATCACAGCTATTGGAGGTTTTGTGTGTGGTTTCATCTGGTGTTTATTATATGGCGCGGAATTACTCCGAATGCCATGGAGAGCATTTGGTATTCTTACTATTATTGGCGCTGGCCTCGGGAGTCAAGGCTTGGAATCATTCGATTAAGCAAAAGCAATTAGAGAATGAGCACGAAATAAACCAGAATATAATCAGTCAGCTTCAAAAAGTATTAGATGCACTTCCAGTCGGCATTGCGGTCTTTGGCAAATCTTCTAATTTATATACCAATGAAAAGTTCCACGAGAACTTCACGGCAGTTGATAAATCGAATTTTCAACAACAATGCGCAAATTTTCAAGTTCTTCGATTTTCTGAAAAGCAGAGAAACCTCAAGAAATCGATTGCTAGTAGCATCATCTTTGAAGACGATAATCTGTCTCCAAAGCACCAGCCGAATCAAATGTTGTTATACGACGAAAAAGTGAATGAATTGAAGTCTGGTTCCCATTTTATCAACATGAGGGTTCCAAACCCAAGGATCAAGGCGAAAACTCTCGTTAATTTTGCCAAAACGACCAAAGACGGAGGCAGCGTAAGAACTGAATCTAAATTTTTAACAGGGAAATACGAGTCAAATAAAGAAATTGACGAACCTTCTCCTCGAATGAAAGCTTCAAGAAGGATGATGAAAGTGCCAAATGACAGTCCAATCACTCTGTCAGATTTAATCTTCGAGAAAGCTCGAGTGAGTTCACAAACGGAACCATTTTATTATCTCGATTGTCTTTTAGATGGATCCAGTTCGAATGAACAGGACGAACATAACGGGAAGTCCATGTTAGATTTCACCATCATTCCCCTTAATTCAAATCCACGTAGTTCAGAGATCGGCGCTTATATGGTGGCCTTGAATGATCGTTCTTATCGCCTTGAGATGGAGAAACTCCAGGAAGTTAATCTGTTCAAAAACCGCCTTCTGGGTTATATCAGTCATGAGGTGAACACGCCACTGAACGTAATATTTCTCATCGTTGACACCATCAAAAGGATGAATTTCGATCCTGCTGTTCGAAAGCTGCTTCGAGCAGCAATTATGTCTGCAAAAATGCTGTCTTATGTGATGAAAAACCTGGAATGGTATACGAAGAT
>ENA-UOUE01000900-UOUE01000900.1-compost-metagenome-genome-assembly--contig:-NODE-900-length-21712-cov-8.899792_pt1 | contig 21712 bp, 19 predicted proteins | sample MGYA00238146_ERZ747223 | MGnify/ENA primary metagenome ERZ747223 (study PRJEB28781, sample SAMN06268865) | compost metagenome | isolation source: single cell | place: USA: California, Emeryville, Joint...
GCATTTGAATAATAAGGACGCGAAGTTGGAGGAGATTCCAATCCCACCAAAGTCGAAATTCTGGGGTATTGACTACCTGTTCGTGGACATCGATCAGAACTATCGAATCGTAGTGATTCCTCGACCAATGAGCGAGAAGAGTGAGGATGGAAAAGATATCCCTGTGTATACTGTGGATGCCAAGGCGAATCTAAATAAAACGACCCTTAAAGACATTCAGGAGGAACAGTCGAAGCTTACTCCTCGTGGTGTGAAGAGCTCTGGGGCAACCGAAGAAGAGCAGGAGGACATCAGGAAGTACCGCACAAGAGAAATGTATAAAAAGATGAACAACTCGAGATTTTGGATGGCGCTTGGAGTGGGAGCGTTGGGTATGATCAGTTATATTCTCTATTCGAAATACCGAAGGACCAGCGTGAGAAATAGTTTATTGCATTTGAGCGCGATGAACGTCATCAAGAGCAACGACCTCGCGATCAAAGAGCTCGGTCGGCAATTTAACTTCCTGGACCAGATCCGAGGAGCGGCGATCGAAAACAAGGCAGATTTCGAGATCGACGCTTATGGAGGCAAGAAAAAGGCGTCGTTTAGAGTCAAAGGGACGCTTGATGAGAAAACCAAGAAATGGAACCTCGAGAGGATTGATATGATCATTAGAGACAAGAGCACGCTGGAAATCATCAGTGAAGTGAGAATTTACTAGACTTTAGTAGAATCCAATGTTCTCAATGATTATTAAGTAATGGAGACGATTACAGTCAATGTGATTTGCTTGATTTACATCGATTTATAGCGAGTTGTGTGATATTAGACCATATTTGAAGCAAATTGCCAGCCGTGAACCTCTCAGAGATTGCCTTTATTTTATTTTTGCGATCCCTATTAAGAATAATCTAATTTTAGGCAAGACTTCAACGCATTTGTGAGCTCAGCTTTATTGATAAAATTAATCCAATTGGCAGATAAAAGTAGAGTACTATTAAAAAGAAAAAAGAATTATTTACTTTGAATAAAACTTAAAAATGGGCAGCTCAATGGTATTCCAGCCTCCAAGGGCAACTCCAATCCCTGAGTGGATGAAAAACCAGATCTACTACATTAATAAGTCCAAAGCAGAAGATCCTGAGAAATTTTTCCCAATGTTGCCTGGCTTTTGCTGCAGCGACAGAAAAATCATGCGAAAGGTTCCCTATCTCCATTTATCGCAAACGATCTTTGAAAAACAATCGAAGTACCTGATTATTTACTTCCACGGAACGTCAGAGCTCCTTTCGGACATCTACAGGACCCTTGAAAAATATCATGCTAACTTTGAGGTAATAAATTCTCATTTTCTGTCCTCATCTCTCACCATAGATGGACGTAATTTGCCCCGAATATCCTGGCTATGGTATATATTCAAGGGAAAAACCCTCTGAGGAAGTTATTCTTGAAGACGCAGCTCAAATCATCCGAAATGCGATATTTAATTTAGGATATAAGGAGGAAAACATCTTCCTCATCGGCAGGTCCCTCGGAACTTCAGTAGCAGTACAAATGGGCACTATCTTTCAGAACGTGAGGGGGATTGTCCTCATTTCTCCTTTCCGTTCGATACAAAAAGTGGTTGAGAGGACCGCGGGTAAGCTTCTCGGCGCATTTGCGCCAGAAATCTTCTGCACTGAGGACCACATAGAGTTCCTAAAGTGCCCAGTGCTATTTATCCATGGCATGAAAGACAAACTTGTGCCTTGGGAAGATTCACAATATCTCCATGAGAAATGTCGAGCCGATTCGTCGATCGTTATTCATCGCGACATGGCACATAATGATTTCGATTTGAAGAACGATGTGTTTGAGCCAATGACCAACTTCTTAGTGGAGAAGCTTCAAATTAAGGACCTTGAGAGCACTCCATTAACCGAAAACTGGCATAAGGCCTCGGTTTTAACCTCGATAGAGGATATGCCTTATTTGGCGCTTGCTATGGCTACGCTAGGTAGAGCGAGTACAGATAGTGATGCTGGCAAAGAGGACCTTCTTCTGCAAGAAAAACAAGAATTTTGATAGTAGCTGCCTTGATTTTTCTTTCATATTGACTTTTTAATGACTCATATATTTTCGATAAAATGATCAAAATAATTAGGAAAAAATATCCAAATGATTGTCAAAGAAATATTGTTAGATACGCTAAGTTTATTTCTTCATTCGCCCATGAATAAGAGCATCATCCTTCTTTAAGAAATTGATTGAAGTTTAACTGTTTTCAGTAATTTTTTGAGGTACAGGTATAAGAATAAACTTTTCATATATAAAATTCATAATCATTTTTTACTGGATGTATATCTACATGAAAGTTTCTCTCTTCAGAGCCGGCAAAATAAACATATTTCATCCAAATGTTTGCTAGAACAGTAAGACTAACTTATATCTCTCATTTACAATATTCAATAAGTTAAAAATGTCCAACAACTTAACTCAACACCTCTCGTTTGTTTACATCAGTTAATAATCTTTTCTTGTTTTTGTTAAAGTTTCCCCTCTTCCTGCAACTCATTTTCCTCATCAATCGTGATATCGCCAACTCTGTTATCCAAACACGACAGCCCTCTCTCCAATGTCGTTCTCATCTGGGAATCCATTTCATTGCTTGACTCGCTCCTACAAAAATTAAACACATTGAAGACGCGTTTCACATTTTATCATTACCTCAGAAATTTCTTTAAGAATTCCTTTTCACCAGTCATTTTTTGCTTAGCTTAATAATCATACAGTTAGCACATAGGCCTTATAAATTTCATTTACCTTTCTCAAGCAGCTCTTCCGCTTGCTGAATTGGACCATCTTCCAAAGCGTCTTCTTTGATAATATCAGTGGTAATGAGTTCCTCGTCTTCGTCAATATCAGGTTGGTATTGCTCAAACTCGCTCTTTTTTCTCTCGAAATCGATCTCGTCGACCTTCAGCTTATTGATCTTTGGACTTGGGATATACACTGAGTACAGATGGCCTTGTCGGCCTCTATCCTCCTTCATCTCTTCTTCTGGTATCGGATCCTCCTCGATATTGAGCGAGAACGTGCGAGGCTTCTTATCACTGACGGATTTATGCTCGATATTGAGACGGTCAGCATCAAATGCAAATTTTTCTTTCGATTTTCGGTTCATTTCTTTCGAGTTGAACTCATCGCAGTCCATAAGACCTCTCCATCTCCGCTCCACGAGAAAAAGTTTGGCGAATCTATCTTCCTCGTTTTTAACCTCTTGTACTTTTTCAAGTGGGAGATCCGACTTGTCGAACGATCTAGTTCTCAATTCATTCAACTCTCTGTCGACAGCACGGCTTCTTCGAGTATCAGTGCTGAACTCGCCATAGTCACGAAGGCTTTTGATTTGCTTCAGCCTCAAGGTCTTAGTTTCCTAATACCAAAGATGATTTTCTCAGCATAGTGCGAAATTATATTCATACATCGATTTCCTGTGCTACTTCCTCTTCTGTCACTGCTAGCACCTGGTGGCCCATTGGCAAGGATCCCCTCCTCTTGCCGGTAGTTCTAAGAGTGTTCCAGATCATTGTCGGGTAGATAGTAGTCGAAGAGTCAATCTGTGAGCGGTTTAAACTGTGACTCCTTGAGCTGTTTGCAGATGATACACTAAAAAAGAGAAAAGAAAACGTTTAAGCCGATATCTTGTGAGAGGAAGTACCTTGTTGAAGCTAATTGAGAGCTTATGTTGAGCTTTTTCGGTTCCAGCACAGGCGAGCCTTCAATTTCCTCCTGAGGCTCTTCCTGGATAATTTCTTCGGACTGATCCAATAATGTCGTTTCTAAATTAGAGTGAGGATCGGGTGAGATATTGCAATGAGAGTTTACGAGGCAGGTTACCTTTAGGTCTAGGTGACTCCATTCTGTGAATCTGATTTCTACGAGAAGCGAAAACTGTTCTGGTTCTTGATTAATTAAATTTTGATTGATTACTTGATCTTAAAAAAGAGCAGTCCAGTTCTGGTCTGATTGAATTTTTTCTCTGCTCATAGGCAATCGGAGCAGAGTGACCGAGAGAACGCGATTTGTTAGATAACGAGTGTATGGAGGTTCACTGAACCTCATTTTCGTTATGATCTTCAGTTTCTTAGTATTTTTACTAAGAAGGAACCAAAAAAAAAAAAAAGCGTGTAGGTCTACAGTTTGAACAAACTTTTTTTAGCGAAACGCTTTACTGTTCGGTATAGAGGGATAGTCTGTTGGATTTGACTTATTTGAAGCCAAATTCATTAATGATATTCAGAATTCTGACATCGATTTGCTTTCTTATTAATTCGGATCAAGCTGGCATTAAAACCGCTACTTTTTTTAGGGATTAGATTTGGATGGTTGGAACAAATTAAGTGTAAAAACGCCCTCAGACTGCATCCAGACAGACTATTTTTTATGAAATGAAGCTGAGTTTGGATACACAAGCAAGATCTCTGGGCTGAATACGAAGAAATGAGCTTATGAACTTTAAAGCTATAGGAAAATAGGCATTTTCGTTATTTTCGCTCAGTTCTTGTGTCGCACTGTGCAAACACCTGTTTTGATCGCAGCCCGTGACCTAGAGCAAATCTCATATGGATGGCTCTATCAACAGCAGCAGCGGCTTACGGGTATCCAATACTAATCTGCTCAGCTTTCATCAGAACTAAATCACCTAGGCCATCGTCTTTATTTCTCTAACGGAGCGAATGAGTATTTATGTAAAATTCAAAAACGAAAAATTAGAGGATCCCTAAATGAAGTTTCTGCCCTATACTCTGCGAACGAATACAACAAAAAATTTTGAGATCGTTATGGATATGAGATCCTGCAGGTCACGCAGATCTCCGAAGCGTATTATATGAAGCAAGAAGTAGCTGTAAAATTGCTCAACCCGCAAGCATGAGTCATTAAACAGCAAAGAATAATCAAAATAAAATTACAAAATTGTTAATTTTGTCGATTGTAGAAAGAAACTGCTTTAATTTTATTCCGAAACCAGTCTCCAAATATAAAATGCGCAAACAAGCTACCATCATCACTAAATCTCCAAGAGAAGGAGGAGCGTTTTTCGCAGATGGCCGGAGAAAAACCATGCTTAAAAACTTTGTTCCACCGTCCTATCTACACCTCGATAATGATGACAGCCTCCTAAATCCATCAAAGATATTACAGAATACACCGCGAGTAGCTTTCAATATGAAAAACAGTTCATTTACTTCGATGTAGGACATTCTCGTGATAAAGGAGCTCGACATGGACGCTTTACAGCGCAGTGTTTCTTCCTTCTACGCCGTGAGTAAGCCAGCATGTCGATATCCGAATCTTTAATGTTGTGTAGACGAAGAGCTGCTTAAGATGCCATTATTAACACTCAAAGAAGAAGGAAGCAAGACCGCAAGGAATCCAAAGCAGGAGACGAATAGCAAAGAGCATCCGTTTTGGAAAGAAGTCACCAAAGACATTTTGCAACCATTTGCACCGAAAATTCCAACGATAGCGATGCATAAATGCCGTCAAAAGATGGAGATAGATCTTAAAGGTGATACTGAAAATAGTTCAAGCTTTTTGATACATTTCGTTGACTAGGTTCGGAGGTCGGAAGACGAACATATAAGCTGATGACTCAAAACAATATGGGTAGCCAGACTGAAAGAAAAACGATCCAATTCGTCTTGAAGGACAAAAAGCCGATAGGAAAAATTAGCAATATCGAGGCAAATCCCAGACAGGTCATGCTGAGAGAATTGCGGAGACCAATTCTGAATTTAAATGGTCCGAAAGCGATCACTGAGTCCAGTCGACTGGGACAGAGCCCCTCGCATCTCATGCTAGATTCATTCAATGCGTCTTCTTTCGAGCCAGTGTTGAATATCTCCAGAGCAGCGGTTAAAAATGAAACTCAGCAAAAACCTATACAAATCAAGAGGGCACCTTCACAGCCAGATGTTGAGGTAGGATTCGACGTTAACAGTGTGCCAGTTCAAAATACAGAAGCTTCAGTCCGGAGGAAGAGCGTCTATGGCTGGCTTTTCGGAGGGCTGTCAAAACTTGAATTGAAAACAATGAATCTGGTAATTCCAAAGGAGTCTAAAGAGCAAAACTCTCAGCCGATGCTTCAACTCAATCTGGTCGATAACCCTCGCTCTGTGCAAAAAAGAACGATAAAATTCGGAAAACAGAGAGCAGAGCATGCTCGCGGGAGCCTTCTGTCTGCGAGTTCCAAAAAGAGCAGTGAATCTAAAGGCCATTATAGAGCGCCTTCGATCGAGGAAGTCACTTCTCCAACTTGTAATACATTTTTTTTTCGAAAAAATTATAAATGTAAATACTTTTAGTGAGATTGATTAGAAGCCATTTTAGGGAAGACCCAGGCTCTAACCCACGGACTCCCACCGGTTCTTATCAGTTCATTGAGGCACTCAAAGGTCGCTTCGGAGAAGTTGTGAGCCAAACGAAAACAAGCACACTTCTGGAAGTTCCTGGTTCAGAGCGCATTGCTTCCAATCAAACTCCTCGTGATCGCATTGGGCCCTCGATTCCTCTTAAGACCCATCAGCAGAATCGACCAGAGACACACTCTCCTCAAGGAACGAAGCAAATTCATCCTTCCAGAGACCGTAATCTCAAATTAATCAAGCAAGGGCTGCTGCATAGAACCCGTGAAAGTCCAATGCATCTATTCACCATTGACAGTCCTGTGATGAGTGAAGGAGACAGGACCCACCGTACTCACATTACAAGCATTAATAGTCCTAGCAGACTAGGAACCAGAATTACCCCTCAGTTGACAGATCAAAGCGCTCAGAATGTAAAAATAACGCCATTTGCCCAGGAATCGCAAGGCCAAGCGGTCAATGAGATTAAGCTTGAAGTGCCTGAGAATGCTAGTAAAAACAAAAAGAAAAAGAGGAGGTTTCTTCCTTCGGTCACAAGCGCCCAGGATATTTTAAAGAGCTACTCTGAGAAAAGCAGTATTTTAATACGTTCGCCCTCTCAGCTGAAACTACTGCATAAACCCAAGGTGGAAGACAAGCTGGCTAATGAAAAAAGCGAGGGCTTTGAAACGAGTCTCCCCAGTGAAATTTCGCCTAGGATTTCTAACGGGCAAAAGAAAGTGAATGCCCCTTCAAAGAAGAAGAAAAACCCTCAAGCACAAAGCATGGGCCACATGAATTTCATAAAAACCCAGCTTTATGCAGCTTATCAGCCTGATAAGGCTCCAGACACAGAAAGGAGTAAACTTCATGCGACAGAGAATGTCAAGCATTTCATTATGAAGTCAATGCTAGAGAAAAAAGCTTCTGGGATTTCAAAAAATTGAAATGATAATGTGTCCATCAATCCAAAATTCACATTAGGACATTAGAGTGAAAAGCACGCTAGTAGTGTCAAAAGTCAAGAAAGTTCTACAATTTTTCATGAAATCTGTTATTCATTCCTTCAAACTCTACGGAGCATCCCTTGAAAACTAGTTAAGCCTGCAAAACTCCGAGAGTTTTGTATTTTTTTCTTTTCGCTAGGATCATTATCAACTTTAAACAGAAAGATATATCTATAGGCAGAAGCTTAAAACATATATTCGTTTTCACCCAAAAGATGCATTTTCTAGCTAGCTACACACACTACTTGGACTACACACTCAAATTATCTTCTCTTCCAATATTTCTTGGATTTACCACTCTTCAAGACCTTCTTTACCTTTGGTTTTTTGCCCATCTGGAGATTTCCTTGCATCAAGAACTGGTTGAGATTCATCTGTCGTTTCAACTTTCCTTTGTTTCCTTTGTTGTTGTTTGTGTTCTCAGGCACACCCTGCTGATGCATAAGAGTATTCAACTGTGAGATCTTCGCTGGGTCGAGGAAGACCTTCTTTCTCTTATTCGCCTCCGAGAACTTATTCAGATCAGTCTTAGCCTTCACGTAGTCTTTTCTCTCATTGAGGATAACCTTCTTCTTGGTATGGACCTCTTCCTCAAGATTCGTGAGCTCCTGTCGAATCGTATCATCCAGCTCGATATCAGCCCTCTTGGCATGCTTGACATACCATTCTGACTCCTTTTTCTTCTTCTGAATCAAAAACGACGAATGCTCGACCTTCGTGGCAGCATGGACGTACTGCGAGAGTTCTGCGAGTTCCTTCGCGTTAAGCTCGATATTACTAATACCTTGATACCTTCCCAGGTAGTTGCAGACCTTCTTATACTCTCCCTGGTCTTTAGGTCCGACCAGCGCGTAAGTAACACCTTCTTTACCAATACGGGCTGTTCTACCGCTTCTGTGGATGTAGGTATCAGAATCCTTAGGAATTTGGTAATGGACGACCAATTCAACGTTTGGAATATCGAGACCTCTTGCCGCGACGTCCGTGCAGACGATCACTTTGCAGCGACCATCGGTGAACTGCTCGAGCTTTTTCAGACGCTGTTTCTGTTGCATTTCGGAGTGGAGACACAACGAGCTGATGTTGAGCAGATTTAGCAACGAAGCGACCTTCTTCGCTCCTGGGATAGAGTTACAGAAGATAATGCAAGACTTTTCAGGGTTTCTCATGAGGAAGTTGTAGAGGTACATCGGCTTTTCTTCGTCTGTGCAGAAGGATTTGTATTCCGTAAGCGTGTCCGGGATCATTGCGTCCCTTGTCAAATCGATAAGCTTTGGCTTGCCGTTGAATTGGATCTTGTCAAGGAGAACTTCAAGTTTGTAGTTCCTTTCTCCTTCCTCAACACCTTTGATGCTGGCTGAGAGGTCTTTCTCTTCCTCTTTTTCTTTGCTGTTTTTTTTCTTCTTGCCTTTGAATTTCTTTCTCCATCCAGTCGATTTCGCGAGCGTTGCAGACAGAATAATATTTCTACGCGGAAGTTTTTGAAGTCTAGCCTCGAGTTCTTTGTCTAATTCCGTCATCTCTTCCTCATCCTCTTCTTCCTCCTCCTCTGCGGCTTCCTCTTCAGCGTCATCCTCTTCGTTTTCTTCATCGTATTCACCTTCTTTTTCTTCCTCTTCCTGGTCAACCTCCTCATCATCATCGTTTTCTTCTTGGACGTCCTCAGCTTCCTCATCATCATCTAAACAAGATAATTTAAATGAATCCATTTAAAGTATCATGAATACCCTCGTTTTGCTCTTCTTCTTCCATCTCTTCGCCTTCCTCTTGCTCTTCCTCCTTACCGTCTCCGGTTTCATCTGCGTCGAAGTCCTTGTACACGGACTCGTCCAGATATGGATCGTCGTCATCCAAAGCCTCGCTAAGTATAATCGATTTCTTTATTTCTTCTGGGATCTCCTTCATTTTCCCTCCATCTTTGATGTAGAAGTCGCTAAGGAAATCTTCTTGTTCGTATCTCTTTAAGTTGTCGACCTTTTCCTTCAACATAGTGTCCTTCGCATACACGTATCCCAAAATCTTGTCCAAGTCCTTAAACTGGCCCAGTGCGACCATTTTGTCTGCCTCGTCGATCACGAGGTACTTTATCTGTCTGATCGATTTCAGATGCTTATTTCCCTATTAAACAAGTTTAAGTTTGGCCCTAACTCAGTCAAATACCTCGTTCAGAAGATCCCAGAAACGACCTGGAGTCGCGATGATCACTTGAGGTCGCGAATTGAGAATTCTAATTTGCTTTTCTCTTGAAATACCTCCGATGATGACACCAATCTTTGTTTTTTTAACGAAAATGTGAGAGATTCCGTTGAGTATTCAATGATTACCTTAATGTGCTTCTTCGTATAGCCGTTCATGACTTCCATGTGTTTCTTTACTTGGAGAGCCAGCTCTCTGGTGGGCGTCAGTATCAGCGCGAACGCATGCTTTCTATTCGGCACTTTCAGCGGCGCTGAAAAATCAGTTCTTGCGGTGAAATTGAGGAGATTCATCAGATCTGACATTATGGGAATTCCAAAGCACAGAGTCTTTCCTGAGCCCTGAGGAAAGAGGAAGGTAAGTTTAGATCATTAGTTATTATCAAGACTATCTTACTGTTTTTGAAGCGATGATAAGGTCCGTAGGATACTTGTAATGAGACAATGTATGGCATTGTACTTCAGTTGGGGCGGTTAATTTGTTCTCAACGAGCGATTTCACAGCCAAGGAATTGATTCCGAAGCTCTTCCAGTTCTCATGTAAGGTTGGTTCTTCACTATTCATTTTCTAGACGTGGTAACGATAATAGCCGAAAGAGACTTTCAAAAACTAAAAATTTATTTTTGGATTCTAATAACTCTCAGAAGAGCGAACTTGCTAAATAATTTTCGGATAATCAGAAACGAATCTTTTATGCAGAGCAGTGAGTGCAGGTTTCTCAAAACGATCGAAGTCGAACTCGATGCGGAGGTCGAGTACACAACTTGGCAGGTTTATGGGACGTTCTTGATCCTCGGAACGAAGACCGGCTCAATCCTTTTTTATGATATCTTGTCTCTGAAGTGCGTAGGGATCATTGGGGCTTCTGATGTAATGGAGGCACTGACCAAAATCCAGCTCTTTGCAAGCAAGCCATCGCTGATCTTCCTGGTAGGGACGCAGAAGGGCGGTCTTTCGCTCGTTGACCTTGGCGCGAATTCATTGATCAAAAGTAAAGAAATAAAAGAATGGAAAGTTCGGAATTTGGCTTCGGGTCTCGGCAGTGAGTTGGTCGATATTTTCGTGTCGTATGAGCCGCTATTTGTTGTTCTCGTGACCCGGCAGCAGGTGTTGTATTATATGATAAAGCATAATGAAAAAGATGAGTTGGTGCTAGCTGAGAAAAACCTGTGTTTTGATTGTCCAGCGGAGATTATCTCAGCGGATTTTTACGAAAAGCGAGTTTTGGTTACGACGCTTAAAACGTACTATATTGTCGATATTTTCAGCGCGGATTTCAAACAGGTGGGAACGAAAGAGAAAAACGGGCCACTGGGAAGCACGTTTTTTGCTTACTCAAACGGTAGGCTTACATATTCGCATCATTAATTACCTAATTCTCTTAGAAATAAACGTATACGCAGCGAGAATCAACGGAATTCTTTGGAAAGCGAGTATTTCTGACGGAAAAGTGCTTACGTCGGTCCAGTTTATGAACCATAAAGAAGAAAAACTAAAGTAAAAGCAATAATCATATCATCCATTGACCTCTTTACCTCCTTTTCCAGATTTGGGCTGCTTTATTCAACAAAAGACCATATTCTTTCCGTTAACAATAAAAATTTGATTATTTTATCTCCAGCGGACAACAGCATCGTCTACGAGCAGGAACTCGAGGGGGAAGTACAAGTGAACATGGGCGTTCCAGCAAGGAAAGACAATTTCCTCTGGATGCTATATAAAAGGCTGAATGGCACTAAGATAGCGCTTCAAAAACTCGAGTACAAAAAGCTTCAAGACTGCTTCGAGTACTATATCCAAAAAGGGCTCCTCAGTTCCGCGATTACAAGTTTTGAAGAGCACACCAGTCTGCACTCACTTTCTAACGCTGAAAAGCTCATCAGACTGATGGAAGCGCAGAAGCAGGACGTTCATACCGTGAGCCCGCGGGTCACTCGGATAGTCGAAGAGGTAATGATTTCTGCTCCCTTTCTAAGGGATTTGTCTCATTGGACCTTTAGTAGTTAGAAGATAATTCTTGGAGACGTGAACAAGAAAAGTATCATTTGGTCGCGACCCCGACGCCAGGCATCCCGCTGAAGGTCTCATTGGATCAGGCGCTGTTGAAAGAGCTGGGCTCGTATCATACGACTGACTCTAGGAAGCAGGCAGCGAAGCAAGGGCTGCGGCTTTGCAATAATTACATTAAGAAAAAAATCGATAACTTGGAGTTCAAAATGGAGCTTTGCAGTCTTTATGATAAGTTTAATGAGCTCGTCCGGATTAGAGATGCTCATGAAATAAAGCCAGACACAATTGTTAAAACTTTACTGGAGTTGCCTGAGCAAGGCTATCTAATAAAATTTGCAGAATTTGTCTGTTATCAGCGCTATCGACCGAGATGTCGCATCACGGTGGATTTCCTAACTGGGATTTTTATGCCTTTGAAAATTAACGTTAAATATATAATAATCGAGACGTCGCTCGCTTTGAGGACTGTTATGGGCTGCTCGAAAAGCAAAATTGAGTCTATTTTCTTCGGAAAGGCTGATAAGCGAAAACATATTTCGAGTGCACTTAAGAAATCTGTAAAAAATACAATGAATGCATATTTTTTGTATGTTTCCGATCCCAAATTCAAGTAAACTGTCTAACAAACATTGAATCTCTCTTTTTTTTCCACTCGAAATTGTGTAAGTCAAACTGCTATACCTTAGATAGATCCATCCCATGAATTGTACAACACTAATAAAATTGATCAATTTTTATAGGTCTCAATAAATAAATGAATAATCACTCTGAGAGTTAGACGTTCGCCACGATCGCGAATCAGGGTTAAGAAATCAAAACAAGAACAATATCCCAGTTGGCTTGCTATATGGGTCAATAACAAGTTCACATTAACTGAGAATAAAATCGTCATTTCGCAAGAGAAAACCGGAATTTAACTCTATTTATTCTAAGAACTTAGAAATTGAGTCGTGAGTAGCTCTCTCCACTTGCTTGCTTGAGAAGTACCCGGGTTAACGTTCCATCTATGAGAGTACACCGTAAAATTGGACTTCTCTATGCGCCGGGACATGAACTCGAGGTTTGTTAATCATAATCCAACCTTGCTACAAATTTGCCTTTGATGTCGCGACTTATTGCCACCAAAGTTATCTATTTCCTTTTTATCATTCTGTGAAAATGGGATCAACTTGATCTTTAACCAAGTAAATCACATTAACTTAAGGCTTACTGAAAAAACCCTGCTTTATTGCACTATGGAAAGTTCTCAGTATATTTGGTTAACTAAAATTATTAAAATCACTGATCTTGGAGTATTCAAAATCAGAAAGACCCAAATCCCATTTTTAACAACACCTCACCAATCTCTCGACAACTCTGGGAAATAGAAGGCAAATCCAGACCCACACAAAAAAAGGTGTTTTTCACTTATAGTCATCTCTTATGATGTTTAAGTATTACAGTGGATGATCATATTAAAGATGCTATTTCCCTTTTGCTAAATAGCATGCAAAGTTCTTTGCAAGAAGTCTCGATAGAACTCCATAAACACATCCTTGGTGGCTTGAAATCACGAAAACTTGCCCCCTTTCCCTTTGGTCATATAATGAGCTAATATTTACAATGCTATCCACAGTAATTCTTTTAGAATATACGAACAATTTCAAAAGGAAAATATTTTCATGCAGGCTAAGACATTATGGAAGGCTATAAATATTTCTGTTCAATCGAATTATGAACTTTTTTACTCTTGGGATGTTAAATCGCCAGAAATCAATTTTTTTAATTTGCTTCTGCAACGTTCCACGAGATTGCGATCAGAATTCACAAAAATCCTTCGATAACTAACCCAAATTAAATTAAGATCGAATTCTGAGATTTATACAAACTTACCAATTTGGTCTCGAACCAATTAAAAGTGTTTTTTGAGCTAAACTTAAATGTTTCTTAGGATTTATATAATTCTATTCAAGGTATTCTAAATAATTCATTCCAAGACCATGTTGAAAAAAATCAACCCTTCGTCAACTCCACGGTAAGCTTAACATCCAAAAACTACTCTCAGTCTTCTCAGATTCGCTTCAAAAACCATCTCCAGCTTAAAGATGACAACAGAAAATTTTGCTGCGGCTTTCAAAGGATCCAGAATACAAGTTTGCGGAACTCTGGAGGAGATCCCAAAGCAAGTATGATTGGCAATTAAATCAGCCTCTCAAAGATTTAATTCATAGGAAAACAATATAGTCGTTCACTTTGAGGAGGTCCTTGTGGACCTGAGACATTATAAATCTTCACTTGAGGTAGAGCTCATTCAACTTCAATGTCCTTAATAGTTGTTCTTAAAGGACGGAGACAGCGAGCTGCCGTTATCGACGCGCTCAGGGTTCAAAGCATTCTTTCAGGAGCTTTCATCAAGCTATAATATTGTTATCTACACCTCCTATTTTTCTATTGAAGTGAGCCCTTGCTCGAAAGTTTGATGCAATAATGACCTTTTAGGCAATAGAAAGAGCTTTAACCGAAGAGGGAGTGTTGGATCTATACTATGCAATTTACTCAACCAAACACTCTGGAAGACACACCAAGGACCAAGAAACCCAGTTTTGGGCGGACTTGGATTTCTCATCCACAGTTTTCATCACTGTAAGAGCTTCCTTCTATCTATTGGGCTTATTTATTCTACTCAGTCGGAAGAACGGAAAAAATCATTGCCTTTTCAGATTTCTAATTTAATCGCGATTAACTTTTCCACCTCTGATAAAATATTGATCGATTTAGTCGATTTTTTCATGGTGAACCAAATACAATCTGAGGTAACATCTACCTCTCGCGATGATATTGATTAATTATTCATAGGCAAACGAATTGGTTGTCTCACTTCAAGAAAAATTTACGAGTTTTTTAACCGATCAAAGCAAGCAAATCAACGACACTCCGCGTTTTAACTACAGTACCTCGGAAAGTTTCATGTCGATGAGATTTCGAATTGGAGGGGTCCCAGACTCGTTGACTCATCTGCAAATTAGTATACCGGAACATAAGATACCGTTTCAAAGCAAGCCTCAATCAGCAAAGATTCGAGAGCTGGACAGCAGTGAATTAAACAAAGCGAGCATTACTTTGCCATCACAAGAGGATTTCAGCACTGATGATGGAACTCCGACGCGAAGGTTTACTCCTTCGATGGAAAAATTGAGGAAAAACACTGCCCCTTGAGTTATGGAATGTTTTTCGTAATCGCGAAAGCTAAATTAGAAGTTGGTCAATTTTTTGATTTCTTCGAATTAAATTAGAAATTAGATGAGGTAAACTGCTGCGATCTTTAAAGGTCAGTAGAAGAACGATTCGTTGAATTTTTTGTGGTTTTTATAGTTGCAAATCTGTATCTTAAACACTAACAATTTATACATTGTAAATATTGTCCCTATTTATAATTTTTTCAAAATACACAATCTTTCAGTATAGACTTGAGTTTAGAGCAGAACAAATGCTTAGATATAGAGGCCAGAAAGTATAAAACTCATAGTAGGGAGATCAAGCCAAATTGTTGTAGATTGAATTTCTATTAGAACTCATTATTTGCAACAAAGAATAGATGGAGTGAGCTACCAAAACAAAAAAAAAAAGCTGAAAGAAAACATGAATGTTTTCATTTCACAAGGTTTGCGCGTTTTTGCTTATTTTCTCTTACGAGACCATCAGAGAGTAGCTGTTGTAATAATTAAGTCGAGGGTGGAAGTTTTGAAAATTTACTTTGATGTTTTACTTTCGTTAAGTAGAAACGGCTCTAAAAGTCAAGAGACTTGAGTGGGAGTCCTTGTTCACTGCATAACGATTTCTACCGAAGCAGCACCTGCAACTCGTGGATCAATTTCGGAAGCTGAATTTAATTTCAGGAAACTCTTCAATGAATTTATTTACAATCCTTCGAAAAATTCTAAATTTGAATTGAAATGAATCTTGTTGACTGTCCACCATTCATTCAGTTGAGTCAGAGAATTTATAAAATTTCCGAGGAATGAAATCGTTTGGAAAAAATTATTAAAAAAAAGTTTTTATCTCGTTGCTTAGTGAGTGCTCAGTCAAAGCCCTTGCTAAAAGTTGATGTAGCTCTGATTTCCAATTCAATTGCTGAAAATCAAGAAACGGTAGCCAGAAAAATGCTCATTATTGAAGGAGGAGGGATCTAAGGAATTTCCTTTTCCGTGCTTGAGCCTATAAGCGCGATTAGGATCAGAATAAAATAGGTCATTAGCAGATAACTTCATGGAGCATTTAAAGAAGAATTTTCATTCAAAAACAAAAAGATTTTTCAATTACAAGAGCTTCAAGACGAACCATTCTCCTGGAATAAATTAAAAGGAATTTCCTAACAATTCAAATTACTAAGCTGAATATTTACATTTAAGTAATTGTTGAATACTACAAGAATCATTAACTTCAATCGCATATTCTGATTGAATGAAATAAGATTTTCGCTCATATTCTCGTAGATCTTTCAATTTTATTTTCTCAATTCATACCCAATTATTTCCCTAAACAAATTGTGGAGGTCTGTATTAGTGGATAGCAAAATTCCAGGAGTGTGAAACTCCAATTTTCTCCGATAGGTTTCAAAATATATATATATGGGGTAAAATAGGCAATGATAACTGAGACCATAATTAATTCTTTAATTTATGACGAGATTTATTCATTGCGTGAAATACGCAACTATATCTAAAAGAAATTTGTAATCAACCATTTTGAAGGTCTGAATTTTATAAGTTCTGTTGGAAAAAACGGATGTAGGTGGCAAATTTACACTTTTACGCTTATCAACATAACATATGAGGGGTTAAATAAGTAATAAAACTCCAGCAACAGTAAGTTTTATGTTCAATAAGATCTAATCGAAAGGCCATGAATCCAGGAACAAAGAAAAATTATTAATAATAAAGCAATCTCTGAAGATCTAAACGGTGCACATTTTATAAAATTATGGAAAATTTTAACCCAAATGCATAATCTTCCTTGTTTCGAAGAATTATGGGAGATATATTAGACTTCCGATAATTCACCGACTCTGGAAAAAATTTAAGCTGTGGTTTGGACAGAGCTAGGAAATAAAGTGGAGCAGTCTGAAGAAATTGAGTCTCAAAAATCACTTTTTCGATGATTAAAATTACAATCCAACTAAAGACAATATTCTACTCAAAATGTAGATACTGTGGCCTTCGTATTGTTTGGTCCTCTCATCAGTTTAACATTAAAAGGCATCTCAGATGCAGCATGGTCATATACCGATATCTGTCAATGCATATAAATATTTATTGTTCAATTAGCTTGACGAAGACATAATAAAATAGTTTCCACAAGCAATATAGATTGGCGCTCATCAGAGAATTAACCTGGAAGCTTGTGACCTTCGCGGGCCACGCATTCAACATATCTCCTATGTAAATTCTCAAAAAATGGCTGCAACCTCTCCGGTTGCGTGAGGATCTCCCAGTTTCTCAATAAGCTCTCCTTCAGCTCACTTTCAGTCCTTGGTTCATCATTCCTCACTCGCTCCTTTAACGCCAACCATAGATGCTCGATTATATTCAGATCAGGTGATTTTCTGGGCAATTTGATAAGCCCCATTTTCTGCTCCTTCACAATCCAATCCTCATTCATTCTATGCACAGGATGATAATCTTGAATGAAGTAGAATTCTCCATCAGGATAGCACTGTTCCATTTCTGCCTTATGATTTTCTATGATTTGCCGATAGAATTCTCCATTCATACTTTTCTTATAAATGTCTAAAGTTGTCGCGCCTTGCGATGAAATTGCGCCCCAGCATTCCAGTTTAACGTTGGCCCTTGCACTCTTCTTCGCGATTTTTTGGTTAGGCAGCTGCCAGGCTCGATTTTTGCGGGTTTTCGTAAGATCGATGCCCATTTCATCAGAGAAAAACGTCCGATAGATTAATTTTCCCTCATCATAAAGCATTTTGTTACAAAACTCTACTCTAAACGATCTCTCTTCTTCCGAGTATTCAACGACATTTTTAAACCCCAGGTATCGATACCCTTTTTTCGCGAGGATGCGAGCGACTGAAGTTTCTGAAATCCCGAAGCGAGCTGCAAGTTTTGGGGTTGATGTGCCTTCTGGGTTTTCTTTGAGCGACTGGATAATTTTGTTTTCTGTGTCTTCTGTTATGGATTTTTTGCGCCCTCTTCCTTCGATTCTAATATCGTCGCCATTCTTCGTCCAGTCCACCCAGTGTCGCAGGGTATAGAGAGAGCGGTTGATTATCCTTGATATTTTAGTGGGAGTCATCTGAGCGTCCAAATAAAGAACGAGGAATCTTGTTTTGTCATCGATGCCATACTTGTCACTCATTGAAACAATTCTGGTGATTTTTATATATTGAATTAGATGAATGGTAGTATTTGTTCTTCTAATTTTTCGAACTTAATAACAATTAGATAAATAAAAAAAGTGCTGTTGATCTACTGCTATATAAGTTGTTACAAGAATCAAGTTTAGTTAGGAGTGCGGGTAGCAAATATTTATATTTGATGGCTTGTGTGTTTTAATCTGGGAATTATGTGTGTTTTGTTTTTCGGAAGTCCCTTCAGTTTTCGGTTTTTGTTAGCTTTAATTCTCATTGAATAGGCTCCAATCTTAGTAGGTTTTCATTATTTTCATCAACTCCAAATCATTAAATAACTAAGTAGTATGGGTAAAAATCTTTTTTTTGCGCTTATTTTAATCTTTCTTAAAAAATTATACATTTAATTCAGAGTAATACAACGAAAAGATATAATAAGTGACGTGACTATTTCAACATGATGATTAACCACAGAGTAGAAAAATGCTGTTGAACCCTATATCTATTGAGAGTCACTCAAAATAGGTCCGCAATCTCTCTTCTGTGGTCAGCGCCTCCCAATTACTCAGCAAGCTCGTCCTGAGCTCTTTCTCGTTCGCAGGTGCATCAACTATAACTCTCTCCTTCAGATCCGAACACAACCTGTTGAGTATGACAGTCAGATCATGAGACTCTTTCGGAAATTTAGTGACTTTCACATTTTCTTTCTTTATTACGCATTCTCCATTCATCCCATCTGCCCCGCGGTTATCTTGAATAAAATAAAGCTCTCCGTTAATATACACCGAGTCCATTTCCGCATTATCTCCTTCGCCCCCTTTTCGAAAGCGGTCTCCATCCATACTTTCCACATCGATATCCAAAAATGTTTTTGCTGGAACTGAATTTGCATATTTAATGTTCTCCATTTCGTTTCCCAAGTTATAACTGACATTATCACATTGACAAGCTTTATTTTTGTATGCCATGCCATTCGCTTTCATTTCATGAGAGGGAGGTCCATCAAAAATACTTCTTTTACAGAAATCTTTTATTTCTTGCTCTTGAAACTCTATCTCTTTCTTCAACCCTTGATACATGGATCCCTTTTCAGCACGAAAATTGCCATTATTGCTGCTTAAGTCTCCAATGCGAGAAGCAAGATTCTTAATTCCAGTCAAGTTTTCATTGACTGGCAGGTCAATTTTGCTCTCTATTTCTTTTGTATTCGATTTCTTGTTGGATCTGATATCTTCGCCACTGGTAGCCATGGTTACCCAACGTCCGACGGTTCGTCGAGACTTGTTTATCAGTCTGGAAATAGCTGGACCGTTCAATTTAGCGTCATAATAAAGAACAAGAAATCTCGTTCTTTCATCAATGCCGTAGGCTTCGCACATTGTTTTCTTTTGTTGAATGCTAATTTATCAGATGATAGGGCCTATAAAGTAGTATTCTGTTTAATTCGAAATTTTCGAGCTGAATTAGAAGGCATTTGTTGAATAGCGAGCAGAGGCACGTAAGATAGCTTCGTTGACCGAGTTTAAGAGTTAGGAACTGAAAAAATCGAATCTCTGTCTGGTGCTGTTCAATTGGATATGGCCAAAAAATTTTTCATCGCTAATATTGTCGCTATATGGGTCCTTGTTTGTGCTCATGCTGCCTTTTTTGGTCGTGATTTTGCCCAAGGAATTGGTAATTTGAGGAAACATTGTAATTAGAGACAATTAGAATTTTTCACTCTCAGATATTGTTAAAATCAATCAAAACTACGATAAATAATTAGTAAAATTCTCAGAACTTTCTTCATTGGTATGAACAAATGTTGATTTGCCAGCTGAAAGTATCGAGCAATTGTAACACAGATATCAATACTTCAGTAATAATAATGAAAATTTAATGAATAAGTTGGATACAGAAAATGATTATCACTATGCTCCTATTCACAGTATACACTGAATATAGTCGTGAATGACTTCCTGAAGAAAAAGACTTTCATTGGAATAGATCTACATTAGTATATATTCTATAATGAAATTTAGGCTCAAGTGTAGTTTTATGACTGTTTAAGCTGGTAACTAGAACAGCTTCAATAATGTGTAATTGTTTACGCGTGTATTGATAAGAAAGAGTCGAAAGTAGTGCTGCACTTGAAAGTTCCCTGATGATACTAATTTCACAGAAAGATAGGCTGAATATCTGAAATAAAATTTACCAAAATTGATTTAATATGGAAAACTTGAATTCGAGTAAACAGATTGCTATTCCACTGATGATCGTTGGAGCTTCTAGAGTTGGAAAGACCTGCATTCTGGAGTACTTCGTTTCTGGGGATGCTTCTAGGTATATGGAAATTCATTTAAGTGGGAGTCGATTTTAAAATGAAATCCATCGATATTGATGGAAAGAAGGTCAAACTTAGGATTTGGGATACTCCAGGGCAAGAAAGATTCAGAACCGTAAACAAAGCATGGTATCGAGAAAAAAGAGGGTTTCATCTTCATTTACTCAATTGACGACAAAGATTCTTTTCAGAAATTGGTCGAATTTCTTAAGGATGCGGAAGATAATGCAATGGAAGACATATGTAAGATCCTCGTCGGGAATAAAATTGATCGTTCTGAGCGTGAAGTCACTATAGAAGAAGGAAAAAAATTCGCCGAGTCTTATAATATGATGTTTATTGAAACGAGTGCCAAAACTGGTGAGAACATTACTGAACTGTTCGAAATTTTGACGCGAGATATACTGAAAAAAGCGCCACGGCCCAAAAGACCTGGAAGCTTTGCGCTTAAGAACGTAACTAAAGCTGAAGATAAATCTTCACAATGTTGTTAAAATGGATTTAGCTGTGCCTAATCTCATTGTTCTGAATGAAATGAGGCGAGTGAATATCGCTAAGGAAATATTTTATTCAATAGCAAAGAATTAACTGAGTTTGACAATTGAGCCTCAGGAAATCAATGGAAATTAATTTCTTCAAATGTTATTTGGTCTATTGTCTATTCAATTGGATGTATTGCAAATATTATATACGTAAATTTATTACCTCATGTTAACTTCAATAGAATTTGAAGATAAAAAAAAAGAACAATGATGACTTCAAAGGTGTTTTGCATTTCTCTGATCTTCATCTAAAGGTACTGTCCGCTCAGATGAAGGCACCGAACTTCCTCAATATATTTCGTAGAGAGCTTAAAGGAGTAGTAAAATGTTTGTTTGATGATACCAGGAGAGATGGACGAAACTGAAGGACAATCTGACTTTTGCGCGTGTGCAAATGAAGCTCTTAGGCTTTTCTGGCTAGATATAAAACTAAAGTATGCTATCAAGAAACAGTTACTGCGAAGTACTGTTGGTTATGCCTAACAATCAGTCTCCAGAAACAGCAACTTAAAGTGTGGACATCAGAAACAAAAGGGCAGCTGTTGCGATTTGGTTATAGAAATAAATAGATAATTGAGCTCTTCATAAACTTTAAGATCCTAACATTCGAAGTCTAAATAAATAACACAGTTATGAACAAAATTGATATTAAGCAAACCAAACATTATTAAAGAAACACATGGATCTCATCCAAAGTTTTATAATGTTTTTGAAGATTCTTGTTTGTAAATCATGTTTATTGAATTCGAAGGTATAATCAAACAAAATAATTATCGAGCCAAATCATACTTATGCCTTAATTTTCCAATGTTACTCTCAGAACTAAATTTCTCCCGTTTTCTTTTTATTAGTAATATATTTCTGTTTTCATAATAATAAAATTTGCTTAATGCTTTCTGTAAAGCTTATTTACCTCTCTGCAGATC
>ENA-UOUE01000901-UOUE01000901.1-compost-metagenome-genome-assembly--contig:-NODE-901-length-21691-cov-11.266864_pt1 | contig 21691 bp, 14 predicted proteins | sample MGYA00238146_ERZ747223 | MGnify/ENA primary metagenome ERZ747223 (study PRJEB28781, sample SAMN06268865) | compost metagenome | isolation source: single cell | place: USA: California, Emeryville, Joint...
GAGTTGTACGATTACCAGAAAGCAGCTCAGTTCCTCTCTGATTTCATATTATATGAAGAATTATCTCCTCCAGACCAATATCCAACGGTCATTCCATCTCCCACTAACGTCCTGAAATGGCAGAAGGGAGACTGTTTTGACCTGTCCATTCTTCTCGCATCTATCCTTATTGGAACAGGACATGACGCGTATGTTGTTTTTGGAACAGCACATCGAATTATCACCACAAAGGACGAGTCACGCATGGAGTACTTGCTCCTAGATAAAGGAATGGAGTTCCTTAAGGAGAAGGATACCTCTGGTGATGGAGTTTACGAGAACGAGTTTTTCAAGAAAGAGATCAATAAAACCATCTCTGAGTACGAAACTCGCGAGTATCAGCAGAAGCAGCACGAGGAAATGCAACGCCAGATCCGTTTGAATACAATTGACGACGAGACTCCAGAGCCGGTCGGCCATGACCCGTATGAAGGACGCCGAAAACACTGTTGGGTGCTGCTGAAGGCAGGGAAAAGAGGAGTTCAACAGAACATCTATCTCGAGCCTTCAACTGGTAGAATCTACCCAGTTAATTCGCCCTTGTACCTCACCGTTGATAGCATGTTCAATAACCATAACTACTGGGTCAATTTGAATCCTAATACTCCAGCAAAAGATCTTAACTACGATGAGATCAATAGCTCCTCTAACTGGGAATTCGTGATGTTAGATACCCTCGTGTTTGCTAATCATGAGGACCATGCTGCTGATGAAGAAGGCGACGGAGAGCACGGTGCGACCCAAGAGAAAGAGTCCAATGATCCCGATGCGGACTTGAAGGAAATCCAGCAAGTGCTTGATATGCCTCCAGCCTGGCCTCCGAAGCTCTATTTGGACTATGAGCAATATTTCAGGGGTACTCCACAGGGAGAAACGTTCAAGCTCTTCAATAAAGTGAAAGTTGAGACTTTTGCACCATACTCCCAAGTTGACGGTCTGCTAAAACGTGTTACTATCTACGAGGACTACAAACGGCTCAAGGCGAAAGAAATTCGGTACTTCTACGCTCATCGCAAAGATCGAATGAAGTTGAAGATAAGACACCCATTTGAGTATGAAACTACTGAGTATTATGACCCAGGAAAGCCACCACACTGGAAGATGGTGACTGAAGTCGATAGAGTTGAGAGGAGAATAGTGTTCTATCCGCATAGACATCACGATGGGCTGATTGAAAGAATCGAGAAGATTGGCTCCAAAACGATTGAAAGATACCAGAACAGAGACGATAGGATCATCCAACGAAGCGTGAAGTTCGAAAGGAGACCGATTACGAATAAAGATAAACAGATTAATGATACTCAGATGAGCGAGACATTCCCTATCACGAAGCTGACGCAGAAATACGAGAAGAATCCGCATCTTCCTGCAAGAGAGCAGGTTCAAAAGATGGTAGTGAACATGAACAAGCAACCTCAGCTCGTACAGTTGTATTATCATATGGAAGAAGGAGATCTTGCGCCTGTATACGCTGAGTATGAAAGAGACACAATTCAAGGCTATTCAAAAGGCGATAGTGCTGGTGAGAAGAAAGTTATTGATCCAGTGACCCAGGAGAAGCACGCAAGAATCCAGAGCATGGAGAACGAGGCTGTGAAGCAAGTCCAGATGCAAGAAAGAAACAATGAAATCGAGCTTCAAGAGAAGAAGAGCTATGAGGTTAAAATCAATGGATTCAGAGCAACGAACAATATCGATGAAGCCAATAAGGAAATTCTCGAGAAGACGCTTCATGACAAGGCCAAAGAGAAGTATAAGTTAGGCTACAAGAGCAAAGAAGACGAGCAAGAAGAGGACATGGCACAAAAAGACTATCTCTACCCGATTTTGAAAGAGAAGAACCTGCTGAGCAAGCAATGGGACCTTAGTATTGAAGACGCGTCGAAGATTAAGAAAGAGGCGTTGGATAAATGCAAGGAGAGAATTTTGGCAAGAGCCGATATTATTCATCGTCGTTTGGAGGCAATGAAGGCCAAGTTGGCGGAAGAAGAGGCTAAGACGAAGAAACCAATCACCGATCCGAATGAGGAGAAGAAACTGGATGACAGCATCAGCAAATTGCACTTTGTTATTGAGATTTTAGATCAAAGAGCACATAGATTTGAAATGTTATCGCTGGCGAAATACCAGAAACTCGCTGAAGATCTTGATAAGGATGAGAGATTGTCCAAGTTGCATAAGAAATAAGAGAAAAGTAGCGAGACTAGTGATGCTTGATCTTTAATCATTTTTCATTTTTCATTTATGAGTACGTATTACATGAAGAGAAGTTGAAACTACAAAATAAGTTGGCCCTTAATCAAAAATCATTCACTATGTTGCGTTGAGAGCCCTTTGAGCCTCATGAAGGCGGGGATATGGTCGGTAGGATTAAATTGATGACAGCCCGTTTGCTAACATATCCCAGGGCCATCACAGGCAGTGATTTGTCCCAATAGACAGGAAATACTTCCTTTCTAATAACGATTAAAAGCGCAGGCAAGTAGGAATTCAATTTGTTTCAAAGACTCAAACGAACTATGATAGAAAAAAACTGTTAAAGGGAATTTCAATATAATGAATAGCTAAGAGTTATTAATCAGAAAAAATTACTAGTAGAATGAGAGCTGGAAATGAGACACAGCTTAATAAACGACAGTTAACTCATTAATTCAATGTAAAATTTATTTATTTTTTTGGTACTCTTTGACTACTTTCTGCCTTGAGACGTGTCTGGAAAGTTTCCATTGTTACTGCTCCTATGCAATAATGCTTCAATAAATTTTTCGGCTTGCCTTGTATATCCTGTCAGTGGTAAACTTATCTGCTTGACATATTGAGATCTTGAACTGTTTGGAAGCTCAATTTTTGTCGTGTTGCCTGATCGGACACTAGTAGGTTGCGACAAGATCTTCGGCTGTCGGAAGCCTTTTTGAAGCGCTTTGCTGCTCAGTTGATCAGGGAACTCCTCATTGATCATTTTCAATTTCATCGTCGTGGGTACTTTTACGGATGGCCTTAACAACAAAATTTAATAATTTCAATCACATTTTCTTTTACATTCTTTGAGTATTGCTCGCGTCTCTTGTGACTATTTGGTAATTAGAGTTTATGATGTCATCTGAAATTGAAGGTAGCAACGATGCAGTATAAGGTCTATTCTCAGGCTTTATTCCTTCGATTGTTCCCTTATTGTTTGCGAAAAACTTCACTCTTGTATCGGTAGAGATCTGAGGTTGAGAAGCATGTCCTAGAGGAGTTGTGAGTGCTTGAAAAATCTGCTGAGTAGGGGACTTAAACGTCTGATCAATTTCAATGCTCCTACTTGACATTCCTAAGAAAATTGTTTCAATACTAAATTTGTTTCATTATTATTACTAGGGTCGAATGGCTTCTGATTCCGAGGCACAGGAGTCCAGATATTGCTTGTAATTTCAGCGCTTCGAAGCTCTAACGTCATTTTCTGCTTAACAGGTGTGCTTCTTTGAGTGCTATTGACTGACTCTTTATCCTTCAACGCTTTTTGGTTTTGCTCGTAACCGCCCTTTTCCGAATCCACAGGCAATCTTCTCAAAGCCACTTCGGAATTCCTCTCCGAGTTGAGATTTCTATTGTGACCCTTGAACGTTTCTAATTGAGAAACTTGAGCAGCGTCGCTTCCCACTGAAGCGGTTTTTGATTCAGCAAAGAATCTTTCGCTCTGATTCTTCGATAACTTGACCGTATATGAAGCTTCTTTCAACCTATTAGGAACGTCTGTATTTTCTGGGATGCTCTTCCTCTGTACTTTTCGTAAAAAATTAAAGGTAAATTTATTTTCTACAGGTGCTTCGAACACAGATATTGGCCCTATGAAAATAAGAAAAATCGTTATTTAGAAATAATAGCTGATGAGTTTTACTTGGAGACACCACCAGAAGCTGCTCTCCTTCGAAACTGAAGGTCGTAACTAAGGATGCGTTGAATTTTTGGTTCGGATCTTTCTCGATTTTAAGAAGCACATCAAAAATAAACTCTTCAGTCTGAGTTTCACGATCTTGGTTTGGCCGGGTTTTAATCTCAGTTTTGCTTCTCAACTTAAACGTCGCTCTCACTTGAGTAGAAACTTGAACTCTGGGGGTCTTCTTACTGAGCTCGACGATCTCTTCAGAAGATTTAATTTGAACTCTCGCTGCTTTTATTTGATTCGGAGCCGATTTTGTTGGTACTATTTCAAGTTTTTTCGTAGGCTTGGCTTTTTCCTCTTCAACGATTTTTTTCATGACTTTCGCTCGCATCGATTTAGGCAAAATTTTAATGAGATGCTCGTTTGGAAGCTCATCATCCGATGGGTCACTGTCTGAACCTGAATCATCTGATAGGTCGCCGTACTTCAACAACGCTGCGTCATTCTTTAACTCCGCAATGAGATTTTGCGTATTAAGAACAACCTTTTTGTTTTGCTCTTCTGGAGTCTCTTTATCCTCGGCAAATTTACCATCATTCTGTTGGATGGCCCCTGATTGAAACGGCAGTTCGGAAATCATATGTAACCCTTTAATATGCGTCATGTACACGTAGATCGACTTGCAGAGACTTCGACCAATGTTCATAAAATCTGTAATCGTGTAAGGAACGGTCTTTCCTTCCTTCACATCGTAACCGTAAAAAGATGCTTCGAGTGTAAATATGTTCGGAATCTTATACTCTCTCCAAAGAGCCACACGAGCTGTACTTTCCTTGGATTTGTGGATGCTGAACCGGCAGTCTGGAAAAGAGAACATATCTGTTATTTTAGAGAGTATATAAGGCAGTAATCGTGATTTCGTGGGATCCTTCTGGTCTGTACAACCATAGAAAAATGAGCTTTTCCTTTAAAAAGATTTTAAGTAATTATCCCGAAGCGAAATTTATGAGTTGTTACTTTCTGCTGTGTCCATGAAGGTCACAAACGGCCTCCAACGGGCGAGTGACAGCGAAATTTTTAATGAGATTTTTCGCAGCATGCACCGTGGGATATAGATTCTTTGCAGTCTTTTTCCACCTTCTATTGAGATCCACCCCGGCGAGTCCAGTTCGATAGTTTCCATGGATAACTCCATCAGGGTTCATCATAGGAATAACTTTAAACACGCAGTTATCTCGAAGAAAAATGGCCTCCTCTTCGTCACTACATAAAAAATCAATCACGCCCTGCATCATATACGACGAAAGCGATTCTCCAGGGTGCTGCCGTGCTGTGATTACAACTCCCAGCCTGCTGCTTATATTCTATTTGGCAATGATTCAGCGAGTTAGAGAAAAAATTTTTAGGAACCTGGAAATTTTTTCCCGATGTAATTGTCAAAAATTCACAAGTATTTCTAGCCAGTGTCTTGCAGAGAGTTTTTCTTGTCACATGCCTATAGTCACGCATAGAGTTAGAGCCAGACAAGATAATGGCTTTTTACTGGCTCGTTGAAGGGTTTGACATCAATTTGTTGAGATAGTTGTTCAAGTCTGAAAAGGTATACGGGTAACAATGCGCGAAATAAACGGTGTCTTGGTCATGTTTGAATTGGTAGCTGAAAGTCAGTGTATAGTAAACTTTTCCGCTATTTTGGCATTCCTTCGAATTTAGATGAGCAAATAAGAAAGCTGATGCTACTCAAATACCTTAGGAATATTGTTTTTGAAGTAAGATATGTTGGTTCCTTCGCGTCTCCAGCTCTCTCCAGTGAGTTGGCTCTCTTTTTGAGAATACACAACAGGCTTCATTCCCATATTGAAAAGAGAATCCGGTTTCACCTATCATGACTTGTAAGGGAGGAAAAGCCAATTATCTTTACCAGATTCATTATATTGAATTTAACCGTAGATCCACGCTTCGTATTGGCTGTGCTAAAGAAAAACCACTGCGTATTTCCCTTTGAGTTGATGTCATTTTGCAGAATCAAATCATACTCATATTCTGAAACCTATTCAGTTTTGTAAAACTGCCCCATCTAACCAAGTTTACTTTAAATGCAGCAAACAGATTCCCGGATTCAAATGAGGAATTAAATATGAGATGAGTCCCACCCTCTTTCACATAAGACTCATTTACATGAGCGAGTTCTGACTGAGGATGATACTGTATGAGTGCTGAATCTTTCATTTTTGATAGTTTTTGCAGGTCGACAAGGTAACCAGAGTAGAGCTTATTATCTCCTGTCGTTGTGTTAGATTTAAATTTCCGGTAAACTAATCTCGGATCTCCTTCGGGATAAATTGTAAATAGCGACTTCCCAGCTTTCGCCTCAGCTTCTAGTTCTGATTGTACAGTTTCCTTTTTATTTTTGATAACTTGTGGTTCAACATCGCTGCATTCTTGAGGATTGTGTGCTTTTTGCGTGGGAAAATATATCTCTCGATTGAAATCCGGGAGCTTTCTGCACAATGATACAAGGTTTTGTAAGCAACTTGCTGAAATCAATGGTTTTATACTCAAATTTGACTCGTATCGCAGTTTTCACCTCCAAGGGCTGAATACCTTTGTGAAGCTCAAGAGGGTTTGCTGGGGTCATGTATTGGTACACACCCACTGGCACTTTCTCGGTGAAGGTGTCATCAGAAGATTCGCTGGAGTAATCGCTCTCATCCTTAACTGAAACTTTCTTCCATTCGCAACTTTGCTCGCCCTATCCAAATAATGTTAATTTTCTTGAAATTGCCAGAAGAAAGAGAGATAGAAGCAGGTCTGATCGTGGTAAAAATTTTGCAAAAATGTGTACCTTCATTTCTGGTAGAGACATTATTTTTGCTTGCATATTTCCTCTCATGCGATCTCAATACAAGTGCAAAATAAAATTTCAATAGAATGGACTTCTCTATCAGAAATAAAAATATAACGAAATATTTTGCTTGGTCTGATTGTGAAATTTACAAGAGGTAATTAAACGGGCTTTTTCAGTGTACCCTTCTTCAATACAAAGTTTATGCGAAATCAATGTTTTTATAGCAGAAAATCTGGTGAGATAAGTGAAATTAAGCTAAAGGAAGAAGTAGAATGAGAATCGCTTGTGATGATTTCTGATGTCGTTGCGTTTCTGGATGTGTTGAGAAGTTTTGGTCCATTTGCAAAAATGGGAGGTATTTATGCTCTCATTGATAGAGTGATATTTATGTCGAGAGATATATATATCAATAGATAGATGTTTGATTTTCAAAAATTAAGAACAAAAATCAGCAGCATCTGTGGTCGCTCTGAGAGCATTTTTTTTTGGAGGGTAGAACTAGTAAAACTCTTCATCAATGAAAAACTAACTTACTAATTCCATATGAAAATTCATTAGCGAATTCTCACTGTGCATTGTTAATTTTTTTAAAGATTGCTGTTTATAAAGTATGTAACAGGATAGTTGGAACCATTGAAAAGTTTAGAAAAACACCAAGTCTTGCGAGTCAGAGGTAATCTGTCAGAGAAATCTCAGAAAACTGCATTGTTCAAGTAAATTTCAAATCCAATTCCCTCATTAATATTTTTGCAACTCATGAATTAGAAAATTCTTGTAAATTGCCGTTTGAAGTAGCTCCACGGGCTATCCAAGATCTTTAGAGTCGAAAATTTGGGCTGGCTCCTATTAGTGATTGATGTCCATTTGGGCATTTTATTGCGTCCAAGTGTTTTATAATTTCTCCACAGTGTGATTTGTTGCCAATATAAAACTATTCCATATACTTTAAATTCGTTGAAAAAAGAAAAATAAACCCGTCTTGACAGTCATGCTGAAAATAAAAAGCCTTTTGTTTGGTTGCTGTCAATCTGACGCCACTCGGAACGACGATCAAACCTTAACCACACAAAGTAAACGTACAGAACAAAACACCGGACCTGCACCCACCCACGAAACCCAAGTTGAGAAAATTGCAAAGTTGCGCCCTGAAGAAGACAAGCAAATTCCTCGGCTTCGGCTCACTCCAATAGAAGGCAATGTCATTCCAATTGGAACAGAATTCAAAATCATTGCAGCTGGTTTAGTTGAAGGGGGCCGTGGGAAAAAGGACGGTATCACCTTCATTGGCGCTCAGAAATACATAATTTCGCCTGGGCTCAATGAACAGCAGCTCTTCAACGATATTTTATTGAACGATGCGACAGTTGGCGATCAGCATTGCATGATTAAGTACGATCCTAGTCTCAGAAAGTATCTGCTCAAGGATTTAGGTGAAGGTTCAGGGACTTTCTTAAGGATTGATAAGGAAATAGAGCTCAAGTCAGGTTATATTATATCTTTCGGTGACTCACACATGGCTGTGACGGTCAGCGATGTGTCCGCTGTGAAAACAAAGCAAGGATCGAAGCTTTCGTTGAAATTTTTGGATGGGCCAAAAACAGACGAGATTTATACTTTTACGAAGGATGATAAGACGATAAAGGTAGGAAGAATGAGTGATTGTGAGATCAGGTTCGAGGGGAGCAGTTTGTCGAGATATCAACTCACGATTGAATACGATGAGGATAAAGGATGGGTTGTTGTTGATGGGTTTAATGGGAAAAATAGTACGAATGGAACGTGGCTATATGTAGAGGGATTTTATGAGATCACGGATGGAATAACCGTAAAAATTGGCCAAACTTTGTTTAGAATCAATCTTATTCAAGATGGTTAGAATATTTTCTTCAATAAACAGATTTATATTCAACTTGTGCTTTGTTTTACTTAACTGACACGTTTATTTTTCATGGTTTTTCGGTATGCTTTCAAAAGCGGGCGAAAGATGCTGCTGACAGTTCATTTTCGTTTGAGAGTCAAACTTCATTTTACAATTTGAAATTTTACAAAACTCCGACCTTAATCTCATTGTTGCTTTTTATTCTTATCAATGAAATATTGTCCTCTAGCAACGGAGGATGCTATAGACCTTAGAGAAAAAGTCAATCCAATCTGGACTAGATATTTATACGTTTCGTATTCAAAAGGGCATTCATAAAGGATGAAACCCAAAAAGGTAACAAAAACAGAGAGGTGTAAGTTGAGATATTTAGATTATTGTTAACAAAAAAGACACGTATAATCAATCAAGCATCCACGTTTCTAGTTTCCGTATGAGCTGGTTGAGAAGCCGCGTTTTGTTGAGCAGTAATTTCTCTTTTTAATTTATTTTCGTGGTTGGTGATAATTATTCTCGCGTCTTTCGCCTATAAAAAAGTGAAGATTAGGATATGTGCAATGTCAATACCTGATTTAAAATAAATTGCAATCCAACACAGCATGCTGCCACAGTTAAGCCTGCCATTAAGAAAATCTAGATTGCTTTGGTATCGCGACCGGCTGTCTTGGGAAGCGATATATATTCACCTTATTTTTTGCACTGTAAGAACGAAAATAATAAATTCTAGTCTCACTTGCATCTTTCACATAGACTCTCATCTTCTCGGTATTTTCAATGCCTGTCTTTGCCAAATCAACATACAAGTTTTTGTTCTAATTCAGAAACTTGTCATCGAATCAAATTATATTCATAAAGCAATTGAAACCTTCACTAACGAACTTGTGCCAACTGTGGATGTTTCCATAGTTTGAGTTTTCATCAAAGAGATTTTACCATCAAGTTTCCTCTGCTCATTTTGGTTTGGGCTTAACTACACACAAATTATTATTGACATAAGAAGACCATAGGATACCTGTTTCTTACTCAGAAACATTCGATCTTTGCTTTGTTGAGGGAGATGAGCACAGGGTACTGGAGCTACGTTTAATAATACTAAATGAGATAAGAGCCAATGAACAAAGCATAATACTTACAAATAGTTAGCGCAAGAGAGAGCGAAAGGAAGCAGAATTTCAGTAAGTACCCTATTCCTCTGAAACCTGTAAGAAACGAATAAAAATTATCAAATCAGCCAAAACTATTAAAATACCAAATACAATTCAAGAAACGAATAACAAACAAGTTACAGTATGCAGATAGGTGCTATGCATTAACCTGCCTCATTGATTCAACGGCTTCAAACACCAATCCATTTTAATAGATAGAAACACAAGCTATTTTTTGAGCTAATATTCAAAAGTTAATTATCTCTCTAATCCATTTAGTGTAGCTTGGATCATTCATTGGAAGGTTTTTCAGAACAGGAAGGGCCAATAAAATGAAACTCTAGATATCATCTAAAATCCATATTGAGGTCTCCTTATAGATAATTTCAACATGTAACGCTTTTTAGCAAACTTTCCTCTGACCAATAATAGCTGAGCATGCAATCAGTAAAGAAACTCATGGCAGAAAGCTGGAGAGGATGGCATCGGTATGAAAAAATTGCATTAACTGTGTAGCCAAATTTCCAATTATTTTAGTTCATTATTTTGCGCAATTTGATTCCCGTAGTTGATCTTTTTCACTATTGAGTGAGCTTATCGATTAACCTAAACTCATTTATTAACAATATATCTCGCAGAACAGAATATCTGCAGATTCATCCACGCTGAATCAACGACATGGCTTCTCATCTTATTCATTACGGCGTAGAAACGAAATCCCAATTCGACACTCTGAAGAGCTCAAAGTTTCTGTTTAACCTCCATGAGATGGTGAAGCCGTATGGAAACGCCACACTTAACTCCGCAGATTCAACCGGTCCTTCCAGCGATGACAACCAGTCTAACACTTCATCCCAGTGCCTCCAGCAAGATTCCTTCACTGAACAGCATGACTACTATTCGCTAAGTCCAAACAGCCGCCTTAAACACGATTTCTCTCCGATCCTCAATTCTGCTCTGATAGTAAAAAAGAAAACCGTCACTGACGACAACAAATATAAAACAGAGCTCTGCAAGAATTGGATTGAACTCGGAACCTGCAACTATGGCAAAAAATGTAAATTTGCTCATGGCAAGCACGAGTTAATTGAAAAGCACAAAAACCAAAAGTCTCAATTTCGCCGCAGGAAATGTCACACCTTCTTCACAACAGGGATGTGTCCGTACGGAGTCCGGTGCATGTTTGCGCATGAGCAGCGGACTCTCGCTGAAATCAATGCTGAATATCACTATTCCAAATTTCTTCTCTTTCCTGAATTCTTTGAATGTGAAAGCATTTCGAACAAGAAAAGACTTCCAATTTTTGAGAGCTTGCGAAGTTTTGGGAACGATGAAGTGGAAGAGGTTAGATGGCTGAAACTGAGAAAATAATTTTTCGCTCCTTTTTGGTTAGTATCACCTCCTTTCCGAGAGTATCGGGTGGCTGTGGTGAAAGAACATATATCTTCTAAGCTCTTTCTATAAAATTCGATATCAATTTTGCATTAATAAATAAGCTCATTATATATCTTGAAAATTATTATTAGTCTTTGTCATCTCTAAAACAAACTATTAACGGATCCATTTCATATCTAGCAAATATTACAATGAAGAATACCAGGCTCTAATGAGGAATTTAGGGATGTTGCTCAAAGATAAACAGTCCGTAACAATCCAAAAAGGTCGTGAAGAAAACACATAAAAAAAAATAATATTGATATCTAAAAAAAAAATCCAAAATAAGCTGGGTGAATTCTCCTGATGCGGAGAATGTAGCAATAGGCTTATAATGAAAGTTAGCAGCATGTGGTCGCTTCTTATGAAATAGCAACAGGCAATAGCATGAAATTATTTTCAGATTATGCTTCATCACAGTTATGATTTATTTCGGTGAGAAATATTTTAATGACAATTCTATTCTCATAAAGTTTTTTTCAGTGAGAGTTAGTTAGTAATTTATCAACAAATGAGAGATGATGAAGATTTGAGATCGACCAGTCTTAACTCATCAATACATCAGGTTCTACGAAATTCTTGGCCTCCTAACTCTCCTCTTGTCCTCTTTTTAACAAATAGGAGCTACTTATTTAGATCTTTGGTTCTATATGAAATGTAAATATTTCATGGTTTTTTCACTGAAACAGCATGGGATTTTATCAGAATTCCCTGCAGCCACGCTCAATGGTCTAACTCTATTAATAACTCAAAAGTAATCCTTATCGCCATAAGGCTATCGAAGCACATTGAAAAAGTATACTTAGAAAGTTAAGAATAATATTTCCTCTGTGTCAGCACCCTCATCAATATGAGTTCGCATAGGTACTGAGAAGAATAAGTTCAAAAACCCTGTTTTTCCCTTCGAAATTGAATTAAATGGCGTTGTGCTGGTAATTTTAAGTTATCAATTTAGATAAAGAATTTCAAATAGGTAGTGAAAAAAAACTCACTTTTTCCAAGTCTGTTATAGAAAACCCTAATTAATCGAGGTAATCAATTAATTTCCTCAGGACAAAAAAAAGGACATTCCAACACAATCTAAAACACCGATCAAACCAAAGATGGATGGCATAGAAGGAGGTCTGTCAAGTTCTCTTAAGAAAGAGAAGGAAATCAAAAGCATGTTCCGCTATATTTTGTTCACTCAAGTACTTGTAAACGTTGATCATGGTATTTTGCCTGCCGCGACTTTCGAAATGAGAATCGATCTCAAAATCGATGAAATGATGCTTGGGCTCCTCGGTTCTCTTGTGTTTGCAGGGCTGATCGCTGGTTCTATCAGCGCTGGTCCACTATTCCAAAAGGTGAATACCAAGAAACTCATATGCTTCGCGACTACTGCTAATCTCTTCGCATTGCTGATGTTCCCAATGAGTAAAAGTATTGTCGTTCTTGGTGCTTCTCGAATTCTAGCGGGATTTTTCCAGGTAATTCCATAAGAATCAATGGATTTAATAGATAATATAATAGGTGTTTTGTGTTATTTATTTCCCGGTGTGGGTCGACCTCTATGGCGAAAATAACAAAACCATGTGGCTCGCCTTGCTGCAAGTGTCAGTCCCGATTGGCGTGTTCCTCGGCTACGCCGCAACTGCGGTGTTGATCAGTTATCTGAACGTAAATTAGTCTGAAAAGCAATTTTAACTAGCGATCTGTTTGTGTTTCTAGTGGAAAGCAGCGTTTTACACACAGGTGTTGCTGATGATTCCTTGCGTGGTGAAGTTTTACAGATCAAAGTCAAGATATATGGCAACCAGCAAAGAAACCGGCTCTCGCCAAGGCTCTATTAATTGCGAAGATGAAGAGTTTATTCTGTCTCTCAGCCATCGAGGTTCTTTCCTCGTCGTGGGCGACCTGAAAGATTACATGATTGGTGACGAGGTAGAAGAAGAGCAGCAAAATAAACTTTCGATTGACGAAAACGAGTACGACAAGATGATAAAGCAAGCAAGATCGATTTATTGGACGAATCTAAAAACCCTATGGTCTAAGAAGGTACTTTCAACGCAAACTACTGCTTTGATTAACGAATTTTCATTTCAGGTTTTCATATTCGTGATGCTCTCAATCTCCACACTGTATTTCGTGGTTACAGGCCTCCAGTACTGGATATCAGATTACATGATAAACGTGCTGAAATTGCGTCCTGCTATGGTCTTTTTGAGCTTCGGTATTTCTTCAATCACAGCGCCGACTTTAGGAGTGCTCGCAGGTATTTCTTGAAAAATTGTTTCATCACACTTACTCAAATTATTTTGATAATAGGCGGTTTTCTCATTGAAAAATATGGTGGTTACACGAGTAAACACGCCATGGACATTTGTATTATCTTAGGGTCATGCGCTTCGGTCTCCGGAATTTTTATCCCGTTCTTAAATACGTTTTGGCCCGTCGCAACTCTTATGTGGTTCGTGCTATTTTTCGGAGGTTCCATCATGCCTTCAATGACTGGTAAAGATACTTGATGATGATCCCTAATTTGCCGCATATTAGGAATGATGATCAGCTCTATTCCTCAAAAACTAAGAGCTTTTGGGTCTTCCACCGCTCAGCTCGTGTTCAACTTATTAGGATATTTCCCAGCACCTTTCCTTTACGGTGCAATCAACTCAGTGACAGGAGGCGCTGAATCTCGAGGCGGAATGATAATGCTGATGACTTGGAGCTTCTGCGGAATGCTCATGCTGTACTTCGGTCGCCGAATTCAAAAGAAGAGACACGCAAGGTACGTCGAAGAGGTCAAAGAAGGAGTTGACTACTCTGCAATGCCTGACACCGAGCTGGATGAGATAGATAAAACAACTCAGCCTTCAGGCCCAATTGAACCTAGAGAAGAAATTACTATTCAAGTCGGAAGAAAATCAAACAGGTCTCCCACTTACGTCGATTTCGACAAACATATCAGCGATACTGTAGATCATCATGAACATACGCCTCAAAGAAGACTGTCTCGCCGCAGAATAAGCACGAAATGGTTCAAAGGAGAAGAACCTGCACTTGAACATGGAGAAAAGAAATCTGAAATGCTTGATGTCTCTGTCGAGTTAAAACAACTGAAAGGTCGCTCGACTGCCGCGCATAACAGATTCCATACTGAAAGACTTCTCAACGCGAAAAACATTGAAAATATGAGCCGAATGTTCGGTGGAGCTGGAACTACGAAACAACCAACCCGCGAGTTTAAAGGTGAAATGATTTAAACGGAGGGAAAGTTAATGAAGCTCATCCTTCTCAAGCTAGGTAAGAATATATCACCATATTTTTGGACGGCGGACTTGATATATAAGTAATGATGCATATTAAGAGCAATTTAATTTTTTTGTTTTCCTTGCTATCTTAGTTTTTAGTCTTATTAAGGAATAATGACCTGTGAATTTTAAGGATACTGGTGTTATTGACTTGATAGATAAGTGATAGATCAAGATTGAGATCTTTTCATTTTGAGAATAATTAGTCCAATGATGGATAGCAATATTTCATTTTTTCCTTTTTAAATCTAAACTATGTCTAAATCTTGCAAATGAACTATACAGATTTATCTATATGTTTTGCTGCTCGTGTGGGCTGGAGGACAAGATCGGTGAAGATCTGCTACTCCCTATGGAGAAGAAATATCGAAAAAAGAGAGATTTTTGCTGGGAAAATAGTGCTCCTTTCGGATTCAAATGAATTCACGCTGAAAAATGCGCGTATGCACAGCAAAAACGCAACCAAATTAAGAATAAGATTGCTCCATGTGGCGATATAGATTGCTGAATTTAACATATAGAAAACTATTATCCCCACTTTGACGTTAAGGATAGCTAAAGCATTGAGAAAGGTCTTATAGGCGACCACTAAGACGAATATAATAAAACGTTGCTGGATTTCAGTCACTCAGTTGTTGCTCGTCAAAAATGTTTGAATATCGTTTATTATTTCCTATTTAAGAGAAGTCAGCTAAAAGTTTGAAAGCTAAGAACATACCTGATCGAGCTCGTTTGTACTATAAACGCTACTAAAACTTTCCGACCGCGGCCTCGTCTGCCCTTCTGTTTTTTCACTCAAGCTGAGGTTTTCTTGTAACAAATTTGCATTTTTAAAAATTCTGAGTCGGCTTTTCTCGTTCTGTGTGGATTTCGCGAGCCTTCGGTTCACATTTTCAGCATCTAATTTCTCCTCTTTAATGAATTTGTTCTAAAAAAGAATCAATCATCAGCAACGATCAATAGCAACAACTCATACTTTTATTTGTAAGCGATTGCGATGAGGGAATACCATGGAGACCATAGAGAAGTCTGTGCCGAAGATCTCAAGTGCCTATCAAGAAGTTTTAGAACTATGATCATTGAATTGACGATTACTCTGAAAAACTTGGCAGTCTCTGCTGGAGTCCATTGAAGAGTGTGATTATGCTTTTTAAATGACTGAGAGGTTGTGTATTTTTGACCTTTTGGGGTATTTGCTACGGGTTGCTGTGGTTCTGGCAGAGTAACTAATTTAGCCTTTCCATCTTCCCAAACAAGCATCATCGTATTTGCATCTGAAGGAACTTCTGACTTGACTGCAGGCTCTTCGGCAGGCTTTTTGACCTTTTTGGCTGGTGGGACGACTATGTCCTGTTTTGGTTCAGCACGTTTTATGTATTTTCGTTTTGTTGCGATTTCTTTGAGGGTAAAGTTGGGTCCCAAGCTGTTTTTCGCGCTTTTTCTCCTGGATGAGCGTTGCTTTGGGCTCAAGCTTGAGGATGATTTGGTGGAGATCGTGTCATCAGCACAGGTACTTGCAGCATCAGATTTAGCTATTAAGGACATTTGTTTTGTGCAAAGGAGGTCTTCAAAGGATTTCTCTGAATCGATGAAATGTAGGTCCTCCAGAGACTTGAAGGAGTCCTTTGGAACCAGAAAACTTGTAGTGCTATCCATAACGAAAGTAGAGAATGTTTTTGGTTCTATTATTTTAGAATTTTTGCACTAACAAATCAGATGCAAACGTCTCTTATGTATTCCGAAAACCTTTTTTAGACTTAGAACAATACTGCCGAAAATAAAATTCGTATTTGCTCATGATTTTCTGTTTCGATTAACATCCCAGTTTTAGACCTGACTTCAGAATGAGTGTCCTTCTGGGTGTCTTTTTTGATAATAAGAGGAGGAGATCGCTTATACCCATTCAATGCACAAGAATTTGGTCTCTTGCTTTGAAACCTCACAAAGAAGAACCACTATTATAAGGCGTCTTCGATAATGATGATGATTATGCGTTAACTTCATTAGTTAGCCTATTAACGTTACGGATAATTAAGCTACCCTTGATATTTGAACGCATAGTATAAAGGTTTTTGATAAATGGTTGCACAATACTTACTGAGTTCCAACGATTGCCTGCAGGCTTAAGAGTAGAACAGCCTTGATTGAAGTTGTGAACCGGAAAGTAAATCTACGTAGGTAAGTCGGCTGATACCAAGCGGAAAGTCGATACATCGATAGTGCTTGCGATTGTGATCTTACATCCATATTTTCCAAATAGATACAAAATTTAGGGTTGATGTTGCTTCGATATGATAGTACTAATAAAGGCAATGGATCCATGATCACCTCCCAGAGTCAAGTATTGCTCGATTAATGATTCTTGGTAAAGGCTTATAAGATATCCAAGAACTTTGCTGTTGGTCAATTCTCTTTCTTCTTGGTCTAACACCTTGGAGGAGAGCTTATGAAGCTCAGCGTTTGATCCTCAAAACTCCAAATTGCTCTACTATGAAGGAAATATTCTCTATTAAACAAGGGACTAAAGCAAGAGTACATTCATTCATGTGAATGAGAATTTTCACAATTTTTCAGAAGCAATTATCCGCAAAGATAAATATGAATCAAACAATAATACATCATGAAGAACAAGAACTCCTCTGCTTAAGTAGCGGATGCATGCAAATTTTCTTAGATATATAATTTACAAAATCTTTTTTCTAACAATCTCTTTTGTTTCCACATGTCATCAAATTAATTATTTGCTCGAAAAACCCCTGAGCCTAAATCCACATTATAAACCCAATATTTCGCAGACAAATTACTTTTTTCGATTGTGCCAGCTTCTGCTTCTCGATTGTTCTCCTTGAAACTGAGTCCAGTTGCCTGGAACTCCTATGTGATGTTTTATACTGATAAACGTGTTGCTTTGGCACATAAGTCAAATCGAAACTATTATTAATAATGATTAAGAAAAACATCCAACATTTCGTTGATTACTCTTTGTCTGAGCGGCGGCTTGTGAGCCAGTTTTGCAGTTTGCCTGGACTCTCCAGAGCGTTTTTATTAGTTATTGATTTAGTCTTCTTCTGCTGCTCATTTTTGGAAGTTTTCGCTGAGAACTTCGTCATAGCAGGACTTCCAAAGATCAATTCATCAGAAAAATCATTCTTTGATAGTTTAGATGAGCTAATGCTGTAGTTGGAGTCGTTTTTAATTTTTTGGAGTTTAATGCCTGATGAACCATGCGAGGTCAAACTTAAACCTGTTGAAGGTGACTCGTTTTCTATGAGAGAAGCCTCAATACGATTCAATTCGTCCGTGTAAACATCCTGAAGCTTCTTCTGGTACTGCCTAAATAACTTGCTTCTGTGTGTTCCAGATGCTTGTCGAGCGATTTCCTTTAATATTTTGCTTTCGCTTAAAATTTCTTTTGTATCTAAGGTTCCAGAATTCAGGCTGCGCCCTGACAAATCATTGAGTTGGGCAGAAATTTTGGAAGTTGAATAAGGACTGGTTTCTTCCGGATATTTGCAGCTGTCTATTCCGCTGGATCTCTTTTTATCTGTGCCTTGTTTCGTTTTCTTTGAACGAGAGCCTCTGTCAGTTGCCTTTTGATCGAAGGTGGGCGTCTTTAATGACCTGGTAGAAGCTAGCTCTTTTGTCTCCGTTTTCTTTTTAGTGGCTAGTGGTTGAATTTCTTGGATATTGGATTTTCCTTCTTCTGAACGTGCTGAATCTGGATAATCCTTAATTTTTGAAAGGAAACTAATGCACTTTTCTGCAGATGACAGTTTTCCTGCTGAAACCGGCTTACTGTTAATTTTTCTTTTCGCAAGTGGGCTTCTAATTGGTCTGTCCTCATCTGAGTTAGGTTCGTCTATCCGGCTTAAATTGATATCAATATCACTGATTTCATGACGACTTTCCATGTCGACGCTGGAAATGCTTCTTCTTGAAGCCTCAATTCTCTTGCATGGTTCGAAATGAGGACTCATATTTTCTGCTAGCTGGTTCGAAGCCTCCTTCTTCCCGTTCTTTAGCTCATATGCTCGAGAATCCGCGAGTTTATTCCTATCCGATGGATCATTTCCTATTGAAGTTCGAGAAAACTCTTCAATTTTCGTCAGGATTTGAAGCGTTTCATCTCTGCTGTCTAATAACTCCTCAAAGCATCTTTCTAAATTCGAAAACTGGAGATTGGAGCCTGCCGCTTGATTTTCTGTTTGACAATTGAGAGATCGTTGATTCAGTTTATTGCTGTTAGGAGAGGCGATAGTCTCCTTAGCGCCAGCTTTCCCTTTAATTTCTCTGCCTTGAGCCCCGTTATTAATAACCGTTTGTTTGGTTAACGCAGAAATATTGTCGCTGTGATGTCTGGCATGCTTTCGCTGAAAGTCCTGAGGAGATCCATCGCTTTTTGGACTTGTACCCATTAAAATTTTTCGCTTAAGTTCAGTGTGGTGATTTGGAACATCTTTAACTCTTTGTGCGATCTCTGATAAGATTTTGCCGTTCCCTTCAATAGCGCTCTTCGATTTTCTGAATAATACAGGATTGGGACCTAACTCATTAGAATTATGCGCATGTTGCAACCATAATAGTGAGATACTCGTTGAATGTGTTTGGGAAGCACGGTTATTCGAGAAATCAAATGATTCAGGTATATCGTCCGGAAGATTTTGTATGCTCTTACTGACCTCTTTAGCTTCATTGCTAACGAATGAATTCTTTCTTATCGCAATCACACTGGCATTTCGGTTATGATGAGAGCTTGGTGATCGCGTTGCCGATGCTTCGACAAAAGATCTACTACTCTTTAATTTTGGCCCATCAAAATCAATGCTGTTTGGCCCATTCTTATATAATTTCAACGCACCTCTTTTATCGTCCTTGAGGGAGATCGGTTCAAATTCTACAGCACTGACATTCAGGCTTGTATTGACGGTGTCATTGGGATCATCAAGAATTTTGCTTTTAGACGTAGAAGGAACGACCTCTTCCTCTTTCCGTGTTTTCGATTTATTTGAAGGCACATAAATATACTCTTTGAGCGTGACTTTGAGCTCTTTCTCGAATTTCTTGAGCCATCCATGTTCGAATATATCTTGGAAATCTAGCCGCTCTTTCGGATCGGCCCGGAGCAATCGCTGAATAAGGTCTTTCGCGAGAGTGCTAACTTCTGGACTGATAATATAGTCGTTTTTGAGAATTTGCTGGAATTTTTCGGTGGGCAATTTCGCTCGGAAAGGCTCATGGCCGTGGATCAACTCATACAGGAGGACTCCCAAAGACCAAATATCAACCTTATAGTCGTGAGGCTTGCGGTCAACCATCTCAGGAGCCATGTAATCCACCGTTCCACAGAAAGTAGTTCTATATTGTTGTTACTATCAACTAGGAGAAATCTTTTACCTGATATCTGAAGTCTCTGCACTCCAACCAAAATCACAAACTTTAACATTCCCATTATGATCAAGTAACAAATTTTCAGGCTATTCGAAAAAATAGGGTAAATATCCTAGAAACAAAATAGCAACGAATACCTTTAGATCGCGGTGAAGTATGCCTTTTTTGTGCAAGTAGTCGATGCCCACAGCGGTCTGGAAAAAGTAAATAAACGCTTCTTTTTCTGACAGTTTTTTCTTCTTGCGGAGATATTGAAAAAGATTCCCATTCTCAGCGTAATCGAGGATGAGATATAAATTTTGTTTGTCTTCAAAGGCATGATGCAGCCTGATTATGTGAGGATGCTCGAGCTTTTTATGAATTTTAATTTCACGGTTGAGGATACCAACAGAACCGCTTTTAACAACCAAAGATTTGTTGATCTGAAAAAATGAATTTTTAGGCTCAAAGTAGATTAAAGAGGCTCACCATTTTCATAGCGTAGAAAGGTCCATTTGGGTTTGCTTTTTCTCGGACGAGTTTTACAATGCCATAGCTTCCTTTTCCGAGAATAGCTGTCTTTTTAGTAGGATGGAGAGCTTCCTCATAATCTGTAGGAGTCGGTCTCACTTTTTTGAGTTGTGCCATATTCCAACAGTGTAGTTTTAAATTATTTTGTTATTGAGAAGGAGAAAAAAGAAACCATAAAGTAGGAGGTGTGTGGACCAGTATCGTATAACGATAAATTTCGTTTATCTATGAAGTAATGCAAGGAAATATTCAGATTTTTCTCATTCGATGGGAGAAATTAGAATGATTAAATAATACGTTTTTTTTTTTGTCAATCACTCATAAGTTAAACTGTGATTAGAAACCTCAATGTTAATTTTCTTAGGATAATCATTAGAGTTCCCTCCTGGTGAATGAAGCTAAGCAAAATAAATACCTATTAAATATTGCTTGTTTCTGTCGATATGATCCGTGAATAATCGTGTAATATTAGCAAATACTCAACAGATAATATCAGTAAGAAACAAGATTGGATTTCTCTGAGTTCTCGCTTTTGTAGACGAAATCGAGACCTTTCAGGAAGCAATACTTGATGTGAAGAAAAGAGCGAAGAAAGTTTTAATCAACATTTGATGAAGTAGACAGAAGAATCGTATAAGACACTAGAGATTGAGATTCCACCGCCATTCCTGACATTGAGTACCAAAATAAGAATAAACTCTATCACAAATCACTGCATCTTAAAACCTTAATTTCTGCATCAGAATTATCATTTCATTCTCTACTCAACTCGTTGAATATTGAGGGGAAAACAAACAAATTAAAATTAACTAAACGCCTGACAAACGAGATCGCTTGTCCCATGTTTTTCGAGTCCAATAGCAAGTCCCAACAGTTTTAAGACTGATCTTAGTTGCTTGAAGAATACAAAACACCTTTTTCATCTTTAGCAAGCTCTTTAAAATTTCAAAATTCCTTATTCCGCTTTTTGAATTACTTGATGATTTTTTACAAAAATTGATTTAGCGCTGGTTCCAGGAAGGAAATTTTAATTGGATTGACTAAATCGCAAACTTTTTTTAATATTTCGAATTATTCAAAGTTCTGAATAAAAAATAAATTAGCGCTACCATTCGTCTCGCGCGTTTGTCCCTGCCAGACTATTCCTTCGATTATCCCACTAGCACTCAACTTTTGGGCTTTTCTCGCCGACATGTTGTTGAGAGACAGCCTTCCTATCATCTTGCTTCTAATTCACTCATGTCTCTCATTCATACTTGGCTATAGCTAATCTATGCCAGCCCCCCCCCCCCC
>ENA-UOUE01000904-UOUE01000904.1-compost-metagenome-genome-assembly--contig:-NODE-904-length-21677-cov-7.078426_pt1 | contig 21677 bp, 11 predicted proteins | sample MGYA00238146_ERZ747223 | MGnify/ENA primary metagenome ERZ747223 (study PRJEB28781, sample SAMN06268865) | compost metagenome | isolation source: single cell | place: USA: California, Emeryville, Joint...
CGGGCTGCGATGATCTGTGGGTCTAAGGGGTTGTGCGTCTGCGGTGAAGGCATAATTTGGTTGTAGGCCATTTGACCGCCATAAGGTTGCTGCTGAGGTTGTGAATAGTCCATTTCTTGTTATAGTTAACTGAGTTTTGTTTGATACGTTAACTTACTTGATATTCCAAAAGAAAAAAACAGTTGCTGAATTTATCCATTTCATCCAGTGAATGTACCCTACAACTTGAAATTATTTGGTGATAACATCAAACATGAATAAGGCGAACGAAGCTCCTAATACCATTTTGGTTCAGAAAAAATATAAGAAGTTGGAATAGTCGCAGGCTAAGCCTTTCTGAAATGTGAGCCGAAGTCTTAATTTGAGGGGCTCGCTGTTAAGGATGATATGAAAATTATGGATTGCTCCGATCAATATACCTTAAATCTTGGAAAATTTCGTAGTCTAGACTGGATTCGATAGCACAAAGTAAATTGCAGTAATTTTATAGTAAGTGCAATTATCCGAATATTAATATTACAAATTAATTTTACGTGTATTCAGGAGGATCGCTACCGGTATTCTGGTAAAAATGCTACCAGTATTCCGGTACAAATCCTTACAACAGCTATTTTCGAAAAGGGAACAGCACATGGCTGTGTGCAAACATGCGGGTTCATGAAGATATACTTCTTCATTTGGATTATTATAGCGCGAACTAGTTGGAACCCCCTATTTTCTTAAAATTTATATAAGAAGCATTTTAATAGACAATAACAAGACGTTTCCGCACAAAAATATCCAAGCGGTTTGACAGAAAATAAGGGAGCTGAACTTTGCTTCAAACTCGCCGAGCCTACTCATGAATGGGAAAAGTTTTTTTATGGTTTTCGCGCTCTGGCACTAAATTTTTCTCTATGCTTCTTTTTTTCAGAATTTCTGTCTCTTTCTACTAAATTCGGAGCCAATAGAAGCCCAGTGAGATACATGTTCCTCCTTTCCTCTACGGAACGTAAAACCAACGTCCAAAAAGTTAAATAAAGCGATTTAATTAATCAATGAAGTCAAAGCAGTAGCAGCTTATTTTAACTTTTCCAAATGCGAAACTTTGTGAATTTATATTAGGAAGGCAGCAACCTCACAGTATAATTAGAAACAGAGTGAAACCGGTCTCTTACATTCCTAAGAAAAAGCAGATTCCATTGTTAAGTTTCTAAATTAGTTATCTCAGTGATATAATTAATCTTTCGGGATCCCCCGATTTCAAAATCGAAGAATGAAATAGAATGTTTATAACCGTGGAATTGATTTCCATCATTCAAATATTTGTGCGATGAAGTTCCTCTAGATTAGCAGATAACTCATACTGAGATCCAAGGCCAAGTCCAACCACTACTCGATAAATCATGGTGGCAAACTATAATTCAGAACTGAGGTATTGGAAGTTTATGATGAGATTAAATAGATGTATCTATGGAAGTTCACTTGAGCTGACTTGATAGGGGATTATCGAGATTATCGAGATTTCATTATTCTCATATACTTAGTAAGTATCGATTCTCTTTCGGTTCATCGATGAGATAATTTTTGAATCAAAATAATCATTTTTAGAAAATCAGACTCATCCGTGTATAAAGTATATTCGATCTGATGACGCATTAATTAAGTGATAGTTTCAAATTAATCGAATCATTTCGACTGAGTCCGACTCAATTCTTCTAAGAAATTAAATTAATTTCAAATGGCTTTAAAACTATCGCATTCCCACTGGCCTTGGGAATAAAGACACTTTGAAGAGGCAAGCTGGTTGAAGCTTGGGTCGGATCTTGGGCCTGATTTCTTTAGTTATCTCATGTGAATTAGATCTGCTACTGCACATTTTGGTTGTTGTCAGATTGACTACTTATTTCCTGACTCATTATTTCACTCTCTATTGTTAGTGTCTAAAAAAAAAAATGGTGACTATCTGGTAGCGAACTTAAGTCTTTAGTTGAATCCGGTGCTTACAAGGCAAGAAAGAAACTCGAAGAACTAATGTGTAGTGAAGACATTTGCAAGAAGTTACTATAACTGTGTTAAGTTTTCCCTTATCGATGAGAGGGTCTCCGCTTCACAAGAGGCCCGAATGATTTTAGAGGAAACTTCACTGTGTGTATGTTTCGGTTAGATGTTATAAATTGTGAAATATGATACTGTATCACAAGTCCTTTCGAGCAATCGAACTCAGCATGCTCTTATTCATGTGAGAAGTCCATTTCTTGTTATAACGAACTTAGTTTTCTATAATAATTTTATACTAAGTGCAATTATCTGAACATTAATATTACAAATTAATTTTTCCTGTGTTCAGAAGATCACTACCGGAATTCTGGTACAAATGCTATCCGTATTCCAGTAGAAAATTTTCAAAAAGCTCATTCGCAACAAGAGGATAGCTTATGATGGTATGAAAACATGTGGATTCAGAGAAGGTGTCCCTTCTCATTTGGATTATTAAAGCACGAATCGCCTGGGACTCGTTTTTACAAAATTTATTAGAAGCATTGTTTAATAGGCAATAGCGAGACATTCTCCCAAAAATTATACCAGAGTTCTCGGAGAAAATGCAAGGGCTGGACTTTGCTTCAAACTATTGTCGAGTCTACTAATGAATGGAAAATTTATTTCCATAGTTTTCGCGCTTTAGCACCAAATCTTTTCTCGGTGCTTCCTTATGTCAGAATTTCCGTCTCTACTAAATTCGGAGCAAATAGAAACTAAGTTGAGATATATGTTCCTCCTTTCCTCTACGGAACATAATCCTACTACCAAAAAGTTAAAAAAAGTGAGTTAATTACTTAATGATTAAGTTAAAATGGTAATAGCTTATTCTAACTCTTGGAAATGTGAACTTTGCGCATTTTGTCTTGCGGAGAAAGCAACGGTCACAGTCTGCTTGGAAACAGTTTGAAATAGGTCTCTTCCGTTCTTAAGAAAAGCAGATTCAATCTTCAGTTTTCCTAAATATGAAACTACGCCGTTGGCTCTCTCCTATATAATAATACGATTATACAGGGCTGCTGAGCTATATGTGGCACATTAATTGGTTATACTTCCAGTTTTAATTGGATTAATCTGACTGGGTTCGAGTGAATTCTTCTTAAAAATTAATTCCTATTCTCTTGCAAAACCTCTCTTTCTCACTGAATTCTATGAATATAAAAACCTTGTACAGGCAAGTTGGGCAAAGCTTAGGCCAGCTCTTAGGCCTCGTTCTTTTAATTCTTTCATGGCGATGGCTGTTAGATTTGCTGTAAAGATCTTTTTTAAGACAGGTTAACCGTTTCTCTCCGGCTTTATTATTGCAATCTCCATCGCTAGTGTCTTAAACAAAATGGCGTTGTCGGGTGGGTGGGATTTGATCTCGTTAGTTAATCTAGTATTTACAAGACAGAGCAAGGAATATATAGTATCGTCATCCAACACGTGGGTAGGTTTAGGACGCTCTTCTCGATGGAACAGGAAATCAAGTGATTTTGGTGGAAACTGAAATGCAAATACCTTAACAAAAGAAATTATTTTACTTTTGGTTTGTTAAATTATTTAAACATTTAACTCGTCAGCACGATCCCATAATGCTGGTACCTACGCAGCCTCAAATTCTATAAAAAAACTAATAGATATACTAACTACCCATAGAATTCTTATTCATTATAAAGATAGATATAATAAAATTGCTCTTAAGTAAGAAAGTACATTTATTACAAGAAAGCGGATGAAGATTCTTCTGCCTTGTTTTATGCGTCCTGGCTCCTAAAAATATACAAAGAGCAAAATAGAATACGTTGAGAGTAAAACACACAAAAAGCTACAAATATTTCTTCCCAAAACACTCACTGATCCAAGGGCAATGGTGATCATATCCTTCAACGCAGACGTTGCACAAGAGGCAAAGATATACGCTAAACCCACAATCGACATAGCCCATTGCACAATGGCATTAATTAACAGCTGCCTCGATAAACGGGTTTTATTGTGAATGAGACCAAGACCTCAACACCATGAACGCAGAAAATGAACACAAAAATGGCTTCACTTGAATACAGTTAATTACTTCATTGCTGATGTGTTAAAATTTTCAATGAGGTTCTATGAAGAAGTATGGCTTAGTTTTTATGAAAAGCAAATGAAAGTTGTTTCCAAAATGTCTTTGCGGGCACTCTGATTGGAAGCCAAGTAGGGACCGGTCCTCTTCTGTAGTTGGGATCTATGCTTAATATTTCCTTTTGTAAGAAGGAAGAAAAAGAATATCCACTAAAATTGTAGGCATCCAATTATCTTAGATATGAGGCTTGCTTGCTTGGTTCTTTTTTTTTTTGATTTCCGAACGCACTAAAGAAAATGCACCAACTCCCACCTTCGCATCGATATTAATGTTCCCTCGCTTCCAGCTACAATAAAAAGCCCTCTATTGAAACTTTGGCCCAACAATGTTTCCAATGTTTCCGTACGAAAGTTAACAATTTCTTAGCTTCTTCAAGACTGAAACGACGATATGCCTGTAGTGTAAAGCGCGCATTTTCTTCATGGCAATATTTTCCAAAAGGCAAAAAATAAATTGGGAGACATGACAATTTCTGAGAATGAGATATGTGACCAAAATTCCATTATCAACAATTTATCTATCATAATTCGTTCCTTTCTGTTTAGTATCCTCTCTTCATTTTATTGTGTCTGGGATAAACAAACAACTTTTGAGTTTCGAAGCAGTAAGGAAGCCACGAAACTTCAAGAAATGAAGATCTAGGTTTACGTAATGAAGGCTTATATAAACGAGCACCGTATGCGGGCATGGAATGTCGATCCTTTGATGATGGGTTCATCAAGATGGATGTCTAACTTAGATTGGCTTTCCCGTATTTTATCAAACTTTTTTTGCAGACAAATGAAAAGTAAAACGGTGCTCTATGTCGACTTATTTTGATAATCCCGATTCTTCGGATTTTCACTTCATCAGTATAGACTACTCAATGAAAGAAGAATAGCAATATTTTATAAAGAAACGCCTGCCATTTACAAGACAAATTCTGATGAAGAATTTTTTCCAATAAAACAGTCTACTCCGTAATCTTTTTGCTCCTTTAAAGATAATTTTATTCTCCTAATAAAATAAAGTTTAGAATATTGCCTCTATTCGTTTTTATCCCATAGAAGCCAGAAGTATGACCAAATGCTGATAATTGGACTATTGAAGAAATAGTAGAATATACGTTTACTTTGTAGAAATCGAGTCCATCCAATAGCCTGGCCCATGACTTGCGTGATCCTTCAAAATTTCCGCGAAAGTGGTTTTTTCAAATACTCAAATCAATGAGGTCATTAATAGACTCAACAAAATGCTTTGCAAATTTGCATCAAACGAGAGAAAGAATTGATTACATTACAGGGAATGCTGCAGAGTCAAGAAGACTTACATGTTTTGCGAACAACGACGAAAAGGACCTCGAATGACCATGCGAAATGAAGTATTTCGGAAATGATAATCACCAAGAACTCTCTGAGAATCAATTATTAATGTTTGACTGCAAGAAATTTGTAGCTCTACTAGAATGAAGCAGGTAGGCTGCAAAACGTGGTGAAGGAACGGTCATTGCGCCTAAATGAAGCAGCTCTCTTTGCAAAGAACTTGGATAGAGGTAATTTTTCCTCTTTGAGCCATAGCATCAAGACTCTTTCATTTATCCTCATGGTGGGTAGCTTTCTGATTCGAAACGTTTTCAATGGTGCTCAGAACTCGTTCTAAACCGATCACTTAATTTTTTCAGAAAGAGTAAATCAAACTTTAATTAAAGTTCTCAAACAAATAACCGTTAATCAAAAATAGAATAAAAATAAAAATGAACTGATGATACATATCAAAGAATACTTAGCGAGAATTTATTTAGACTTTGCTCGGCGGATAGAAGTTGTGTGAAAATATTGATTGAAGGATTACCTATTCTGCGTCTCTTAGAACTTAAATTTCTTTACATGAAAAGCATAATTTAAATTCTGGTTTCTCAGAATGCTCAGTATTTATTTCACTAATACAATTAAATTTGTAGCACTCTCTCTTCAATCATGGTCTCCGGGCTCTATCAATATAGGAACCATAATAATTAGCTCACTCCAGTCGTCAATCTCTTCGCTTCTGGTTCCCAAATACTCCTCTGTTATCTTCGATGGTTTTGTCGTTCTATGAAAAATAATTCACTTGAATTCTGCTAAATAAACGAGTACTGCAATTATCCTTTTGTTCGTTAATTGCTTTAATTCAGAATAGCATTAAATTATCAAGTAGTATCCAGTAGATCAATAGAAATACGAATACTGTGTATTCGTTAGATCCAGTTAACCTGGTGGATTTGTTTCAATGGATGATTTTTCACTATCATCCCATTTACTCTTTCGGCTATAAATGAAGACGCAAAAGATAGAAGTCATAATCAAATCAATCGACAAAAAAAAACTGTATCAGAAAAATGAGAAAGAAATTTGTAATAGGACTGTTATTAGTCTTAGGATTAGCAACGGAGGCAACTTCCGTTGCTCTGCGCATGCGCAAACAGACAAGTGGAAATGGAGGAGCAGGTGGTAATGGCGGAGATGGTGGCTTCTTTGGCAATGGTGGTGATGGTGGAGCAGGAGGAAACGGTGGATCAGCAGGAGTCAGTGGCACAGGCACAGATGTTGTGGGTGGAGATGGTGGAAATGGAGGAACGGGTGCCGATGGTGGAAATGGTGGTTTCTTTGGCAACGGTGGAAAAGGTGGTTATGGAGGAAATGGTGGATCAGGAGGGAATGGTGGCTCAGGAATGGGCGCTTTCGGAGGAGCTGGTGCAGCAGGAGGAGACGGTGCCATTGGAGGAAATGGTGGTTTCTTTGGTAACGGTGGAAGAGGTGGCGCTGGAGGAAGAGGTGGATCAGGAGGAAATGGAGGTGTTGGTGAAGACGCTTTCGGTGGGCACGGTGCTGCAGGAGGATTCGGTGCTGCAGGAGGAAATGGTGGCTTTTTTGGTAATGGCGGAAAAGGTGGTGCTGGAGGAAAAGGTGGATCAGGTGGAAATGGTTCCTCAGGACTTCGCGCCAACGGTGGAGCCGGTGCAGCAGGAGGAAACGGTGCCATTGGGGGAAATGGTGGGTTCTTTGGCAACGGTGGTAGAGGTGGTGCTGGAGGAAGAGGTGGATCAGGAGGAAATGGTGGTCAAGGGGAAGTCTCAGATGGAGGAGCCGGTGCAGCAGGAGGGAACGGTGCTGCAGGAGGAAATGGTGGCTTCTTTGGTAATGGCGGAAAAGGTGGTGCTGGAGGAAGAGGTGGATCAGGAGGAAACGCTGCCTCAGGAGATGGCTCTGATGGTGGAACCGGTGCAGCAGGAGGAGACGGTGCCATTGGAGGAAATGGTGGCGTATTCGGTAATGGTGGAAAAGGTGGTGATGGAGGAAGAGGCGGATCTGGAGGAAATGGTGGAACAGGAGAGTCAGCTGTGGGAGGAGCAGGCGCAGCAGGAGGTAACGGTGCCATTGGAGGAAATGGTGGTTTCTTTGGCCATGGTGGTAGAGGTGGTGCTGGAGGAAGAGGTGGATCAGGCGGAAATGGTGGCTTGGGTGAGGGAGGTAGAGGCGGAGCCGGTGCAGCTGGAGGAATTGGTGCTGCAGGAGGAAATGGTGGTTTCTTTGGCAATGGCGGAAAAGGTGGTGCTGGAGGAAGAGGTGGATCAGGAGGAAATGGTGGCTCAGGTTTTGGAGCTTTCGCAGGAGCCGGTACAGCAGGGGGAGACGGTGCCATTGGAGGAAATGGTGGTTTCTTTGGTAATGGTGGAAGAGGTGGTGCTGGAGGAAGAGGTGGATCAGGAGGAAACGGTGGATCCGGATTTGCCACTTTCGGAGGAGACGGTGCAGCTGGAGGAATCGGAGGAGTCGGAGGAAATGGTGGTTTCTTTGGCAATGGTGGAAGAGGTGGCACTGGAGGAAAGGGAGGATCGGGAGGATCGGGAGGAACCGGTGGATCAGGAGCTTTTGTTCTTGGTGGAAATGGTGGACTCGGAGCAGCTGGTGGAGCTGGAGGAGATGGAGGCTTCTTTGGTAACGGGGGATTTGGTGGAAAGGGAGGAAGAGGTGGACGCGGTGGCAACGGTGGCATGACAACAAACGGCGGACCTGGTGGGAATGGGCAAGTTGGCACCAATGGTGGGCCTGGTGGCTTCTTTTTTAACGGTGCAAATGGTGTCAAAGGTGGTAAAGGTGTCAATGGACCAAACGGTAATTAGAATATCAAATCTGAAAAGCGTTTCCCTTTTGATGTAACTACGTACAACACTGAGGAATCATTATTTGTTTCCAAAAGAAATGCAATTTTTAAGGTGTCATTAACTTTGATAAATGTTTATGCTACTCAGAAGAGACCAAGTCTTTGTAAATGTGCATATATTCATATTTCCACTCTGTGACTATGTGGCGAGAGTGGATCTTTGTTCAAATAATCGTGCTATGCTTCATACCCACACCCTTTTCAGTATAGAGGAAGGAACTTCGAATAAATCAAAAGAAACTTTAAATTTCCAGCAAATTTTACTGATACCCTGTATCAAACCAGCCACTTCCATTTGAATTCAGCGACATTATCTTCTCAAAGAAACAGATGGGCATTTATTAATCAAATTTTGACGATGGTAATGAATTTTGATTGCCCAACAGTAGCAGCCCTTTTTCTGGTTTTCATACTAAATTGGAAAAGTCTACAATGGTCTTTCAGACTCAAATGTCTACGACAGCTCGACATCTTTTCTTCTATCGCGACTGGAGATATTTTTCTGAGAGCTGCCTTCAGAGGAGTTGGTACTATGAACTATAGATAGCTATTATCGCTGGCAAAACCAGACCCAACAATAACGTAGGAGTCAAACACATTTTGATAATCCCTTTTCTTCGGATATTCAGAAGAATAGCGAGTGCAGACTTCTCAAGTAAAGAAGAACAACATATTTTATCTGCAGCATGCACTGATGAATTCAAACTTTTCTCTCGGTTTACTGCAGTTCATTGCCTAAACCACAAGAGTCAGAACAGATTTTGTCGAGTTTGTTATGCTCTCATCAAGAGTATGATTTAATCTTCTTTCCAGATTAACATCATACCTCGGAGCAATAAATTCAAATCTGGTTTCATATCTTAGCTTGAAGAAATTTGATAGAAGTTCGAAAACAATTGACTCATAGTTGGAAAGCATGAGTTTGTATAAGATAAGAAGAGAATGTAGTGGAAATCGTTAAATTTTAGTAGTTTTACAGGAAACCCGCCTTAGAAATCATGATTCGTTGAGTTGTTGTAAGTTATTATGGTTGATCCCAATGAAAAATTAAGAATTGGACACTATTAGCTTATTTTGCAAGAATTGTATCCAAAAATGAAGAATTATCTGATATATTTCAAATTTTGAAAAATTCTCTAGGTTCTCAAGGAGAAGTGATACTCACCTGCCGCGTTTGAGAAACGATCGAGGGATCTCAAAAAGAGCTGTATTTCTCCATGGATGATATTTAGTGATTCTCAGCTCCGTCTATCGTTCTGATCAATTATGAAACAATTCGAAAAATGTGAGTATAAAGTGGGATTTATTTAATTGGCCACATCCAGACTAAATTGCGCTGTTTTGGATGAAAAATTAACTTATAAAAAATCATTGAAATCTTTCAAAACAGCATCAACACAACTCAAAACAAATCATCTTGAATCATGGAAACAACAGCAGCAGCCAAAGTAGTAAGTGATACCCTTAAATCAAACTATGGAGAATATGGACTCCTCAATCAAGCAATCATAACTGAGAGAAAATGGACACCAGTGGCAGAAATTAACGAATCTAAAGTTGGATCGGAAGCTCTTGTGTAAGCAAGATTTCATTCTTCAAGAGTGAAAGGAAGTTCAGCTTTCTTGGTTCTTCGACAGAGACAATCTGACATTCAAGCAGTAGCCTTCGTTTCCAAAGAATACCTTTCGAAGCCAATGATAAAATGGATTGAAGGAATCCATCCCAAAAGAGAGTGTAGTCGATATCTATGTGATAGTAGCAAAACCAGAAAAAGAGATTCTGTCTTGTACACAAAAAGTAGATTTGCAAATTAGGAAGATATACGTTGTTTCTCGCAGTGAGCCCTCCACATTTTGAAAATCTTGAAAAAAGATTCGCAAAAGAACTTGAAACCATCAAAGAGCACTATTCTTTTGAACCATTCAAAAATCAAGAAGCCAGTTGTTAAACTCACATTCCAAGAAGGAGTCGAACTGCTCAAGGAGAATGGAAACATCATCAACCCGCTGGAGGACTAGCTGGACATCGTTAATGGGAATAAATAGCTGTAAATTCTGCATACAAAACAAATTTCGGCTGATGCAAAGTGAATGCAATCAGTAGAAGTGCTAATTTACTGATTTGTCGATAGATCAAATAATCTCAATCACTGAAATAATCTAACAGAATAATTCACATGCATGGCCAAATTTAGCCCAATGAATGCGCACTGGAAACTTCCTTTTCCGCAACCAAACCCCAAATTTGCATTTTATCTTCGAAAAGAGCATTATCTATCAAACTCTATGTAAGCCTTTCATGACACCATACCAATCAACTAAAACTTTTTGACCATGAGCAATCCATATATTTTTTCGATTCAAAGGTTCATTTTTAAATAATTCACTCCTCTTAGAATAGATATGTAAGTTATATATTCATCACTCTAGGTAATTCGAGTCTAAAATTAATTTGGCATCTTCCGAAATCCTTGCTTCCTCGAGCAACATCATGTATATTTGTCAAAAATGCTAAGACTTTCAAAATAGAAAATTCGAAACACGTAAATCACCACTGTTCACAGTCTACTCTCTGATCGAACTCGAGAAAATAAATCTTTCAGTGCTAACATAAACAAAAACTGAAGCATAGAATTAGAGTAGAGGTATGAAGGAAAGAGACCAGCATTCTTTTTCGACAAAATGTTCCCTTAAAATACTTCAATAAAATTATCATTCGAGAGTAATTACTCATTTATTCTAATAACCAGTAAAAATTATCGAATTCGAAAATTTCAAAGGGATTTTAAGCAAATTTCCTTTGGATTATTGGATAAAAAAATTAAATTTTTCTAACAAAAAACACAGTAACTTACCTAAAATACAAGACATGATGGCTCCTACTCAATTAAGATATTTGGGAAACAAAAAAACTCTCAGAGAAGCTGATTCTGAGTTCATTAATTGGACCAAGTCTTTCAAAGACCAAGTTGAGAGCCAACTAAACAAGCACTTCGATACTTTTGACGCCGTTAGCTTTACAACGGAAATGCTTGCTGGATCAAGCTATAAAATTAAAGTTCATGTCGGAGATGATCAATATATTCATATGAATGTATTCAGACCACTTCCAAACTCAAACGAAGTCGAGAAAGTTGTTCAAATTGAAGAAGGCAGAACACAAGCTGATGAGTTGCAATAAATGAATATTCGTTGGTTAGAAGTTTATTTCATATGATGGGTTTATATGGATTCTCTACCAATTATTTACGAGAATTTCAACTATATATGTACATATCTTTCGTGCTTGCTGTAATATTCTGCATTCATTACTAATTTAGATGAATGGAATAAAGCACATTTCAAAATAATTCAAATTATGGTACTCTACCTAGGACATAAACTATATGTTATTTACGCTAATTCGTTGAAGCGCTAGTGGACTAATCGTTTCTACGTCACATGAAATTAGCATCCGGTTTGTGCTAGCGTGAGTGCACTCAAAACATCATGTGTCCTTCTTGTTTTATAGACAATTGAAATTACATACAACCCTTATTATTGAAGCGTCTTCAGAAACATTTTCCTGCAATTCCCTAATAAAAAAAGGAGGCTATCAAATTCATGTGGATTTAAGAGCTTATTTATCCTTATTCAAGTAACAATCACAGACTCAAGAGATTGTTAGAAGATATATGCCAGTTAAAATTTATAATGAGTTGCAATGAGCAAGGGTTTATTTTCTCATACTAAATGACTTGTAAACCTACATAGTACTAACCCAGAGAAACATTTAATATGATAGACTTAGAGTTTAGAATCTATTTCTTGGATGACATTTGCACACTCTTGAAGCACATGGAGCTCCTTTTTGCACTGAGCCCTCTTTTCGGCGACGATAGGATCTTCATTCATTAGTGCATCAAAGACATCTTCTTTGTAAATTCTGAGAATCAATTCTCTTTCGCAGCTATCCTTCGTCTAATCAAATATTACATGCTCAGAGAATGCAAGATAAAAAGGAAGGACCTTATTGACCAAAAACGTAATGATTGTTTTAGGAACAGTATCGTTGATATTTCTCTTGACAACGTCGAGATAAGAAACGATGAGCTTCTTGATGAGTTGGACTTGGATTTTTTCTTTTGCGGTCATATTCTCATTAATTTTCAGAGTACTAGCCACCTGGGCAGTCACAGCTTTAATGAATACTCACTGAAATAATCTTACTGATGGAAGGACTTTATTTGGGAATTTATTGTTATTGAGAATGTTAAAGTATGCTGGGCTATCAACCGTAAGGACTTTGTTTTTGAGGTCTGGAATATCGACGACATTAGCCTTGGTATTTAGCGATGCCATCTTTCTTTCAAGGTCATCTTCTTCAAGCTAGCCAATTGATATCAGTTCAGATAACCAACCCAAACTCACTGAAACTACCTTTTGCATCGGCTCTTGCTTGTATCCAAAGAATCCCTTTATTTTGCTTGTCTTTGATTCCGGCTCTTTTATTTTTGATTCGCTATAATGAAAGATTGATGAGACGAATACCACATTACGAATTTACTCAGCTGCTTGGTTTTTGGTGTCTTTTGTAATTTTTTTATCAGCCTTCGATGGATCAGAGTTTTTTTCATTATCTGTTCCTTGCAAAAGCTCAGATAAGACACTCGAATTATTCAAAAAATCTGGGTGGTTGCGATTTATGTGCCCAAGCTCGATGTCAATGAGATGTCTTATCATCTCTTCTGTTGGTTTTAAGCTGCTGACAAGAAGGCTGCGCATGACCTCCAGAATCTTCTCATGTAAAGGTCTGAATCGCATGAGCTCAGGGAAAGAAATTTCCGTGAGAATTTTCGTTAGCTCCTCAAAAACTTGGCGAGCCAGTTGCAATGAAGGAGCCAGCAATCTTGCGATCTGCTGTCTGATAAGTATGTCGAAAGCTTTCTCTGAGACGAAGAGTGGGTCTTCAAAACCGTCAGAGTTTCTAATCGCAGTCCTGATATCCTATTTAGAACAAGGTGAGACCTCATGTTGTTCTCAAAGCAAAAACCTCATCAGTAACGTAGTCGAAAGGGTCCAACTCTAATATCTTTCTAATAAAGCACTCGCTAATGATGTAGTTTATTCTTGCGCCGCCGAACAGCTCGAGCGAGTCCTTCTTGGCGTAAGTACCCTCTAGCACATCGAATATCTCAGTGATTTACTGCGCACAGGAATTAATCATTACTTAAATAATTTCCGTAGGCGGAACTGTAAGTCGATAATAAGGAAAGTAGTAAGATTCCCTTCGCGTCCTTATTATTCTCATCAAATCCAATTTCACCGAACTGAAGCATTTCATTTTGTTTGATCTGAGTACAAAAACAATTTGAAGCCTCTTAATCAACCAAAAGTTACCTTAAGGAGTTCAATGACATGAACTTTAATGTTGGGTAGAGTTTTCTTGATATGTTGAATGAAAAGCAAATTCAAAATTTTAGTAAGGTATGGAACTCCCATCCTCTCTGCATACGCTCGATAGGCTTTATGCTTTAGGAAAAATTCCTGGGAAAAAAATTGGATCTCAAGCAGTAAGATCTATGAGTACCTTCTCGGCTTCAATAGAATCTTTGACGGGCTTCTTACTGTTTAGGTCCTTTTGATTTCTGCATACAACACCAACATATCCTGTCATGCAAAATCAAAAACGCGTTTAAACTGCATTGGTTTACCAAGCTTCAAAGGATAGAGCTTCCCCTGCAATATTTCCAGCGCATCAGTTTCCTCGTCAAGCGTGTCTAATTTCGTAACAATCTTTCAACACAAGCAGGTTTTATAAGACATTCTGATGATTTTGTTTACTCCAAGCGTTCTTTGGCCTTCAGGATCCACTTCTCTAGCAAGCTTCAACGCGTCGGAGTTGGCTAAGTCATTGTTAGCTGCACTAATAGCCAATATGATGGTATTGGGATTCTTGATGTATGTCATGATCATATCCTTTATTTTGGTTTCAATATCTGTTGGTTGATCTCCAACTGGGATCTATTACCATAAGACGCTAGTCCAAAAGAATATAATTCACCTTGGTTATGCCGGGTAAGTCGACTAAGTTCAAATCCACAACATTTGGAGAGAAGACTTTCACAATAATCGGTGAAGCTGATATGCCTTTGTTCAATCCAGCAATCTTTTCGGTCTCAAACTCGATTTCTTTTCTAACTTGATTGTAATCATAGAATTTTTGTCCTGGCTTATGAGCAAATTCGGTATGTTCGGTGGTATCAGGTGCAGTATGGTTCAATTGTAAAATAACGGGCCTTCTGGTCACTATTCCTGTACCTCTGGGAAGAAAATCTTTCCCTACGATGGCTTCTAGCACTGAACTCTTTCCTGTTGACTGAGCACCAACAACGACCAGTTGCGGGAGCTGAATTGTGTTGGCTAAGTTTGTTTTCGAGAATATTTCCTATTTGAAAAGCCTTGTGAGAAAGGATGTGATGAGGATTGGATGTCGGACCTGAATTTTGTTGATAAGAGGAAGCAGGCTTTCCATAGTAGAGCGTCAACCGCAAGTTGAGTGAAAAAGCTAAAATCTGAAGTTTTAAATTAATAAGGTTTTCCGATCTGACTTGAAAAACGTGACCGAAGTTCAGTTATCCCTGGAAATTCCATCCACTATTTAAAAATAATGAATTATTCATGAGATATAGAGTTTTGGGTGTCTCACAAGAGAGTCGATGGGAATTGAACTTGAAATGCATCTCGAGCCTTAAAGATGTGCATTTTCGTAAAACAATTAACTCAACCACAGGTGGTTAGAGGATAGAAATGTATTACATAAAAAATTTTGAGTTGTGGTTCTTACAATACTTATTGTTTGACTGAAAGTAGATAGAATCATTAAAATTCATGGGATACCTGGTATTCCGAGTAGTATACGAAGAATATAAAATCTTAAAGACTTGTACTGATCTGCAGCATAATATTTTAATAAACACGATCATTTCTATATGAACAAATGAATACTCAATTGTGGAGCGACCAGGAGTTAGTTTTTTTCTGGTTTGAAAGTTGTGAAATCAAATAAGCACATTTTTTTCCTTTGAGAGTAATAATGACGAAAGAGAGAACAGAATAGAATTTGTTTTGCCTTAAAAGATAAATGTTTTGTGTTTTGGCCATTTTGGTGGAAAAGAAACTTATTTCGTATCTATTTTTAGGAGTGATATTGGTAGAGCACTTTTTCGGTTTCGAACTAATGCGGTAACTTTCAACCTCTTCAAGTCAGCGTAATTCACATTAATTTTAATTTAACCTGTTCATTCATGAGTCCATTCAAAACAATAATTTGATGTATCTAATCAGCCAGGTGGATTTCACAAGATGCTCTTCAATGATTCTTGCAAATAGTACTTGAATTTAGTTTCTGGCTCATCTTGCCAAGCATCTAGTGAATTTTTTCTCTGCTTCCAAAATCTAAAGAAGAAATTCAACAAGAATTTAGGTTTGCACCAAGCTGAGCCCGTTTCCTACACTTTCTCAATGGTTTTCATTCAAAAAGAAGCACAAAAAGCAACGGCAGAAAATTTTCAGATGCCAAACTAATGAAGACTACGAAGCAAATAGATACTTTATTACATGGAGTTCAAATCAAAAGAGGAATTCGGAACTTCTCGGATGGTGTAAGTCACCAGCATTCTAAAAAGGGTCAAAAATTCGACGAAAAATTATTTTTGTAGTATCTTAGTTTAAATTAACACTTGTGCTACACATCAGAAAATTTGCTAATACTTTTTGCCACTCTTTGTGAGGTGTCTTGCGTTGGCTTTTTCAGAGCTATGATGACGAAGGAAGACAAGTAGTTTCGTTCTTTCAAAGAGTAAATTATTTGTTGTTGTGTTTACAAATGACTGTATGTTGGATCACTATACGGTTCTAAAAAGTATAATTTTAGAGATTATGCTAACTCAGTTTTGATAAACTCTAATGTTTTTTACAATAAAAAAGGGATTGACTATTTCTCAATTAATTTTTCATTTTGCTGATTCAGTTTCATTAATTTCAATTCGTTTTTCTATCTCTCTTTCTTCCGTTGCAACCTTGCCATTTTCTTCTCTCATATGAAGCAAACAGAACTAACAGCACCTAATAATTAAATGAAAATGATTTCACGATGAAATCGTAAAAATTTACGTCCATCTGAGCTTGTTCCAGTATAAAGGACTTTTCCAGTTTTAAAGTCTGATAATGCTGCTCTCCTATCACATGAAGCGCTCGCGATCATATCACCGCTTGGGCTCCACCGCACACAATAGATCACATCTATAACCCATAAAGTTAGAAGGGATTTCTGAATTAATCAAAATAGCTACCGCGGTGAATGACAGGGAAACATTGGACAATCTTTGATTCTCGTTTGTCGAATATCTTGATCCTCCCATCTTCCCCTCCTGCTGCCATTAAATTTCCATCGCTTAGGCAAACATCAATCCAAACTGTAAAATCTATTCGAAAAGAATGTCAAACTGAAGCTGAAAAATCGGAAAGAGAAAATCTGAAACAACTACATTCTATTATTTCGGAGTTGATTATTTATGAAGTAAGAAGATGATAAAGATGTCGAACAAAAATTAACATCACCTACCTCCACCAATTGTAACAGGACTTTTCAAAGTGAGAGCTTTTTTCTCAACGTCTAGGATATTGAGAGAGCTTTTATCGTGTTTGACGAATAATAGGGGTTCGTCAGGATGAACGCTCCACCTCGCAACAACCAAAAACATCTAGATAGTAAAAGTGAGAATATTCAATAAATACTAGTATAAGACATAGAGCAGAATTTTCTGATCATGATAGAAAGGAAGATTGATGTTATAGAATTATACCCTGAGATGTACTCATCTCCATGTTTTTATGGAACCGATAATTGTTAGAGTTTACATCTGATATTACGCATGTTCCAAAGCTGTCAATGGTCGCGGCAATCTCTCCATGAGGGTTGAAATCAAAATTTGTGATGTGGTTTTCTAGATACGAATAGAATAAACTTAACTGAAATAGGAAAAATTTATTAAATACCTCTTTGAATACGATGTTGGGAGTGCCATCTCGATTTTCGGATGAGGTTGACACAAAGACCAGTCTTAGAAGTAGTGAAATTGTAAAGATGATAAGCTATCTTTCCTCCAACTGGAATTGCACCAAGAAAACCTCTTCTTGAATTATAGGTCACATCGCCATTACCGGTCATTAGAAAGATATCTATGTATGAAACGAATTGTAACAATGATTCTACTGCCACAAACTTCTTCAAAGGAATAGATTTTCTTCGCTTGCTCCTTCTTCGAAACGTCAAATATCTCGAGGTTTGCGCGTTTATCCCAGCCGTGGCTAACAGAAACCAGGTGTCTTGTGTTTGCAATCTCTTTCACGTGGGTTGTGTTGATGTTGTGTTCTTCACGGATGGTTATGAGATGTGAGTTAAATATACTAATTTTAAACAAATACTAGTCTTGTTATTGAGATTAACGCCATCAAAGTCAGCAAACTTTAGCATCGTTTCGAGTTCAACAATTCTAATCTTATTAGACTGCCAAGAGGACCAAACAAATAGTGTAGGAGGTGTAGGAGATATCTCTTTTATTCAAATATTAGACCATAAAAGGAGATTGAAAGAGTTGAAAATGATAATTTCATCAAATAAGCGGATCAAAGTGCTCGTACCAGTTTTTATGAGCACACCATCGCTAGTTGGATCTCTTTTCACTTTTGACTCTTCAAGGACAGTATGAGTTGTCTTCTGACTGCCATTTGACTCGCTTTTTGAGATCATTACTATGATCTCTGCTTGAAATTGAGCGTGACAATAAAACTTTTGATTAGTAAACCTAATCTCAAGCCAATAACTGAGGGGGAATTTGATTAATTGAAGTAAAAAAAAAATCATCATCCATATTGGCTTTGTTTAAGATGGTCCGGTTCAAATTCTACATGCTGATTAATACCTATTTTCAAACTTCTTTCTCCTAGTCATTCCTACTATTATTTTGCTTAGCTGCTTTCTGATGTTTTTTTTTTGTTTAGTTGGTTATAGAAGGCCTTATCGGAATTTGAAGCTTGTTTTAATCATATTGAAAAGAAGTAAACGGCTCTCATTAATTGAGAATGTCTCCAATATTTAAAGTTCGATAGAGCATCTAAATCAGACATTAGATTAGTAATTTGAATCTTTATTCGCTTCAGAGAGATGATAGTTAATGTAGGCTATCAAGTGGGATGCCAATTTTGAAAGATAACTAATGAAGGCTCTTTGCTAAAGTGGTTCGAAACAGCGAATTAGCGAATAGAACTCCATTGGAATTATTTCAAAGGTCTTTTCTTTGCTCTTAAATACTGAAATCGAACCGAAAATTTGAAGATTTATAAATCCCAAGGCATCGCAATCATAATTGCAGTGCTTAGTGCTCCACCCAATCAAAAATAGTGTATGAATGGCTTTTTCATGAGATACAGGAGTAATTTTTGACGATTTAAAAGCTTCATAGTTGTTAAACTTTTAATTCCACAATAATTTCATTTTTATCGAGAGTTTTTTTATGCATTACCAAACAAGCATACGCAAGCTAAGAAAGTTCATTAGTCGTTGAAATACTATTCAGTTTTCTCAGAGCTTGACCTATTAAATTTTTCAGGTTAGTGTGGTTATGAATGAGAGCGTATTGGTCTATTTGCATCACTTTATACTTGATCTCATTCAACGTAATCGCTTTATTATTCAGGAGGAAGTCTGAGTCTAATATAATAAAATTCAGGAATATTCGATGCTGCTCTTCCGCTTTCTCAGCATCGATTTCAATTGGCAGCTTATCAAACCATGTATTTATACAAGAAGGTCCAGATTCGGCCCCAAAGTATTTTATCACGTTCCCAAGCATGGCTAGTACAGCTTCTTTGGCCGCCCTGAACTCAAGATCGTATTCATTATCAGCTCGTTTATTCAAAGCCTCTTGTCCAAGATTATAATATTGAAGTGCTTGCAATTTGATTATTTTCCCTCCTTTATTCACAAACAAGGTCAGGCATTCGGCTGCCAGTTTTCTCACTAAACAACAATAATCCAAAATATAGTCTTGGCACACTTGAACAACGAAAGCGCAGTGGTCTGGGAAGTCATTCAGGTTTGTGAATTTGGCCGTTACCTTGAATACAGTGAGTATTGTGCATCTCTCAAAGCTTCGATGCTTTTCAAGCTTATGAAACTGCTCAGTCATTTTGATGAGTTCTTGCACAGCGTCATTAGCAAAAGACTCGCTCTTCTCCATGAGGAACTGAATGCCCTCTAATAGTCCCAAAATGAACTGAATATCAGGAGGGTAATTATTCCTTCCATGCAGATGAAATATTGTCTGCTGCGGTCTGCCCTTAATATAGGTATTGATAACTTGCTGAAGAGTCGATAATAGAGGCTGACCAGCAGTAAGAGCCTTCGTACTGTCAAGAGCGTACATTAGACTGTTTAGCTTGTACCCCAAGCGCATTTCATTGAGCATTGATTGGAAGCTATTATAGTATCTCTTCGTATTGAAAATCTCGTTTGTTAGTCCCAAAAACCCTTCGTAAAATCCGCTCTTCTGGGAGCTTTCCCATTCATGGCTTGCAAAGACCGCATCTAGCAAGCTACTGAAGGCATTTACGACCGTTCGATCACAAAACCAAACGTTTTTGAGTGCTTGCGCTAGCGAATTTTTCACCTCTCTTTCTATCAGCTCGAAAATACTCGATTCCTTCAGCGTCGTGAGGTCGCCGACTAGATAAAGAATATCAGCGATGGTCTCAGCTGATATTGCCAATATATCAACTTTTCTGTATTGTGAGACGTGGAGCTCTTCAAGGTCGACGACTTGAGACTTTATTTCGAGCTCTTTGCTCGTTTGTTCTTCATCAGGGCTTTTATTTCTTTGATAAATACCTGGGATATATTTAGTATTTAGAAGTTCCTCCATTATCTTTATAAGATCTTCGCAAACTCCCAATGAAATCGGTGAAATTATTCTTGGATCTTCGGTCGCTCTTAGCAGAGAGACTATAGCCCTAATAGCATACTCGAAGGAGCGATATTCTTTCTTCTTGATGACTTCTTCCTTGAAATAGCTTAATATCGTCTCAATCGCGTACTCTCCCAGCTTTACTTCTTGCTCTTCTGTCTTTCTTAGTCTCGCCTTTGAGGATATAATCTGCTGTATGGCATTTAAACACTGATTTCTTTTCCTGTGTGACTGCTCTTTATTAATCTCGCTGACCAATTTCGTGCAAATTTCGATCTCTTGAATGGAAAATTTATTATCAGACTTGCTTAATTCTATTAGCGCGTCATAAGAGAACTGCGAGAGATATTCAGGAGCCTCTAAAGCGAATCGAAGCGCCGTTTGTTGCATGGGCTGCTTGTAGATGTTTACATACGACTGATCTCTTCGGAATATTTCAACGAGGATCAGCATCCCTTCAAATTGCAATCTCAGAACTTTCCCTTGCAAGAGTTCGCTGGATTTTGTGATTATGTTGTTGAGATTAGAAGTAGTGATGTTTGCAAGTCGCATTCTCACAATCCTACGACAAGCTTTCAGACTCAAAACAAGCGTCTTTGAGTCCTTGGCGTCTTGTATAAATGATAATAAGACTCCAATGAACTGGTTAAGATCGGCTGGGTCTTTAGAGTAGCAGCTTAATATCGTCATTGAGATGATTCCAAAATGAACCCAGGCTTGCTCTTGTCTTGTATAATAGTGCTTGAGCTTCGATTTCGCGGTGTCAAGCAGCTCTTTGAACGCCGAGCGATACCAGAGCTCTTGGATTATTCTGTCCCAGCATGCTATGATAGCATTTTCTTCTTCCTCTCCAGGGTACTTATTATAAGAATCTAAATCAAATTCTTCTTGTGATTGTGAAAGTCCTCTGGGTCCGAGAATAAGCAGGTTGTAGACAAGGTTATTCATCTCTTCGATTTGACATTTTATGTAAGTTTGGTTGTGACTCAAAAATTCTGCGACAAATAGCATGAACGACTCGATAATTTCAATTGACTTCATTCTAGCAGATTTTTCGGAGAGTATGGCTGACGTTATCGAAGTCACAACGGAGATCGGCAAGTTGAAGGTAAAGTTGTTATACTTCAGCCAATCTGAGAAATAGACAAAGAGTTGGTCAGATTCGAAGATATTTTGCTCGTCTTTTTCTTGGAGCAGGTAGTCTAATGTTATTTTGATTGAGTGCTCTAAGGATTTGGAGGCTATTTGGATCTTTCGGTAGCGAGCGATTCTAAATAACAGCAAACTGACGCTTAATTGAATGGAGAGTTCTTCATCTTGAGACAAGTCATTGAGGCAAGGGATAACGGCTGGGTTGAGTAGCAAATC
>ENA-UOUE01000905-UOUE01000905.1-compost-metagenome-genome-assembly--contig:-NODE-905-length-21676-cov-6.484791_pt1 | contig 21676 bp, 13 predicted proteins | sample MGYA00238146_ERZ747223 | MGnify/ENA primary metagenome ERZ747223 (study PRJEB28781, sample SAMN06268865) | compost metagenome | isolation source: single cell | place: USA: California, Emeryville, Joint...
GCCAAATGCAAAAGAGTTGATTTTCGAGCATGAATTCTCACTCCATGAGGCATCGTCAGCTCTAAATGAGAGAAATCTCTTGCTCTGGAGAGAAAATCAAGGGATAAAGGAAAATAGGAATTTATTTCCAAATACAGCCGTTTTAGATGCTCATTATGGTGGAGTATCGAGGTTAAAGCGCTCTTGACAGAATGAAAAAACGCTGGCAATTCGAGCTTAAGCACAGAGAGCTTCACATGAGAAAGATCCTTCATTTTAGAGTAGCCCTCAAATGGGATATTTTGAGAAGATTCGAGTTTCAGAGTGGAAATTGGTTCAAGATATCGCAGAAGATTCTGTATTGATTGCAGCTGATCTATCCGGGCGTAGATATCGAGGTTGTCGAAGCGATTGTTTGCTTCCTCTGACTTCCAAGGAAAGAATGAAGGTCCAAAGATCAATTGCATGCTGTCTAGGATGATCTCTTTGAATATCCGCCGCGGCGAATCATGCTGCACTGCGAAACGGAAAAAAATAGGGCTTCTGTAATTTTCAAATATGTCAAAAACTGTGCCTAAAATCGTTGAGGAGACCGCGATATCAGCATTTGACAGCGAATAGAACGAATTTTCCTTGCTTGAATGGATATAATGAATGCTGTGGGTCGGCAGCCCAATTTCTAAAAAGTTTTGTGTGTGATAAGCCGGTGTCCTCGACTCAGCTTGGAAGATCAGCATCAGATTAATCCTCCTCACCAAGTTAATCATCTCAGCAACGCTTTCAGAAAGGCTCGTTTTCAGTTCTAAATTCACGTGATGTTTAATGATCCGAACGAGGTGAACATAATAACTTGAGAACGTTTTCAGCCGGTTCGCGTGCTTCTCAAAAAGCTCGATTAACTTTAAAATATCCTGGATTTTTTCGCTCTCAGGGGTTGACTCTGGGTAAAAGCTTGCCTCTCGAAGGATTACTGAGACGCCGTTTTCGCTGTTTATCCAGAAATCCTCGAATAAATCAAGGGATCCGAGCTTGATGTTTTCCCGCACACTTACTGATATCAGATAGAAGAGCACCGATAAGGCCCTGAACAACTCAAGGACTATTATTTGGCTATCAGGAGCGATATTATTGAGATACTGGATTCTATCTTGTAATTTGTACTGGAGCTCATTCATATAAATCATCATGACCTCACGCTGTCCTCCTAAGGTGCGATGCTCGATCTTTTCGACTTTTACGACGTTTGCTGAGAATTTTGAGAGCACTGAAGGATTTAGCTCCTTATATAAAGAGATAAAAGCGTTTTCGATTCGAAATACTGTAAATCTCCGAGTTCGCTGAGCATTTTTGGCAAGGTACATGCTGAAATTTGGGCTTACTGAGAGAGTTGCTGCGATAGAAGGTTTGTCAGGACCAGCTGTAATGTTGTCTGTGGGAGGAGCCTTCGCAAGAGCTTCGATCAGATAAACATTTGCTATCAACGCGAGTCGATAATCCCAATAAGTACATTCTGTATTCAATTTGAGAATATTTTCGTTGATGTCATTAATGTTTGGTTCCGACTCTATAGGGCTGTCTTCAGGATTGTATTTAATCCTTTTGTAAGGCTTATCGGAAAGCTCCATTTGTTTTAATTTTATGAATCTTATTATAACAGATAAATCATTGACATCTCTATATAATAAGATATATTTTGTGTTTTAGAGATCTTTTGGAGCTTTTGAGCTTCTAAATGGCGAAAGACCCTCTGCAAAGCTAATAGTTACCATTGATTGTTAGTCAGCCCAAGCAGATTTACTCTCTGAAAGAATAGTTTTCATGAGAACCTCTCAGAGTATGTCTGAATTTAGTCCGTTTAATGTATAATTTATGCAGACCATGTATTAACCTATTATGGATGTGCAAATAGCAAGGGGTAGTTTCCTAATTCAAGTCAGCTCAAAATCATGTGCAGGAGTAATGGACTGCTCAATTGTAGATAAATGAAATGAAAACTGACTTCCGAATATAATCTTTGAGCAAAATAGAGGGAGCGCGATAAACGGATGGACCACGATCTCCAAAAAATCCGAGAAAATGTTCCCGAAAGCATACCAAAAATTGAGCCATTCAATGAAATATGCAAGTAAGCCTGAGACACTTAAGCTGTAGCTTAAGAAAACAACCCACCAATAAAACTTCTGAAGGATAGGAATATCTCCGCTGTTTATTGCGAGAGGAACCGAAGTGTCGTTGGTCAGTAATTCAAGCTGCGAATTGAGAATCTCAAAACGAGGCTTCAGTAACCCATCAATTTCTTTCAGAGTCGCAGACCCTTTGTTTTCTTTACCTTCTAACTTCTGCATGAGCGACGTGGGTCCGTACTCTTTCATAAAGCGATCGATCGCCTGAGCTTTGGCAACAACCTTATTTTCTGTTGCCAGAAGCTCAACAATGCTGTCTTCATAGAAGAGAAAAGTAAACCTTTCGAAAGCGTAATACAGAAACATAAACCTTGCTAGGTTATCCATATACACTAGCTTCGTCGGTGTGCCATTAGAGGTGAGGTAGTCAGGTACCAGAACGAGATGTGGCATCCAGTTAAACAATGTGACTATCACCAACACCCGTACGAACTGAGACTGCACGATGAACCTTCTCTCTGCTGCCGTATTGCTGATTCTGCTCGGGTGCACTGCATAGAGCAGCATTTCTTGTTTAACACCAATCATACCAAGCAAAAAAAGTTGCATTATCCGCTCCACATAAGGCAAGCACCAATTGACCAGAAGTAAATCGAAGCTAAACTGGTGTAGCCGAGACTGCCTTCCCATCAAAGAGTTGGTCAGAGCCACAGCCAGCCATCCAAAAGCGTAAAACAAGCATCCAAAGATGAAAAAGGTGATTTTTATCCAAGTTTTTTCGGAAATGTAGTCAGAGAGTGAATCGTTGACGATAGAAAGGAATGAATGATGAAAGCGGAAAAGTCGTGACTTATTTAACTCGGGTTTACGAAAAAACCGGTTGTATATGAAGACGGTGACAATGGCGATGAGGCTCAAGGCTATTATTCCGGTGAATAATACAATAAACTGACATCCCCAAAAGTATGTCAAGTTGATGGAGTAGGCAGTGACGTACCCGTTGATTGTTTTATTGTAAGCACTTTCATCATAGCGGTCTAATTCGTGGCAAAAGTCCATTAATTTTTGTTTTATTCTAAGATATGATAAATCGAGAGACAATAAATCTACTCAAGAGTGAAAATCATTGAGACTCAGCAAATTAGACCTTGGAAATGCCAACTAGTGTGCAGTTACTTTGCGATTCGGGGCAAATCGAGGCAGATCTGAGGGCAATCGTCGAACCAGTGGTAATCACTCCAGCAATATAGAAATAGATCTCAGGCGCATATCAACTTAAAAAACTTTCCGATACTATACAAAAAAAAAAGCCTGCGAAACCGAACCGCAGTTAATGAGAGTACCGACTGTTTGAGGTTGATGTGAATTGACCTCCTTTATATTTAAAAGCAAAATTACATGTTTTCTACCATCAGCAAGTTATTCAGTAGTTTTTTCAGGCTGATGATCTCTCTAATTTCTCAACACAATCTTCGACAGTCACTAAAAAAAATAGAAACGAGTTGAATCTGCTATGACGAATGTCTCAGTAATAAATTTTAATTTCAAATATCCGCTCATTTCAGCTAATTATTCTGAAAGGATCAAACCGAGAAACGATTTAAAATAATGCAAAAATTTCAAGCAATTCAATTTCTCCCTTTGCAACTAGATTCCTTTGTACGATGCATCAAGTAGTTAATTGAAAGATCTTTCTTTCGTTAATATTTTGTACAAGTTTCTAATTAGAATCATGCTATTAACCACATGACTATACAAATACAATCGCAAATTCGATTCGTTAAGATAAGTTAATATCTTAAGAATCCAAGAGCTTTATTGAATCCGAATTTATTTTAGAAGAGTGTTTATATCAAATGTTTAATCTCGGAGTGAAAAAGCTGCTGACCATCATCTCTGTTAAAAATTGAGCTGTGCTCTAACTTACTGAATTATATTTCATATGATAGAACTCCTCAAAATACGAAAATAAATCTTTTTATGTGAATTTGATTATGCCATTCTTTAATAAAATTCAGCAAACTGCCTACTAAAATGGAAAGAGCCCCCTTCCCTTTAAGTCATCTCGAAATCGTGCATGCTAGACACAGAATGTTCCAGGGATGCCACACGGACTGGGAGCCGACTTCCGAATATAATTTTAGAGCAAAATAGAGGCAGCGCGGCAAATGGATGGACTACTATCTCCAAAACATCCGAAAGTATGTTCCCATAAGCATACCAGAGATCGAACCAGTCTATGAAATAGCCAAGTATGCCTGTGCAAGTGAAAAGGTAGCTTAAAAATACAACCCACCAATAGAACTTCTGAAGGATAAGAATGTCCCCGCTATTTACTGCAATAGGAATCGAAGTGTCGGACTTAAGTAATTCCAGTTGTGACTTTAGTATTTCAAAACGAGGCTTTAATAATCCATCGATCTCCTCGAGAGTCTCAGCTCCTTTATTTTTATCACCTTCTAACTTATGTATGAGCACCGCGGGTCCGTATTCCTTCATGAAGCGATCAATCGCCTGAGCCTTCGAAACGACCTTATTTTGTGTCGCAACGAGCTCGAGAATGTGCTTCTCATGGAAAATAAACGCAGCTCGTTCAGCACAAAAGTATAAGAACATGACTTTAGGTATATATTCCAGAAACTGAAGCTTTGGTGGTACGAAATCGCGATCACTGGTCCTGTGTATGTCAGGGATATTCATCACCATAGGCAAGCAATTAAACAATGCGGTTATAATTACAGTTCGAACAAACTGTAGCTGTACGATAAATCGTCTCTCATCTGGAGTGTTGTTGATTCTGCCCGGATGCACTGCGTAAAGGAGCGTCTCTTGTTTCGATCCGATCATCGATAGTAGAAAAAGCTGCATTACGCGCTCCACGAAGAGCAAGAACAATGTAAAATAAAGTTCATCGTCATCAAACTGCTTGTACTTGAGGAATCTTGCGTTAAAAGCGAAACCAATTGATACTATTATCCATCCAAACGTGTAAAAAATGATGCCAAGGATGAAAAACGAGACTTTAATCCAAGTTTTTTCGGAAATGTAGTCGGCAAGCGAATTCTTTACGAGCGACATAAACGATAGGTTTAAGTGTTCGAATCGTGAATGGAAACTAGACTTGCGAGACCTGCGCTGATGAACGAGAAAAATCGTGAATATGATGATAATCAAGGCTGTTAACGAGGCGCTAATGACCATTAACTGACAGTTCCAAAAGTAAAATAGGTTAATGGCATGATCAGTGACCCTCCCAGCGACTTCCTTCTCGATTTTCTCGTCGACCTCGTATCTATCGAAGTAGTGGCAAAAGTCCATTCAACTTGGATTTGTTAATTTTTTTTTTTAATTTCAGAGATTTATTTTAATCGAAATAGACCAGAGATCTACTCAAGAGTAATATATCTTTTCGCAAATGAGTGTTAGAAACATCACAAAAAACGAGATACATCCTATCGAGTAGAGATTTTCCAATTGGTATTGGAATCGGACACTTCTGTGCAAATTCACTGGAACATTGTGAACTAAGGAAGAAATCTGTGTTCAGAGGTAATGATTAGTCCAACAATCGAGAAAGGGGGCCTAGCGAAGCCCAATATGGCAAAGTAAAGCAAAAGAATCGATAATGAACGGGATTGAACGATTTTATATCATTAACGTAGAAATATAAGGTTAAAAGCTTCGGAAGTTGCGATGGCTGCATAATACACATTAATTTTCGTGCGAAGAACTCTATTTCTGAACTCGCTTGGGTTACTTAATGGATGTCAGCAGTTTTTTTTTTCATTTCAGTGTTGGGCTAGCGCTTCAGGCCGCTCTACTTTATTAATAGAATTGAGAAATGCTCTTTAATAATCTTTAATGTAATATTGAAATTAACAAAAACATCAATGCGAAAATTGGAATTAAATCATCATCCTCAACAGTTAATAGAACCGCTTGAATGTTTTCTGATGAAAATATTTAGAAGTCATCTGCTTCAGTTTCAGCTTCATCGTAGGAGTTTATTCTGCTTTGATAATGGAAAACTCATTGAGATTGCAGTTCATTTATTCTGTAATTATTAGCATTTTCAAGAAATCCTCTGCTTTACTCCCATCGCGTAGCAGAAGATTCTGGAAAGATGCTCCAAATCACTGCACGTATCAGCATCAAAATCGATCATCTGCTGGTTTGTTGTCTGACCAGTAAGCTCGCTCTGATTGGATAATTTTTTGATTTAAAGAAAAAAGCAGAAATTCAGAACATAACTTAATTTCTGATAACCCGTGACCGCCATCCTTATTCTCCCTCATTTCACTCAATGGAATCTGCAATTCTTCAAAAAACCCAACTCACAGACGGAGACCTTCAGTGGATGTCTCGAAACTTTATCGATATGACTAAAATGAAGACTCCATCCACTAAAAACGCATGGTTCAGTTGCAACTATCTCAAAAATAGCGCAGTTCTCAAATACTTCCATCACTTCGAAGAGAAATCCCTCGATTCAACGATAGAACTCATCCAAGGCCAGATTGACAACTGGAACCACCCACACATCTTGAAAGTCTTCGACTACGATTTCAATGAAAAAGATCCTTACAGCTATCGATTCGCAATTTGCCAAGAGAAAGGATTGTTCTCACTTCGAGATGAACTCGACAAGAAAAACCGATTGACCCCAGAAGACTGCTGGAGCCTAATGGGCCAACTATCTAGCGCTCTCTTGTATGCCCAGAGTAACTTCCAGACTTTCCATGGAAATATCAAGCCGTCAAACGTCATCAACTTCAACGAAGAGAAAAAGTTATATAAACTATCTGAATTCGGGTCTGGAACCGTTGAACTCGGTAAAAAGATTAGAATGCTGGCAAAAACTCAGGATTTGACTCAAAATGAATTCCTTGCTCCTGAATACAAGAGGATCCCAGAAAAAGGCGAGAACGATAACCTGAACCCGTACGCCAATGACGTCTACGCTTTGGGGATACTTGCGTTGGATGCTCTTGGGTATAAAGTTGAGTATCTTCGAGGATTGGACCCTGCTAGTGCTGAGGCTCTGGGCTTCTTTAACAGCGTGTTTACTGATCTTTACAACCAGCTTGACTACAAATTCTTTAATATCTTGCAGTTGATGTTGAACAGAGACCCGAACAAGAGACCGTCAATTGAAGACGTTGACAATGTCTTTACGAATGGGGAAGTGCCTGGACAGTTGGAAGGGTATGGAGACTTTGAATTCGGAAAAGTTGTGAAAGGTGAGGCGTTTATCGGAGTTGGGCTAAAGGATATCAAGAGACCAAAGATAAAGGCACTAAAATTTGCTGATTATGACAAGTTGTGGTCGATTCCTATTAGAGAATTCAAGTCGGTGAAAGCAAATAAGTGGATGGATCAGAAAACGTTGAGGAGCACAAAACAAGCAATGTTCTTTGATGACTAACTAAAGGTGCTATCGAATTCAACTTCAAGCTATCAATCCAAACCAGTATGCGTTTTATTATAAATGAGAAATGAGGATGCTGGGTTGGTATTGGGTGGCTATGAGGTAACACCTGTTATAGATATGATATATATATAACTCTAACGAAAAAATATTTCATAAAGAGTTTGATTGTCATCTAATATCTTACTATACCTATGCTTTGTAAATATCAATCAGTGTGGGAAACTTCCGAAAATTATAAAATTCAAATAAAGAAATAACTCACAATGTGTTGTGTTATTTAGCACCTTTGTTGCTGTTGCAACAGCTGTTGAATTAATTTGTTAATCAGGTGCTTTCAATACATTTTTATGATATTTTTCTATTGCTGTTCGCGAAAAAACCTTGAAGACATTCATATCGGCTTAAGAGGAGCAAATAGGCGAAGCTTCCAGCCGAATTGGAGTCTTGTTGGATGAAAGGCCAAATTTAATCCCATAACAATTCCTAACTAAACTGAATAATGCCTCAGCACCAATTGGTTTCAAGATCAAGTAAAAGGACAACATGAAATAGTTTTTTCAGTCTGTAAAATTAAATGAATAAGGGATAGAGTTCTTGACCTATTGGCATAAATGCCGCAATTGAATGTTTAAACAAATTTGTAACAAATCTGACCGGTAAAGTCGAATCCAATTGGATAAATTAATCTGAAAGGCTACTTCGCTTGGACCTTTTTATAACAATTAGCAATAGAATCATATATCCAAATTCCTTCATATACTATCAGTCTCTCCCTTTATTTCTGAATGGAAGCCACGAAGGCCGAAGACAACAAACTCACAGACGGAGATTTCCAATGGATCTCGCAAAACTTCGTTGATTTAACTCAAACCGAGAATCCCAACATCAAAAATATCTGGTTCAACTGTAAATATCAAAAAAATGAAGCGGTGCTCAAATACTTCTCCCTCTTTGAAGAAAAATCTCTTGATTCAACTCTAAACTTCGTCCAAAACCAAATCGATGAATGGGATCATCCACACATTGCAAAAATTTTCGACTACGATTTCACTGAGAAAGATCCTTACAGTTATCGATTCGTGATTTGCCAAGAGAAAGGACTCTTCTCACTAAGAGACGAACTTGACAAGAAGGACAGATTAAAACCAAAAGAATGTCGAAACCTTATCCACCAATTAGTTACTGCCTTAGTCTATGCGAAAGACAAATTCAAGGCGGCCCATGGGAATATAAAGCCCTCAAATGTGATAAAATTCAACGCAGGTGAAGAGATGTACAAGCTTTCTGAATTTGGATCTGATGAAGTAGTATTAGGGAAAGAAACCGAGATGTTGGCAAAGGCCCCTGACCTAACTCAGAGCGAGTTTCTTGCTCCAGAGTACAGAAGAACCGGGAAAAAAGCCTGGAGGAGTGAGTTAAACCCCATGCTAATGATGTTTACGCTTTGGGTATTCTGGCACTAGATGTTCTTGGATACAAAGTAGAGTATCTTCGAGGATTGGATCCCTCCAGCCAAGAAGCAAGAGATTTTTTTCATAGTGTGTTTGAAGATCTCTACATTGCCAGTGAAGTTGACAATGTATTCTATTGTACCTTGCAGACGATGGTAAGTGATGATCCCAGCAAAAGACCTTCTATAGAGATTGTTGAAGGCAACATTTCTCATGGCATAAATGGCATTTTGATCGAGATACTCCTTATTTGCCTTCAGGAAAACTACTTCTCCAAAAGAAATATAAGAGACCAGAGCCAAAATCGGACGAAGTTGATGATGAGAAATTGTTATTTGTAACCAGGGCTCTCCCTCTATTTGGACTGAAGCCTGGAAAAACTGGTTTCAGCGAGATTATGATGTAATAATTGATTTTTTAGCTGCTGGTTCTGGAATTCAGCGGTCAGTATTCCTTAGATCAAAAGATCATTAATTGTAGCTAGTTTTCCTAATCTCTCTCATAAGAAATTTATCCCTAGATAGGAGCTATATCTTATTCTGTATATAATTTCCTTTTCAAAGCCTATTGAATAGAATAGTGGTAGTTTTCAGTTCAATATTTGCTAGATTGAGTCACTTCTAATACTCACAATCATGCTAGACGAACAGGAACTGAATGCTTTCTCATGAATTCGCACCACGTCTTGTGAAGATCACGCACAAAACATTTCGTTTGCTAAAGAGATTAAATATTCTAGGGTTGAGGTCATCAATTATGAATTGAGAATGCATAAATATCAAAAAGTAACAAATGTGGATTTAAACAGCAAATCGAATTTATCTAAAAAATTTGCAAATAAATTATCACGCAAAAAAGTAATTTATTGTAAGTTGCAATTTTCAGCTAACAATTCACATCAGTAATAAATATTGAAAGGTACCGTTCCATTAAGCCAATCTCTCATTTATTAGTGCATATCCAGACATTTTCCGCTATAAGGTTGAACAACTGGATCTATTTACACGCAAAATTTCACATGTTTTGCTGAATATTTCTCCGGGCTGCCTCTACAAGATGATGCTCTCCGAGAAGTCAGTGACGATTTCCTTAGAATCGGAGCAAGCTCACTCCTTTCCGGCTTTTTGCGAGATGTGCGTATTTCGAAGGTATCCGAACTTGTGAATCTTAGATTATCCAGAACTGTGATTTTCGGAGGTCTTCTCATAGGTTGTGGTATTTTCTTTGGCGAGGCCAAAGGATTCCCTGTGTTGCTATCTTGTTTCAATTTTGAAATGTCATCTTCATTTGTATAAGAGATGGTGACCTTTAAAGGTTTCAGACTACTTTGCCTGGGAGTTTGCTGAGACACTGGACGCAGGCTATGGAAGACTACAGGTTTGATTTCTATGGTCTTAGAGATTGAGAGCTGTCTTTTCATTGCAGCTTCTTGCTCCAGCATTTTAATCAAAGCTATTGGCTCCATTGCTCCTTTTGTGGTTGGCGTAACCTTCTGAGAGGAAAATTCAATTTTGTATTCACTTATCTTCTTCAGTGAAGGGAGAGTCGTTACAGAGTAGGATCTCATGCCTAGTTCAGGAACTTTTAGAAATTTTTGAAATATATCTATATAAGAAAATCAAACTCATTAAATAAACAGAGTTTTTTTCGAAATAAAACGGAAAAACTCTGATTAATTATTTCAGAAAGTTTTACTTATTATAGAATCCAAATTTTTGCTTATTTCGATAGACCAAACCCCCATGGGTTGATCACAATAATTTCACAAAAATTTATTTATGGTTCAGATGAGAGGTAATGCTCCCTAATAGAGCTTCTTTTAGCTATGCGTAATAAAGCTGGTTTGCGAATTCAGAATCCTGAGTTTTCTGATTTTAAAATCAAAATTTTGAAACTTCCATATTATCCGCGTGAAGTTACAAAAATTTGAAAATTTTCTGAGAACTCACAACTTTATTATTAATGAGTGCGAAAAAAGAATTGCAAACTTTTACCTATAGAAAAGCTGTCTATGTTGAAAAATTTGTCATCAAGCTTTGGTCTGCTAGATTTTAAAACTCCATTCGCGTTCAATTGCTGATTTGATTTTACTAGCCTTTCTGTGATTGGATCCTAACATAGCAGCTTTCTTTACCAACTACTTAACATGATTGCATAGACAGACTGAGAAAGGACTGATGTAAAGATTATGACTCAATAATAAATAGAAAATAATCATCCATTTGGAAAAAAATTGCATGAACATGTTTGTATATGTCTGTTCTCGATTGTCCAAGAGGTAAGATGGCAAGTATTTGTCATCTCAACGCTCAATATTCCACTGGTGTGAAAGAGAAAATTTAAAAATTTGTGTTTGCCGGCAATCTGAAGCTATGATAAGATTGAACCTCGTTTTTGGGATTGGTTTAACTGTGGATATTGAGACATGGACCGTGCGATTAAAATTACTCGCTATGATTTGAAAATACCTTACAGATACTCATTACAACAGCTGCTGCCACAACCAGCTAGTGACTATTACTGTAGAGAGAAATGAGTTGCTCTGAAGAGCCAAAGATAAGTCATTTGATTAATACAATTGAAGGATTGCATTGCTATTAGTGAGTTAGAGAATGACACTCAATTGGTTGAAATTCTTAAAGCATGATGCAAGGCAAGAAGTCAAGTAAGAATTCACAGTAAATTTACTTCTTTATCAAAAAAAAAAGAATTTAGGTTATAATTTCATGATCAACAAGTTTTCAGGCTCATAAATTATTGTAGAGTATAAAATTGATCAGAGTATTTATTACTGCTACTTAATGTTTGCTTGAATCAGCTTTCAGATATTGTGGCTATAATTTTGCGGATTATAGATTTGGTGGGTAGATGTTGGATCTGGGTTTTGGAACAACTTTTTCAACATTGCCTTCTGGACATCAGTAATCTCTTCTTGTTGATTAGATTGCTTTAAGGCTTCAAAATCGACACTCAAATTCGTTTTTGGAGTGTTTGATATTTGAGTTGGGATTCCACTAAAGTTTGGATCAACAACATATCTATGAGTACTCATTTGTGAATTTGAATCCAAGCTCAGTCTGCCCTCTGGCTGTTGCAGGAATGTTATCTGAGCATGACTTGGTGAGAGGAGACGAGGCGATTTCTGACCCAGATTCATTATTGTATTTTGAACAAAAGTTGTTCCAGCAGCCAAGAGTTGGGGGTTCGATTCAAGGGGTTTCATCATGGTGGTGAGGTCAACCATGTTTGGAGGATTCGGCTTTCGACCTATCATCATCATGTACTTTACGAATTGCTCTGGGATTTCAGCAAGGACCTCTTGGGCAAGAAGCTCCTGATTTCCACTGAATTTTCTGAAAGGAACAAATTGCACGATATCTCTTGCAGCTTTTTTCCCTAAACTGTCATAGAGTCCCTCATCACCGTCGAGGATCTCCATGTTCTTGAAGTCAGAGTTGCCCACTCCTACGATGATTATAGACATAGGAAGGTAAGCAGCTTGAACGATGAGGTCAGTAGTTTCTTTCATGTCATGGATTTCTCCGTCAGTAAGGATTAGAAGAATTGTATAGACAGCGTTTTCGTTCTGTTTGTTAAACTGAGCAACTTTCATTGTCTCTCGAATCAATGGAGCAAAGAGGGTTGGAGATGCAAGTGTGACATTTTTCAAGGCATTTGAATAAGCGCCCATAATTCCTTTCAGTCCGGACACATGAGCTTGATTGGGATCACCCGTACAAGGGAAACAATGCAAGGTTTGCGTAGAAGTTAAATTAGGGAACCGAGGTTTTCCACCAAAGCCATAAACAGGAACTTGCTGGTCCCAGTCATAATTCAAGAGGATATCGCAAACTGAATGAGTTGTTCTTTGATACTCATTCATGGAGCCATCAGTTCTAAAAGCATGAAGAGAATTAGGGCTTGTTGGATCTCCATTTGAACTTGTGAAATCGATTGCAACTACAACTGAGAGTTGCTCACCCCCAACGAGATAATCAATGAATTCGGGCTTTTCTTCAACTTTAAATGCATTTATCTTCAACGTTCCAGTCTTCTTTTTTTTCTTCGGATTCGACAGATCCAAGTTACGTTTTCCTTGAATTATTTCATTGATGTTGAATTCAGCCTCTCCTATAAATTTGAACTTTCCAGACTTGTTCCAGTCCCAACATTCAACTTTTATAGGCCTTAGATGATCACCATTGTAGAGTTTCTCCCCTCGAATCTGAAAAAGTTTCCAAATTGGGTTCAAATTCCCCTTGATAACTTCAGTTTCGTACACTTTGAGCCACTCGTTCTCTCGGCGCTTGAAAAACCTTAACACCGGATCAGACTTGCTGAACAGCCATCCAGTATTCATCAGCTTTACCCCACTCCATTGCCAATGGATATTTTCTCTGCAGGTTCCGACCTTTTCAGCTCGTACAATAATTTTTCCTCCATCCTTAGAACTCTTGTCTTTTAGATCTAACACGAGAGTTTGGTTTTTCGCACCAACAATCGCTCCCACAGTCGATTCTGCTGACCCAAGGAAATCCGATTTTGTCGAACTATCGTAGTCCCACACTTCGAATCGAATTGGCTGTTTGACTTCAAATACGTATTCCACAGTTATTGTTGTAGAGAAATTGGGATTGAGATTGTCTCTAATCGTTTCAGTCTGAGCAATGAAATTGAGCGGACCGTTTTGTTTTCCCAATGAGACTTTGACATAAGGATCAGATTTGCTGAGGTAATCCTTATTCTTTAGTCTCCTGCAAGAGAGATACAATTCTATTTTTTGTTTGGAGTCTTGTTCTAAGTGATACATGTAGGATTTTTAATTGAATATGTTGTGTTGAAAAGAATTATTAATCACCTTTTATATAGTCACATTGACGCTGGTCTATTATTTAGAGTAGAAATATAATCCAATTAATCAGCACCAGAATTTGGCCAGAAATCACTGAAAAAGTTTAAAAGCGTCCTTTAATGCCTCCAGAGACGACACTTCAGGATCTACTGGAATTCAATCATCAGAAAAAAAAGCGGATTGTGAGAAAGAGTCGTTCCCTTTGTAAAACAAAGAGGAGATGGTTGAATCCTTGAGTAATCAATTTTTCCAAAGTGTTTTGCCTCATTACTATTTTTTTTTCAAAACATCTTTTTTTGGTTTTTTCTTTGGTTCTGCTTTCCATTATATCTCATAGTTATTCGAAAGGTAGAATTGAAAAGAGCATTAGCAAATCCTACTATGAATTTCGATAGTATGAGCATCTCCAACAGTGATGTATTGAAAACAATGCGGATAATAAGAGATAAAATAATCTAAACTTTTCTAAACTCGATTCTTCAATGTTATGTGAAATCTAACTTGGAAAAATTTGAGAAAGACCCCATGAAAATTGTCTGTTTCCTAACTATGCCACCTATGGAGTCGCTTTCAACAATATAAAACACGGAAATTGATATACTCCTATAGTTTAGGTAGAATTTTCTATGAATCTAAAAGCATTCCATGATAATTATGCAGCTGTGATGCAAATTTAGGACTACACAACCTTAGTTTCTTTAAGATGAGGTGTTTGCTAATTTATTGAATGATTAGAAAGATATTCTCTCTTTTTAACAGTTAGCTTTCAAAGTTATAAATCAATTTGTTTATACCGGAAATTTGTTAATAGGATCAAATAACTTTTTTTCTTTAAAGCTAGCTAGAATCAGCTTCCCTGAAATTCACGTTAGTGTTTGTGTTTCGACGATCTATTTTAGAATTCAATTTTATCACATATATTTTTTTCATGAGAAACCTATATCAACGCAGATCAATCAACATATTTTCCTCTCTAATACTTCAATTGCTTAATATCTCGATAACTTATTTCATAAGTTAGCTAGTGTGATGTACTCATCTCCATTTATTACTCAATGTATACAGATCCTCAAATCAACAAGTTACGACTGATGTGTAATTATTTTGTGATAGTGAAACGTTTTGTTGCTTACTTTCCTTGTGGGTTGTTCGAAACATTTATTAAGTATTGTTCTCCATTATTCTGAGGTTGATATCCAGGGCGATTCATCCCTTGCCTTAGGAGTTGACTGTTTGTCATCACTGCTAGCTGTGCATCTGTGATGCGTCCTTCTCCAGGTGTATTGTTTTGTTCTGGAATACCGCTGTTGTTTGGAAGAATATATTTTGACATACTCAATTGAGTGTTTAGCTCCACGTTCATTCTCGGTTCAGGCTGCATCATTATATGAGCGTCGCCTGGAGAGATAATCTGTCCTTTTTTTATTATAGTATTTTGAACAAAGGTTGTGCCGATGGTCATGAGCTGAGGATTTTCTCCGAGAGGCTTCATCATGGTGGCAAGATCTACTATCTGTGGAGGATTCGGCTTTCGACCCACCATCGCCATGTATTTGACGAGCTGCTCAGGAATCTCAGCGAGAACCTCTTGAGCAAGACGCTCCTGGTTTCCACTAAATTTTTTAAAAGGAACGAACTGAACGATATCTCTTGTGGCTTTTTTCCCATTGCCATCGTAAAGTCCATCATCTCCGTCGAGGGTCTGCATGTTTCCAAAGTCATTGTTTCCGACGCCTACAATAATAATAGACAGAGGCAGCTCAGAAGCTTGAACTATTAGATCAGTTGTTTCTCTCATATCATGAATTTCACCATCAGTGAGGATCAGAAGGATGGTATAGACGTCAATTCCGTTTTGTTTGTTGAACTGCGCGACTTTCATAGTCTCTCGAATCAATGGAGCAAAAAGAGTTGGTCCAGAAAGCTCAATATGCTTCAAGGCGTATGAGTAAGCATTCATTATCCCTGATAAACCATACACATTAGCTTGATTGGGATCGCCTGTGCATGGGAAACAGTGTAATGTTGAAGGAGAGTCTAAAGTAGGGAAGTGCGGTTTTCCTCCAAAACCATAGACAGGCACTTGCTTGTCCCAGTCGTAATTCAAGAGGATGTCACAAACAGCCTGAGTTGTTCTTTGATATTCATTCAGAAGACCATCAGGGCGAAAAGCATGGAGTGAAGTAGATTGCGCTGGATTGCCGTTGGAGCTGGTGAAATCAATTGCGACGGTAACTGAGAGCTGTTCACCACCGACTAAAAAATCGATGAATTCTGGCTTTTCTTCAATTTTAAATCCATTTATTTTCAATAAACCACTTCTTTTCTTCCCTTTTTTTGTATTGAAGAGATCCAGGCTTAACTTTCCTTGAATTATATCATTAAGGTTGAACTCGGTTTCTCCTATGTATACACATTTTCCTGAATGATTCCAATCCCAGCATTCAACCCTAATTGGTCTCAGATGATCGCCACCATAGAGTTTGTCACCTGTAATTGTGAAAAGTTTCCAAATTGGGTTCAGGTTGCTCCTGACAACCTCGGTTTCATGTACTTTTAACCACTCATTTTCTCTGCGCTTGAAAAATCTTAAGAATGGGCTTGATTTGCTGCAAAGCCAGCGAGTATTCATTAAACTGACTCCAGTCCACTGCCAAAGGATACTTTCTCTACAAGTTCCGATTTTTTCAGCTCTTACAATAATTTTTCCTCCGTTCTTTGAGTTCCTGTCTTTAAGGTCCAAGACCAACGTTTGGTTTCGAGCACCAACAATAGCTCCAACCGTAGATTCTATAGATCCGAGGAACTCTGACTTTGTAGGACTATCCCAATCCCATACTTCAAACTTTATAGGCTGTCTCACCTCGAAAACGTAATCCACCGTTATTGTCTTCGAGAAATTAGGGTTGAGATTATCCTTAATCACTTCAGTCTGCCCTATGAGTACGAGCGGGTCACTTTGCTTTCCTAAAGAGACTTTAACATAAGGATCAGACTTGCTGATGATGTCTTTATCTTTCAAGCCTCTGCATGAGAGATACAATTCTACTCTTTGCTTGTCTTGATCGATATGGTACATTGTTGATTTTTTATTGGAATTATCTGCGTGATAATACAGACCTATAAATAGTTGCGGCTACACTGGAGTCAAAATGCCGTTATTAATTCTGCATTCTATATGAGATGTGTTGAAATTAATCCCAAATTTCAGATCAAAACCACTGGAAGGTTCAAACGCAACTTTTCATAGCTCTTTTGATGTCAATTGGGTTCTCAGTTTCATTTTCTGAATAAAAGATAGAGAATTGAAAACTTTCCTCGCCAGAAAAGCCATTGCTGGGAAATAGATTCATCTAAAATGGTTCAATAATTTCGAAAACTGACCTGAGGAATACGTTTTATTCGTCTATGGAGTTACATTTCGGTTCCTTCTGCTATTCTAGACTTTGATACACTCAAAAATATTCCAGTGCAGGCATTATGAATAAATTCAATTATCCCAAAGCAACAAACGGACTCAACCCTCTAAGAGATTCAAACAGCAAAAAAACTGCGAAGAATTTCGGTAGACTGCCATCCTAAGCGTGGAATATCAGTTTTATTTCAGGAAATGTTGATATGCAAACTATATTCTTAGAGGCATTGAAATCTCAAGGATTTAATGCTATGGCTTATTTATATTGATTATTTGCAGAAAGGCCATGCTAGCTGAAAATTGTATAAGAAATGTAAAACATATGAAATTCTTACATATAGCCACCTTAATCCGTATTTGTAAGTCAAATTTACAATAGTTATATACATCTTAATGATCAATTTTCATGACTAAGTAAGATTTCGAAGGGTCAAGAGTGTGATATTCGCCAAAATTAAAGTGCTCGGGTCACATGCTCTTTCAATTAAATGTTCTATTTTGACACCTTCAAATAAATACTATCAACCCACCGGGGGAATTTTTTTTTTTTCTTTTGTTTCTGAGAATCTTTGGGAACTTTATACATTTTCTATAATGTATGCACTATAGATGCTTTAAATTAAATTTGAAGGAGGCCATAAGGAAGGCAATTACCCTTGGGTTATTTCTCGGGTATGTTGGTGCGTAGTTCAGAGGTTTATAGATTTGATTTGTTTGAGAATGAGTCTAGAGATCGAACCAGAATTCCCAAATTGGGCCCCTCGTAGTTCACAGAATTCATGCTGAGCGATTGTCAATCGATATTCTCAGTATATTTACCAACCGATTTGCCTTCTTGATAATTCGATTGCTTTGCATTTTGAATACGTAATTTTCAGAAGGATTGACTTGTGTGATAGTAGAGATATCTAATTCTATTCTCTCATGTAAAAAAAAAAAGAAAATGAAATTACTTTGTTAGAAAAAAAAACTCTATATGATTATATTAATAGTACACGGCTAATTTAGTTATTTTACTGATTGAACATAGGATGGTGTGTGCTGTGTTTAGTCTCTTTCAAGGTCGTTTGAAATATTAATTAAGTGTTTTGCTTCATAATCCTGAGGTAATAACTCCTAGTTGCGGCCGTAGTCTCTGTAAAAGATTCAATTATAATTTCATTTTTTTTTTCTTATTCTTATGTCATTTCTACCATAAGAGCTTGATCTTCACTGAAATGACAGATTTAATTGATTACGCAATGGAATTTTACAAAATTATAGATTAAAAACTAAAAAACAGCATCATTATTCTACTCAGAAAGCCACCAATCGGCAAATATCATAAAATACATGTATATTACATGTTTAAAGCACAATAAGCAATGTCCCACTTTAAACTCTTGGACTTGCGTTGAAATCCAATGTAAAAGGAAGTCTCTTCGGGACAAGTCCTTGATTTTCTAGATGGAAAAATTTTACAATGCCGTTACGCATGATTAAATACCATCAGCTCCAACGCCACATGATTCACTTGTAAAGAGTATTTCCTTCTCTGGCTCTGTGTTTACAATAGATCTTTTATTAGTCATCACAGTAGATTTCAGCTTATCCGTCAATTTGATGACGGCAGAAGGATCGGCTCCAAGCGCATTTAAAATCAATTTCATCGCTTCGACTCCAAAATTCGCTTTTTTGTCTAAATATTTTGTCTGATCTCGAATGTTTGTGAACTCTTTATCCATAACTTCGAACCCGCAGACCTCATCGACATATTCACGATAAATTCTATATTTTTTTGATGTTAAGCTCCGAAAAGCAAAAGAACACAACTCACCTAGCGGTTTTCTTTAGAGCTTTAAGATGTACTTTTATATTCTCTGCGTTTTCTCTTGAAAAACTCTGAGTTTTCTTCATAATTAACGTGCCTCTCACCAAATTCGTTAGCACATGAGCAGCATGCTTGTTGAGCTTTTCTCGAGCAATAACTCTTTGAATAATGTTATGACTCTACAAAGGGGAGATCGTTGAGCGTTCAACAGATAAGAATCAATGTTTGTACCTTTCTTTCTAGTCTGTTCATAGCAAAAAGATTCATGACAGCAATAACCATCAGTGATATGATGCATGTTCCCCAGATACTCATAAAGAAGACGATTGTGCGCCCAAGGAATGTCAGAGGATAAAAATCACCGTATCCGACTAAAGAACACATATTTTAAGTCTGATTTTCGAAATTCGCTTGTTACTTGTCGACATTGTGACAATGGCGCACCACAGAGAATTGGGATATGTAAAAAATGTCATATTCCCGAGAATGCGGTCTGTGGGCTGTTCTGCTATCCGGAGCAGGTAAGCAAAAAATGGGATGCTGAAAATGTATGAGACAAAAATCAACGTCAGCGGTCTCGTTTTCATCACGCTTTTTAAAGTAAAGCCAAGCCCGGGTTCAACTCCATATATATGACTGAAATGAGGGTATTATTTAGAGATTCCAGCCCTTTATTTTCAAAAAATATTACCAAATTCTTTGTGAACGATTGCTATTCCAGATAGTAATCTGCAGCACAAGTCTCACGATACTGAACAGCCGCAATGAGGAAAATAATTGCAATATTGAGTTCGTTCGGTAAAATATTTGAGAACCGTCGTATAAAGTTTCCGTGGCGACTGATGTTCCTATGTTCATATATAATTCATTTATAAAATAATCATCTTTCCAACTCACCAAGGAGCCAAGGATAGGGATTTATTGCAGATAACAGAATTTCCAGGAAGAGCATACGGTACATTTTCGTAGAAAAGAGCGTTGCTGAAGAGGGGACCGAACCTTTCTTCTTAAGGTACTGAAGACTGTAGCTATATCTGACAATCGTCAATAACACTTTGGAAGAGTGAGCGTTAATTTATAAAGAAAAAAATGCGTTAGTTTTACTGAGTACTATGTTTGCTGCAAAGATAACGTAAAGGAGAACCTCTGCAACATGAGGTTTTTCGTCATCAAACTCTAAATCAAACTTCAAACGTTAGCTTGTATAATTTTTGTTTGGTACTTCCAGCACAGATAGCCCAATTACAATCAAATAGATGGTTAAGCAGGCGATTTCCATTGTATGAAGTCTGCTAAAGTAAATCCTTGTAATTCTTCCGTCCTCGAAACCGACTCTCCTATCAGCTTCAATATATTTCCTGGGTTTGGACTTGGTCAGATGATGAAACAGTAAAAATACATGAGAGCCCTGCCAAAAAAGGACGATTGAGTGTAATCTGCATGCAGACGCTTTCTCTCACTCTAATATAATGAGTATGAAGAGTGCAAAACTGAGTTACTTCCGCGGTGTCTGATTCGACAATGACAGTTTTCTTTTTAAAAGCAGAGGCGATACTCCTTGGTATCATTGAAATAATTTATTTGTTAATTTAAACTGCCAGAATGACAAATATTTAAGGTTTTTTGAAATATATCAAGAGTGAAAGGCATTTGTCCTCAAAAAGTATAAAAACACCACGAATTTTCCGGTTGATTGTGTATATTACCTGAGGAAAAAAGAAATACAGAAATTGATATGATGATTACTATTTTTTCTCGATAGTTTTCAGGATTTGTCATTATACTTTTATTCGAAATCAGTTCAGATTCCAGATAAATACATGAACAAGTGATGGAAATTCGGAATCTTTCTTAGAAAATAATCAAAGAGAATCAACTAGATCAAAGATATTTCTTCACTGCAGTGATCGCATCTGTTGAATTGAGTCTCGTTCAAAACTGTTTTGAAGAATGCAAATCTTTGAGGCGTTTTCTCTTGGATATATTTATCCAGCGATACTCGAGAACATTTGAAATCCGTTTAAGAAGTTGATTTATTCAAAAAGTAATTGAATTTGCTTGTGCCAAGGTGAATTAGTGAAATATGTTGTTAAAGAAACTGTCAAGGGTTCATAATATAAAAGAATATTTCAAATGCTATTTATCTCTTTTTCTCAGTTTCTATGTATAGCAAAAGAATGTTCCAGCTTGTGCTTATTTAAATAGATCCAATACGTTCAATATAATCCATCTCTCGAATGAAGAGGAAGGAATTCAAAAGAACAAATAACCTGATATTTTTGATCAACCGCATTATTATAGTGTTTTCAATGTAATCTCAGACGATTTTTAGCCAAGAAAGCCATGCTAGAATAGTCATAAATTATCATCTTCTCAAAGGACAGAAGTTTAAGAAATTTAATGAAAACTACGTGCTGTTCTAACAAAATCTTAAAATTCATAAGCATCTGGCTTTAGCATTCTTTTCTAATTTAGAGATAAATAGATCAACGCGACTTGTGTATCTAATTCGGGATATATTTTCATAGAGTATATAATCATGACTTATCTTACGAGATTTGAAAAATTAATATCGTTGTCATTTCTGATAGATCGTGATAGATCTCAATAAATTG